>Ga0302271_10000349_pt1 | contig 44259 bp, 30 predicted proteins | sample III_Bog_N1_1_FD_198767 | JGI IMG/M metagenome (GOLD analysis project Ga0302271, IMG submission 198767) | Peat permafrost microbial communities from Stordalen Mire near Abisko, Sweden - III_Bog_N1_1 | ecosystem: Environmental > Terrestrial > Soil > Wetlands > Peat | place: Sweden: Abisko...
TTCTCTCTTTTTCATCTCGTTATCATAGCCTGCCTTATGCAAAGACTTATTTTCTTCTACAATCTCCTTACAGAATCCTTATTATGGTGAAACAATCACAAATTAATTCAAAATACTTTCAAAAATCAAAACTAAATTCTTTCCATTTTGTCCTTAATCTATCATATAATTCACAATACCTTCAAGAGCTGTGTCAATATCGAACTATTACACTAGTTCTTATTGGACATTGGAATACAACCAAGGCAAGAATTGATCATGTAAGGACATTTGCAGAGGATTTCTGAACACACCTTGATCTTCCAGCATATCAATAACGTTTCCTCTTAATTTGCTAAGATAATTCTTTGCAACGTTACGGGAGATCATTTTCTTGTGAGCAAGGACATTCTACTCCTTCTAGTTCTTATATTGCAGCTTCCTTCTTTCCTATTAAACACACATAAGTTTAGTAAATGTCCAAATAATGCTAAAAAAGCCATACTGATTCTTCGGAGAGCCTTTTTTCTTTAGCTTCTAGTCTCTGCATTTCAGCGAGTTCTGCATTGCGGAGCTATTCAAACTTTTTCTATTATTCTTTCATAACTCGAAGTTCTTCTTCTTCGAGCACTTCCATACGACTTTACTCAAGAGTTTTCCCTAGAAGTACTTGCAAGATTGGTTCAACTTCATAATCGAAATCGAAGAGATCACCATCCCAAATTTAAGTCTCTTAATCAAATCCAGTCTTCTTTGGCATGAACAATCGTGGATTAGGTCTGTCAATAAACACTTCAGTTTAAGTATCTTTCTCATATTCAGGAGGCTTATCAGTAAGTGTCTCAACAAATTCATCAGTTTGAACTTCAATATTTTGTCTCCCCGAAATTGGTTTAGGTGTGCCAGGTTCAAATGTATCTCTTTGATATTCAACTTGTTCTTTTTGCTATTTATTTCATCAAAATACTCAAATTAACAATCGGTTTTTCGAATAAAAAGGAGATGCCATTTGTAGTTCCCCAGCAATTACGATCTGAATGGTCTTCTTGGTGGGCTTGCCTGATTTCCCGAGTGTGGAAGTTTTAACTTCAGTATCTTTAGAGGTGATAATGCGTGCATAAGTGTTTCCCCTAACAACTCGCTTCTCGAACATGAGGTTTTGAGTCTTTTCTTCACTTTTTTTTCATTCAAATGTTCAAAAATAATGTTGAACTGTTAAAGTTCATTTTGTAAAGAATAATTTTGAAGTTTATTATCCAAATAAACGGCAAGAAGAAACCATGCCATTTCAAATGAAAGTTATTTGAAAAACTCTTATTATTGCCTATGAAGTTTGATTATGATCTTTTTGAGTAATCATATTAACAAGATCAATACGATTGGACAACAGAAATGAGAATAATGTATTTCCCCCTCTTTCCCTACATTTTATCTATCTTACTCATTCTCTTCTTCTTGTTGCTCACGATATTTCGAACGAGGTTTGACAACTTTTGGCTTAGCTGAAAACCCAAATGTTTCGCTAGGAACTGCTTGCATGTTATTTTACCTTGATCTGGTTAAAATATTTCTCTAGTCTCTCTACTTATTTTTTCAGTTTTTGACTTGATTTTTTTTATTATTCGTTGCTCCCAGCAGAGAGTTATACTTATTTTTTTTCAAATAGTAGTTCTTTCTCCTTCTTCTTTATGATAATCTACTCTATCTTGTACTTGTTTTGCGTGTAATATTAGTATCATTATAAAAACATTCAAAAAAAACAAAAAGCAAAAAATAATTTCAAGTTGAAAAACCAAATAAAATGAATGAATTCTTTAATATTTTTTAAATGTGTTACCCATACAAAAATCACATAAAACTCCAATTACAATACCTTTTTAATTACTTTAAATTATTCATCTTGCTAACTGATCTTTTATGATGAGATTGTTACTTCTCTTTACGTTTTTATTGAAACAAAAAACGAGAAAATTCTATAGAAAATGTTTAAAATCTTCATATGGTTAGTTAGTAGTGAAAGAATCAATGAGATCAAGAATCAATTAACTCTTATTGGAATGTTTTAATATTTTCTTATTGTTTTTAGTATCGTCAATATTAAAAATAGAAAAACCCTTTAAAATTACAGTATTTTTTATTATTAAGTAGACCTTTCTCACTTTTTTCTCTAAAATTAAAAGTCTGTAGAAACAATAATAATAGTAGGACTAATTAATTTGCACAAAATGACCAGCAATCATCTTTAAATATTATGGGACTCATTGGGTGGACCTCTAGAGCTTGTAGAAAAAGGCAAATATGGGCCTGAAAAAACATTTAAATGGAAACTACATGAGAGAGATTTTAATGGATCAGGTGATCGAGCATTTTGGTAAAGCGGCAGCGAGGATCTCAATGATCTTTTCAACTAAGTAAAATATATTAAAATTATCTTCCAGTCAATATGATAAAACGATAACATAATATGAAGAATGAGAGTAGAGAATATGCAGGGATTGAATAAATACAACTTACTTTAAGTAAAATTTGATCCCTTTTTATGTTTTGTCTTTTTGTAGGGCCTTTGTGGAGATCACATTTGTACACCTGACAGTCATTTTCGATGCAAGATATGTGGCAAGACATTGAAGTGGGCAGTTTACGGGAAAAAGAAAGTTACTGAACCTTTTTCTATTTTCTATTTTGACTTCGATTATGTTGTTGATGCTCACAAGACAATGATGATCGAAAATAGCGAGAATCTTCCATTGAGAAATAGAAATTTCACAGAAATAACAAATTTACTTGTGCAAAGAGACATGAGCTTATTTTTGATTTCTCGTCCAAATGGCATGGGATACAGTGACATTATCGCTTCAAGTAAAAAAGGATCAATTACTATTGCACCTAAATCTATCTCTCACTTTCAAGTAAGCTCTTTGGGATAATAAATGATTTATTTTCATCTAAAAATTATGTGGAGTTTTAAATATTTTTGGAATTATTCTTCAAAGTGGACAGGTGATGGATTTCTACAGGGTATCTAAATATTTAGTGATTTCGAGGGAGCTAATCTACGAGATGTGATAGCCTATTAAGAAGGAGAATCAATGAGAATGGATATATCTGTGAAATCAGACAGTAATTCTCTTGGTTTTGGTGACTATTTCTGTTTTGGCATTCGAACAGAGTAAGATGCTAATTTAAATCTAAGTTTCATCAACTTACGACGAAACAATTCGCTGTTTTTAAACGGAATGAGATGTTTCAGAAGGAACACTCATGGCACCGATGATACTACTATCTGGGAAAGAATGAAAAAAGAATTTGAATCTTATTCACTATCGAATTCTCTGAGACACCCTACAGCTTATGCTAACCACATGAACTTAAACATGAACAACATATAACTTAAAGCAAACGATAGCATTCTACTTAGCAGTTGTGTTCCTTATTCCTTCAGTGATTTAGTTGATTTTTTAGAAAAAACAGAAGAAAATTTAAAATCTAAAACGAATTCTACAGATTACTTTAATCTCCAATAAAGATCTGTTACCATTGAAAACGAAGATACTTTCTACAAAAAGGAGATAATTGGTGGGACGAGACTTGGATTAGCTGTGTATTTGTTACTTATAACATCGCCAAAATCGAATTAATTTGCACTGAAATATGAAAAAAGAAAATACATTTTGATCTCAGCAAGACAGCACGCAGCAGAGACTGCATCTTCATTTACTTGCTAAGGAATTATTCAATTTTTGTGCAGTGATAAACCTGCTGCGAAATAGCTTAAAGATGCATTTATATTCTTGATTATCCCGATGGTGAACCCTGATGGAGTTGTCATTGGAAATTCCAGAACAAATCTCTCAGGAGCGGATCTTAATAGGTAGAGAGTTTTAGTTACCACAATAAGGGGAAATGTATTTATTTTTTGTCTTTTCGTTGACATAATTTACCCTTGATTTTCTGTGCAGATCTTGGAAAGAACCAAGGGAGAAGCTCGAGCCTGAAGTATTCTACATGAAGGAACATCTGAAGAAGTTTTTTTCAACTGGGAAAAAAGAGTTATTTCTGTTTATCGACTTGCATTCGAGTTTCTCATAAGAAGGTGCGTTTTTGATCGGAACCGAAGTTAAAGAACAAGAAGGAGGCGACAAAGCCACTAAAGTTGGAAGTAGTGAGTGGGTCATGAGAAGGTTATTTGCTAAGGTAATTCATGAGACAAATAGTTCCTTAGACTGGAAGCAATGCTCGTTTGATACTCGAAATGGCAGCTCTTCATCAGCTCGAATTATTTTTGCACAAGAAATGAATGCCAAATTAGCGTACAGTTTTGTAATAAGTTAGCATGGTTTTCAGCCAAATCAACCAATGGCACATATGGATAAGAATTCTTCATAAAAATCGAAGAACCAAGATAACTAACAATCAGAGAATGAGAAATCTTCTAATGGTTTAAAGGAGTTTGAGACATAAGATTATGAGTTACTTGGAGAAGACATCTGTGTAAGTTTAATGAAATTCACCCTTATGAATGCAATCATTGAAGAAGAAGTAGTATTGAATAATGGAGAACTTAATTGGACTAAAGTTGGTTTGAAAAATCATGGATAAAAGGGTTAAGAAGAAGAAAAAGAGACATCTTTTATTGATACAGATAATAACAGAGAAATCAACCAAGAAGCTACATTCTCACAGAAAATATAATAATTTGAGAGCGATGGAGATGTTGTTGGTAAGTCACTTAAAAGAGCTAAAAGTAACAACAAAAGAACCTTAACTCGAATGGGTAGCTCAAAGACTAATTAAGAGTCCTTTTCTATACCACCATCACCACAACCATCATCTAATGTTCCAAAACTAACAAAACAAAATTCTATCACAACAAAAATTAATAAATTGTTACAACACGAAACAACTTTCAATAGTCTTGGTTCTTCTCCAACTGCTGGGAAGTCTTGCTTCTTCTAGCAGAAAGAGCTAGAGTAATCTGATACTGTCTCCCGAGAAGAACGAGATGATAACTAAACAGAAAATAACAAAGATAATAATAATAAACTGGTAATACCCTAACTAAAGCTGTTTAGAAAAGAGAAATCCTATTATTCACAAGAAAGTGAATATGACTATGGCTAAACAGAAGAAATACTCGAGAATGGTTCAATGACTTGCAGAGAGAAAACAATATGTAAGGATTTTGTAGCTGTGTTTTCAAGAAACAGAGTCTCAACTTCTTCCGGCTGCCAGCAAAGAAAAGATACAGTAAAAACTAATGATCATCTTCTAGCATAATCAGTAATGCTTCCAACATTAACGCTCACACCAAAAGGTAACTCAAACAACCATAGTAACATCTTTCCTTTATCAAACTCAGTCTCTGCAAGTCCTTCAAGTGCATAAGCAAAAAAAGTAAAATAACTTGCAACTTTGATTAAAAGCAATAAAGCACGTTTAGGTTCTGGGAATAGCAATAGCACTCCTAGAAGCAGAGCAGCTACATTATTATTGAAGTATTCTTCTTCCAGTGCAGCAGGGTCGCCAAAGAAATCTACTCAGAAGTTAAGTTTGTTTTATAAATACATTATCGGCAGGGCATGGATAATCAAAGCGCTATTTGGGGAGATGAGATCGTTTGAATGGTCGGACTATTTTATGCAGAGTGAGTTGGTTTCAAGCAATGAGGATGCAGTCATTGAGTAGAAGGACTTTGATACGGATTCAGGTAAGTGAAATATACAACACATTATGTTGATTGTGTATGTGAATTTATTTAAATGTTATTGATTTTTATTTAACAAATGATTTTAGACCCAGAAGATGATTTATTGGAAGGAAGTTAGATAAATCTAAGGGTAAATAAAAGGAAAATGTGGCTAAAACATCACGGCAACTACGATGACATGGGGAACTTAATGAATAGTTCTTTAAGATCGTTTAGAATGAATAGCTATGGCAGCAGTAAAAGCAGAGTATCTTCTTAATCAGGGATTTCAGGATAGCCTAGAGGAGATAACGAAGACTATGATGACGAAGATGATGGGGAGTTATTCTTTGATGGGATTGGATATCGGAAAGGTAAAAGAAACCGTTAGTAGTCTTCCCTAACTGAGGGGAATTTCGATAAATTTTCAAATGGACAACTCAAAAACGGACTGAATGGCGAAGAAACCGATATCGATTCAAATGATAAGCTAAGAAGACTCAATTCAAAGGGTTAACAAACTGGGGAGAACCAAGGTCTGCAAGTGTATGATCAATACAAAACGAAAACACTGCAGACAATAAGGTCGAAATATTTGCTGCCGAAATTAGAATTTCTCAAAGTTAAAAATCCGTTTCTGCCTTCACAAAAGGAAATATGCGAGTAATACAGCAAGAAATGCATCCAAAGCAGGAGATAAGCGTCTTAATCGCCAAGAAAGAATAGCAAGAGCAACATGGAATATTCTGATTACACAACAGTGACTGTGTATGAACCTGAGAGATATTCCCAACCAAAGAATTAACAGTTTCTTTAGTTTAATTCTGAGAAGGATAGCAATAGTAATCCTACAAGTTAACTGCAGGTTTAGGTTAACAATAGCAATAGAAGTCTTCGGAACAGCAGTAGAAGTGTATGTAACCAAGGAATTGATACAAACAGGAAGTATTCAGATCCAATCTAAGCATTTACAACATCTGCAACAACTACTGTGTCCAGTGAAAATAGATTCAGAGCAACAGCTGCAACAGATACTTCAGGAAGTAGCTCTTCAGTTGCTCCACCTACAGCTGTTGCTGCTTCTCCATGGTGGAAGAGTATATCCAAATAGCAATTGTAGCAAGTAAAATCCTAATAAGTAAGTGCAAAGCATTCTGCTGTTGTTGTAAATTCAAAGGAATAAGATATTTTACCAGATAGCAAGGCTCACGGAGATTCTTGGAAATAAAAGAATTAATTGAACTGCTTTAGCAGCCTTTACAGTAGAACTATTGTAACTACGCCGCTAGCGTAAGATCGACTAAGACCTTAAACGGTTAATTCTAGCGCAAATTAGAATATCTCAGGGAAATAATCTAGCAGGAAATTATCCACTGAAGGAATATTGAATCTTCAAAATAGCCTTGCTTCATAAGCTGATGGTGAGAAGCTTAAGAACTAACCTAAAAAGAGTGAACATGATGGAAATAGCAACCCCCAATGTAGTAGTATTTCAGCTAGATCTTTCTATCCAACAGGGAAATAACCTAAATAAGCCAAAAATAATCTCAATAACTACAACAACAATTCCTCATACCAGATGCTGAAATATATCTAAAGTACTCTCAGTACAGTATGCAAGACATCCGAGAGCTTTATGATATCACCCACTGCTGAGATTACTAGTAATAATCCAATCAAGCAACAGCAATACCATAATCAGCAAAAGTAGTAATCTTGCCCAAAGGAAGAATCCTAACATTGTTTCTCATAATCTAAATCAAATTGCATGTTTATCACTAAAAAAGACAAAAAGATACCTGTTCCGGGTGGAAAAATCAGAGTTGTTAATTCTCAATTCGGTGTTTAGTTTATCCCAGAAGCTAATCAGCTAAAGCCATCGAAGATCAAGGACTCAAGTACACCTAGCACGAAAACAATACTATTGTTTAAGCGTCCTTCGACTACTGCAGGGTCTAAAATTGCTGCTTCGATGACTTAACATCTCAGTCCACGTTCTGTAAATACACTTGTTGCATTTCAAAGGAAAAATAAAAGTCAACATCAAAAGACAGAAGGGTGGACATATACTTAATAGCCTGATAGTGAATTACTCAACACAGAAGAGTCTTGTTATGCTAATAGTGAACGATAAGCTAATAGTTGAGAAATGAATAATAGATAAAAAAGCAACAGCGATCCTCTCTGAAGATTTAAAAAAGATTGCATATGTTTATTGCATGAACAAAAGAAAGGAAAATTGAATTTTTTAGTTTATTGGATGGATTTTTGTGGTTTTGTTAATGAATGGGAAGATAGTTTCAAAAAAGAGTGATTCTAATAATATAATTCGGGTAATTTTAATTGTTCTTTTCTATTATCAGCTCACACACAGGAAACATGACAGACGATTCATTGAATCCAGCTATTGTGATTGATAACGGCAGTGGTTTCTGCAAGGTTGGTATCTCCGGTGATGATGCACCTCGTGTGTCGATACCTACAGTCATAGGGTTACCGAAGTAATAAGGTATGATGGTTGGTATGGATTAGAAGGATTGCTATATTGGTGAAGAAGTGAACAGCAAACATGAAGTACTAAATCTCTCGTACCCGATCGACTATGGTATCATCAACGATATGAAAGATATGGAGAAAATATGGTCTCATGCGTCGACGAAGATCAATGCAAACTTCTCTGGTAGCCCTATCTTGATGACAGAACCACCTCTCAACCCGAAAAAGAAGAGAGAAAAGCTCATGGAAGTCATGTTTGACACGTTTAATTGTCATTCATTCTATCTTGCTACTCAATAAGTAAAGCAGTTAGATATTTATGGGAAAGGGTGTTTTTTGGTGGGGGGAGTGGAACCAAAAGAGGAGGGTTATTCTAAGAATGTTAAAGCACTGGAAGAGTTGAAAGAAGGAATTGAGGGTTGAGATAATGGTTTTTAATATCAAGGTTTTAGCACTTTTTGCATCTGGCAGGACAACAGGGATAGTTGTCGACAGTGGATATGCTGTAACAAGCACAGTCCCAATCTATGAGGGATTCCCTCTAAGTCACGCAATTTATCAGAATCAACTAGCTGGAAGAGACTTAGATGCCTATTTAATCAAGCTCATGGAAGAATAAAGTAAGAGAATGAGTTCAAAACAAATGAAAGTTGTATTTGTGCTTATTATTGATTTAAAAATGCATTGGAGAATTCAAAGAGTATCTTTTTTCTCTTTTAATCATTTTCTGTTTGTTTCTTCAAGACAAAGTGTTCTCGAACAATGCTGAGACCATGAGAGACAATGCAAGAGACACCAAAGAAAAATGTTGCTATGTTGTAGCTGATTTTGAAGCTGAAATGAAAAGTTTCAATGATAAGGAAAACAAAGAAAAAGCACATCGAATGCCTGACGGAAATGAGATCCATCTTGGGAATCAAATCTTCAGATGTCCTGAAGCGCTCTTCTAGCCAACTAAGCTCGGCAAAGAAAGCTAAGGTATCCATGAAAGCACATTCAATTCGATCATGAAGTGCGATACAGATATTCGCAAGGATCTGTATGGTAACATTGTCATGGCGGGTGGCACAACAATGTTCAAAGGCATCGATGATCGCTTAAACAAAGAAGTTGTAGCATTAGCACCATCAACTATGAGGATTAACGTAATTGCTCCTCCTGAACGAAAATACTCAGTCTGGATGGGAGGAAGTATCCTTTCATCTCTTTCTTCATTCTAATCGATGTTCATCACAAGACAAGAATTCAGCGAAAATGGGTCTTAGTATGTGCACAAAAAGTGTTTCTGAAAAATAGATACTACCATCGAATATATTTGCGTATTTTTTCATGTTACTTTTGAGATAATAGGAATGCAAATAGTCTCAAGGATTCTTGGGTTAAATTAGCAAAAACAAAAGCATAAAAAAGAGGGAATGCATAGATTTTTTACTATTAATAAACAAATGAGAAATTAACAGTTTGCTTAACGAAATATAAATAAAAGATAGATTATTTTATTTGAAATTATTTGATTAACTATTACTAAGTCGAGAAGTAATTTAATCGTGTCCTATTTGATTATTTGTAAATTAAGTGATTTTAATTCAATTTCGTAGAAGAAAAAAGGACACTAACGACTTGATTCCACATGATTTTAGATCTACAAAAATAATAACAAAAATAGGGAATCCTTCGTTTCAGAGTTTATTCTTTGAACAAGGTGTTCTTTTTGTGTAATTGTATTTATATTGCAGAGGTTCTTTTTTCCTTCCCCCCCCCCCCCCCCAGTTTATTATTTCCTTAATTTTAGGTAGCAAATTGAGCATAGGATATTAACCACACATTTACATTACATTCTTTTTAATAAAAGGAATCAAACGATACCTTCGTTCAGTTAAGGAAGAGGGGGTGGTGTTGATATGATATATTAACTGCAACAAAAACACTTGTGAGATAATCTCCAGCAAGCAAAATAAACAACCATACTGACAAGACAAATCGATCAACAATGATTAAAGCCTTATGGAAGAAATATGACAAATGGACGATCATCTCATTCTTCACTGTTGGGTTGATTTTTGGGTTGAATGGCAGTGTCTAAACTAGCATTTTGTTGCTGTTCTATGAGCCCTAAACGCATTGCCCTTCTGTTAATATTACTAATCCTGGTCTTAATCATATCTCACATCAACATCAAACTAACTTAATTTCTAGCTAGCATGGACAGTAGATGACTTAAACTTAAAACCAACTAGAATTCTCTTAGTTTATCAAAGATACTACCAAAAATGACTATTTCTCAGGTGAATTTGAATAAAGTAGCATCCCATAAGAGTTCAAATGGCTATGCGGTGCAGGGGAAACAGAAAAGCTTATCACGTAGAGCTCCATGGGCGCAGGTATATTTATAGGATTTTTAGTGAGTTTCTTTATCGGTAGAGACTACTCAAATAGCCATCGTGCGGTTGGTAGTGAGCGGACAGTATATTTGATCCTCGCTTGCATCGGTATCTAAACGATTTCTTTGTTGACAACACCATTGTTTGGAACATGGTATCACGCAGCTATTTTGTTATTTCTGTAAAGCGCAACGTAAGCGTTTCTGTATTCCTCCATTTACAAGTTCATCTCCCTGAAATACGGAACGGTGCTGTAAAAATATTCTTCAGTGATTTACCAAGGAATCTGGACGATCTCAACGATAATCTTCCTTCTCTTTGCAAGACTGTTTTCAGGCTGGAGAGCTATTTTGTTCTATTATCAAGGCGTGTCTTAGGCGATTTTACTGATTATCTTAATCGTATCTTTGCAGTTTGCAAAGAAAAAAGAAATCGAATAGGTCAAATCTTCCAAAAGCATTCATCTTACGTATAACAACGAACTTGATCCTACCACGTATGTTACTGGAATCAGACCAGCAGCAGCTGGCGATGAAGAAGAAGGTGAAAACAGTAGCGAAACATCCTCTGGAAACCATCATACAGTGAGCATCTCCCCTATTGAAAAGACACTGAAGTCCTTAAGCCATCACCGTCATGCTCCTGCTGACGAGAACAAAACATCATTTATGCTCAGTCGATTTCAAACGGAGGACTACCTACTAACTATTCAAGTCAACTATTCTTAGAATGACTCAGATACTTTCGGTGGAAACAATTATCCAAACATGCATGGAGATTAACTCAACTAGACGAACCTCCCTGACATGAATGTAATGTTTGAGAATTAAAGTAAATATTTGACTGAAGAAAGCCTCAAAAAAGCAAACGGCAGCTAGCGGAGACTATCTATGAACCAAGCAGTTGTTGAGAATCTCAAACAGAAATACACCCTAGACGCTGTGAACTTGCGGGAGTAGCAAGATTAGATTATCCACAATAGCGATCTGAATCTACCACTAGATTAGTTCACGAACAACATTTACAACAACATCTCAAATCACAACACAAACAATAATATGAACATCTAAAGCAATTCTAACACTTTTAACAGTGGAACTAACATCGCTAATTTCAATTCATTCTCGAACAATCTCATCTAGAACAACTACAACAATCAAATGCCATTCTAGACTCTAGAAAACGAACCTTAAAAGCAAATCTAAAATACTCTCGAAAGACTAGAATCTTCTGGATCTCGTAAAACCTTACGATTAGCTTCGTAACCTCATTCCACTAAAGTTGACGATGAACAAATGCGCTATTCATCGCCATCTTCCCGTCATTCTCGCCTTCGAAGGAATTCTACAAAACCAACAAACAACAACAATAACAACACGTAAAACTAATATTAGCAAGACGAAGATTTGTTTTTTTCAGCCAAAAACGCACCTTCAGTGACAAATCCAAGATAACTAACCAATGCATCATCGTCGTCTTAGATTCCCATGAAAATCCTCATGCCTTATTAGCTTCCATCGATGCATTAGATCTCACAGTAACAACAATAATAACAACAACAGTAATCCAGTTAATTTAATATACAAGCTCAGCAAGTACAACTCAACAATAACAACAACAACAACACGAATATCAGCAATATCAACCAATCTACATAATTTAACATGACACAATCTTAGGTTTATTTCAATAACGCTTAGTTCCAGCAATCCTCTCCAAATAATCACACTCAAACGTAATTTAATATCAAATAATTATCCGGATTTGCAGTTGACGAGATATAACAGCAGTAAATACAGCAATAACCATAACAAATGCAACAATTACAGCTCATGGGTTTACATTCTAACTAAACTAATAATAACAATACTATTCTCCACAATAGTCTTCACAATCAAAGCACAATTCTCAGCTAGAATAATAACCCGCAATTGATGAATAGTAAAAAACTCTCCTTAGACTAGAATCTAACCTTGAACTAAATCAACACGATGTAAACAATCCGCACCGAGATGCGAACGCGCTGGATGCAGCTCAAACGAGATCCTGATTAAAAGAACAACATCGCTACATTTATCTGCTGCTGGATTGTTGGAAACGGTGTAAATTATGCGATTTATTTTGCTTTGCTCGCTGTACCTGGGGACATCTACGCGAAATTAACGCTCTGTGCTGTTATCGAAATGGTATCCAACTACATTGCAAGTTTCGCTTTGATTAGGTTCAATCTGAAATGTGTCATACTGCTGCTCTTCTTAATTGCAGGCAGCATCTGTTGTGCCACGTTTTGGATGGAAAATAAAAGTCTCTTAGCTCCGTTATTGCTGACTAAGCTGTGTCTTGAGCTGTTCTTCCCAGTGAAGACATATTTTTTACAATTTGTGATACATAGCTAGTATTTCTCGGTGTCTGTTGGATTAGCGGATACTCTAGCTGGGTTGTTTCAAGCGTTGATACCTTTACTGGTAGGGAGTTTTAACTTGGACTACCATTTATTTGGGTACTTTGGGATATGCATATTGATATGCTTTTTGCTACTAACGAATGTGGAGATGACGAACATAATCGGATTGAACTAGTAGTTTTCTCTGTATGATAAATCACCAGCGTAAGATACTACTAATCTCTAGAAACTAGCAGATATTCTAGAAGTGGATTCAGCAGCTGATCACACATTGTATTCGTCAGTTAGAACTCTCAAGTCTATTGGAAACTCACATTGAGGAGAGAGAGGAGTAAGAGACTCAAACCGAGGAGTAAATCAAAGAGACGATTTAAGTATGTGTATGTATTATTTATTAAAATATTTTTCTATTTTCTTCTTTTTCTTCCTTAAAAAAAATAAAAAAAATAAGCTACTTATTTGTTTTATTTTATGTCTAATAGATAAGATTCTATGTATTCCAACGTCTGTAAATTCAACATATTCCAAAAATAGCAAAGGAATCATCAATAAATACTTATTTTGTGCACAGTAGTGGCATGTATTCAAGTATGGCATTTGATAATTTAATCTGAAAAAAATATTTCAAGAATTACTTTGTAAGTTTTAACGGCAAAAGAAGAAGGAAATTTAAAAAAAAATATTCAGAAAAAAAGCAACAAACTAAAGTGAAATTATCTTGTGATCGAAAAACAATCAATCAACCTTAAGAATTTGAAAAAAAAGGAAAAAGAATAAAAAGAATGGGCAATTGTGCTGCATGCGAGGACACGCAGGAATTTGACTAAAACATAGAAGTCGATCTCTAACGCAAGCGTTGTGTCTAAGATAATCTTAAGCAGTTTGGAGATTCCTCTGCTGAAAAGAAACCTCGAATGGAAGATAAAGAAAATAATTATCCATAAGCAGAAGTATATTCCAGTAATTTAGCAAAATCGGGTAAGTATGAGTAGTACACTGAGCCGTTGAATGGGTCTCGGGTGGTTAATTCTGCTAGGAAAAGTAATAGAATTCCATTTTAAGCGTCTAGTGCGCTGCAATAAAGCTAAGTGCAATTAAATCAATCTATGACTACTTAAACCCTAAGAATGAATTCTTCGTAGAAGGAGAAAGAGAAAGCAATAGAAAGGATAAGTGGAGAAGAGCATTTACCAAGACATCTGAATAAAGTCGATGTTTTTCCAGATTTCTCAAATGCCTACACCAGAGAAGTCTTAGCGAAATAAGGGGCTTATAAATTTGATCAAGACGAAGAAGAAGATGAGTATATTGCTGGTCTGCCATTCTATGGACCTTGCGAGATGGAAAATAATGCGTACAAAAGAAGTTAATTGTGTGATTGAGTCTATTTTGATTATTTTATTGTTTTTCTTGTTAAAGATTCTACCTTGGACAATGGGAGAACGGGAAACGAAAAGGAAGAGGTAAATAAATCTGGAGTGATGGATCAGAATATGAAGGATACTGGGAAAATGATATGGCTAACGGTTAGGGGAGATTGATTCACGCTGACGGAGATATGTTCTAAGGATCTTGGCTGAATGATAAAGCACATGGCAAAGGAGTGTATCTTCATAAAGATGGTGCAAACTATACTGGAGACTGGTATGAAGACAAACAGCATGGATTTGGATAAGAATAGTGGGTAGATGGAGCTAGCTATGAAGGGAATTATTTCATGGGAATGAAACATGGTTTAGGTAGATTCTCTTGGGCTGATGGGTCGGTGTATTATGGAGATTTTAAGAACAATAACATCGATGGAAAGGGTCTTTATAAGTAAATTTCTATCTTTGTTTGTTTTTGTCAAGGAGTTATAAAGATAAAGAGTTATAATTTAATCTTGATTGTTTTTAAGATGGGCTGATGGAAGAGAATATGACGGAGATTGGAGAGATAACAAAATGGAAGGGAAAGGACTGTTTACTTGGAAAGATGGAAGGAAGTATATTGGAGATTACGTTGAAGATAAGTAAAATAAAATTGAAAATTTAGTTTAAATTAGGAGAAAAAATTGAATAAATATTCAAATCCTTTTGTGTCTTAGAAAACAAGGCTACGGTGAATTCTTCTGGCCTGATGGAAGAGAATACAAAGGACACTGGGAAAACGGCAAACAAAGCGGAAGAGGATTCTACAAGGGATCACATGGTTTTGCTCGAGAAGGAGAATGGCATGATGGGAAGAAGATTAAGTGGCTTGATGAGTGAAGGCATGCATAGAAGGAAGATTGATGAGTCCTTCAGACTTTCAAATAATTAATTGTTTTTGTTATACTACTTGCATAAGAGTGTTTAATTACTAAAAATTTATTAAAATCAACATTTGAAGCTCGTAAAGCTGATTATTTGTGCTAAGCAATTTTATTAATCGATTTGTTTGGGAAACAAAAACACAAAAAGTGTAAGCTAAACTGAAAAAGAGATATTATGCGGTCGAAAGTGTCTTTCGATTTGTGTGGAATCTGCTGAGTTTGCGTAGCATATCTTCAAGGTGAATAGCTTTTTATTTTGATTTTTTCTTTCCCTCTCTCGTTCAGCAAACTCCATAGGATTAGCATGCAGCAGTGAGTGCAGGACAAGTTAGATTATCAGTTGATCCTACTCCACCTGTGCAGTCTGCACATGAGGTACCACAGTGAAGAGCTGTGTTTTAGCATGTTGCAGGTGATAAAGCTGCCCAGAAGAGGATACCTCTGATATCTTCACCGTTTTTCTGATAGGAAAGCGTTGGTGTTAACGACGCGAGATCATTGCAGGTATCGACGAGATTACGAGCAACAGTGAACTATGAGGCAGGAATCTTGTGGTAATCCCAGAATTATCTATTGTCAGGGGATTACTCAGGGTCGTACACCATTGCGTTCACCCAGTTTAAGCTATCTAAATTATTTAATGCTGCTTATTCTACATTAGGGAAGGCTCCAGGAGAAGCACCAGTGTCCATAGTAAGCACAGAGTACCAGTTCACTCCATCGTTGGGGATAATTTCTCTGTAGGCTTTAATAAAAGCTTCAATCCAAGCTTTAGCGTTATCTGATTCGCAATCGATTTCGATACCTACATTGTATGTCACAGCCATAGTTGCTAAGTTAGCTGCAACTTTAGCTGGATCAGTGAGAACGAAACGGCTTTAGAAATCCCAACCACCGATTGAGAACATCAAATAGAAATCAGGACTTGAGCTGGCTGCGACGATGGACTCAAGGAACGCAGTTGGTGGGATAGCTGAGGTTTCGACTTCAACAGGGTCAAGGAAAGACAAAATAGCGATATTAGAGCCATTGTCATTCACCCATTGAGGGATTCCTCCTTTCAGGTTACCAGTGTAGTCGTAGATTCCATCGTAGATAAAAACATAGGGTCCAAAGATCTTGCTTGGGATGCCAACTGAGTTCATGAGATGGATTTCACGCTCGTATTCTTTGTAGATGCAAACAGCCGTGAACATGGTGAGAGCGAAGAACAGCAAAGAAGTGATTTTATTCATGTATTTTTAGGTGAAGATACACTGGATTTTTTATCAAAAAAGTAAATTAGATTTATTGATTCTGAAAACAATTCGTTGCTTTATTAATTCCACTTTCCTCTCTCCACTTCTACTCATTATCTGTTGTTAGTTTTTGCTGAATCTGTGATGAGGACACCATCAATTAATAAACAGAATCTTTATTTATTTCTTTTATAATTTCACATTAATTTAAATCATCTTCTATCTCAAAGATCTTTTTCTCATGTAAATAGAATAGCTTTGAAGGAGTGAGATAATAAATAGATTTGGAGACAATATCAAGTATTTTGAATACCCTTTGTCATTCTAATTGTATCTTGAGTTTTTCTTCAAATAAACCAATTTATGAATGGAATAATTCTGAAAATAGTCTGCTTTTAACAGAGAATCCTTTAACTGCTAATGAACTAACTCCCTTGAATTAAACTAATTTAATAGCTCGATGCGATCATAAGTATTATTTTATCAACTCAATTCAACTTGATAAACCTAAGGATGTTTCATTTTTTACCTTATTGGTTGTTTTCATTCAACCTTCTATTAATATTTATTGCTTTTCCTAGGAGTTAATTTGAATCAGTTTCTGAAGAAAAAGAGAGAGAGAAGAATTGTTTATTTTTCAAATAACACTTAAAATACACGCACACATACCAATATCATATTGTAACTCATAAACTTCACTAATGCCTGACAAAAATTTCCAGCGTGACGATTATCTGCTACTAGCTCAGTTAGCTTAGCAAACCGAACGCTTCAATGATATGGTTGACTTCGTTGGAAAGTTCATCGCCTAAAACGGCAAGCTTAGCAATGACGAACGAGCTATTGTATCAGCAGCTTACAAAAATCTTGTTGGGAACAAGCGTGCAGATTTGAGAGTGCTCACAGCTATAGAGTAAAAAGAATCCAGAAAACAGCAAACACCCGAAGTCAACAATTCCCTTCAGTACATCAGGAACTATAAGCTTAAAATCGAAAAGGAGTTGAGATTGTATTGCTCTGATATTCTCAACACACTAGACTAAACCCTTATTCCAGCTTCAGCGGATGATCCTGAAAATGCTTGCTTTTACTATAAAATGAAAGGAGATTATAACAGATATCTAGCAGAATTCTTAGTCGATGAAGAATATAATAAAGTCGTTGAAGCATGCTAAGCTGCATACAAAGAAGCCAACAACAAAGCAGCTGCCTTGGATCCAACGAATCCTATTAAACTTGGGTTGCTTCTGAACCTCTCCGTTTTCTACTATGAAATCATGCAAAAAACAGAAAAAGATGGTAAGATATTTCTGTTTTAAGCAAAATACCAAGCCATTTGAAGAAATAATTCAATATTTTTAGGATGCTTTTGCAATGTCATTCATTTTTAATCACAGGCTAAGCTGTCAAAGTCGCGTAGGAAGCTTATCAAAATGCGATTGCAAATATCGACAAAATCAAAGACGAACACTACAAAGACACTGCTTTGATTATGCAACTGCTTTAAGATAACATCACTCTTTGGTCCACAGAAGCATAAATAGACGATTAGCAGAATAATGATTGAGAGAGACAAGAAATATGAACCAAATGACGGGATTATCAATATGAAATAAGCAAGACAACCAATTCATTTAAGAATTCAAAAGCATATGTATTTTCAGAATTGCATAAAATTGCATAAAACTTGAGGATTCAATTTTGTTTTACTCTACAATTCTTTTTGTCTAAATATGTTGATGGGTGGATTAAAGGGTTTAGCTCAAAAACTATGGTTCAATTATGCTGAGATTTTATGAGAAAGTAGGTATTTTACATGCAAACACATTTTGTTAGTTTTTCAGAGAGAGAGATATATATCTGGTATCTATTGCTGAATTGGCTTCAGAGATTAGCGAGATTAGTAGAAAGTTTAATAAATTGAAAAAACTAGCATACAGCATGGCAGAATGCATAAGAGATATTCTCTCTATTTTAGCAACTTTTCATGTTATTATTAGTTCATGATTTCGGGAATGACAGTGAAAATGATGGATGGGAATTGATTTGTATTTATGAATTCAAGCAATACTGCTCGAGATCAAAGAATATCCTTGTAGTGATGCTCAGAGTTGAGGTCTAATGATTCTAAAAGAGTTTGATTAGTTCCTCGAATCGTTTGAAACTATTCTGCGAAATCACAAAGTTTCTGGAGGAATATTTAGTGGAGATTCTGATTGGTGGGTTCTTGGAGATGACTGTAGCATCTTGAATGTTCTCGATGCAATTGGAAAATTCAATATCGTCATTTTGCTTGAAGGAACCATAAAGGTTTTTAATTTTACGAGCAGTTTCATTTCGAATTAGAAGAGACACAGGTAGCTTTGCTTTTTTGAAGGAAGAGCTGCTGTCACCGGAGAAATATTACATAGGAGAGGATGATGATGATGATGATGAAGGGTTGTGCGTGTTTGAAGCTTATTGATTCATGAAATTAATTAAGTTTTAGTGTTCTTCTCTTGATAGTAAAACGACTTTATTAGCTGTTTGTTTCATGAGAGTCTCAAGTTATTAAAACGAAGAAGAAGATTAAGGGGGTTCCATGTTCAATACTCTTTAAACCGATGAAAATGCATCAACGTCACTCTCATTTAGATTGTTGCTTGAAGAATATTATTATTCATTATTTTCTTAATTTTTGTCCCTCAAGACAAGTCTGTGCACTGCCGGAACAAACGAAGGTGAAGATGTTGATCCATAGTGAATGAGCCTATCATTCTGGGCGCTTCTTTTTTTGGAGATACTCCCAAACTAAGAATCATATTAATAATTAGAATTTTGCTGGAATTAGGGTTTAAATTAGGCTATTTTTTCTTATCTTTTCATTTGTCCTTCTCCAAACTGATTGATTTTGTTATTCGTTGGGCTTTTTTGTTGTGCTACGAGTGTTGTTGGAATCAAATTTTAGTTCAATTCTTTAGGATTATTCGTATTATCTTTATCAATATTCTACTGATTACAGTTATTCTAATTATCTTTATTATTTTAAATCTCTTATCCTGAAGATTAAGAATTCCTCTTTGAACAAGATGAATATTTCTCTCTCAGACTTTACCACACAAGACTCTTCGCTAATGGCATAGGTTCTTCATTATATTATGTTTACTTTTACTATGCAATCATTTCCAATAGCACATGTGATATCTCCGTGATTTATTTCTTGGAGAGATACAATCGTTCTTGTGAGTCATACAAGCGTAATTCAGATGATTTAAACAGTGCTTGAAACTGTATTATTTTGGTCAACAAAGATAGGAAAATATATAAAGTTAGCAGAAGGAATTAGACGATTTAGACTGCGGAGAGATTATCATAGGAATCATCTGATAAGCTCACACTTCCTCCAGATGATGGCACGGAGGTCAGTAAATGTTCTATGATGATATGATTCACGAAGGAGATAATCAGAAGTAAAAAGAATGAGATTTACTGAGCAATCTTGAGACTAAACGAATATCCTGATGGCACAAGAAAGTATCTAAATGTTAATACTCCATAGAAACCATACGAAACCAATAGCAACGACATCTAGACATACTCAGTGCCTTGGAAGAACACCAAGATGAAGCTAATACAGATCTTGAAAGATATACTCACAAGAGGGAACCATTTTACTACAGTACTTCCACTTCTACTACCAATTCTTCTGTTGATATCGGAATGCGATTTTAGCTGCTATTTGTGATCTACGATGCTTCCACTGTCGTACTACGATGGCAGGTAGAAGTAGCATCGCATGGAACTTGATAATTTAAAGAATGCACGCTCTTCGATGGATTCGTCTTCACCAGGAATATTTTTCTTCTACGCCATTCTGATCATAAGGATTGAAATCCCAAGGAAATAGCATATCATTCCGAATGCTGCAATCACAGACACAATGCTGATTGCATCTCCATTGACGTATCCAAGCATTCGCACCTGTTAGAACATAAATATTGTAAACAGCATGAGAGTTGTTTTATGGAGAATTGCTATGCAGTTAACAATCTAGAGCTGAAATAACTTAAATCCTTTGAATTTGCAGACATACCAAGCTCCCCACAGAGCAATCAGCACCATCACTGGTCCAACAGTCTAAGCGAAGAAGTTTTCTTCGAAACCAATTTATGCGATATGGAGAGTTGTTATAGAGACTTCGAGTTTTGAGTTGAAAAGTGTTGTAGCTTGGATGTCGGGTGTGAAAGTCTTGCTGAGTTGCCAAGGATTGATGGACTGAAATGCGAAACTGCAATATGTTCTGATGACTTCGTAGAACTTCTAAGGAAGATAAATATCACTAAGGAGAAGGACAAGTATGCCCTGAATGTGAGTAAATAAGACAAGATGAATCGGCGCCATTCTTAGGATTATGAAGATGACGGAGTTTTATATGAAATTAATCGCAGATTTGAAGCTCATGCGAGGACAATTTGGGAGAAATGTGCCTGCAATAAAATTTTAAACAAAATCAGAAGAAAGAACTAGCTGTTCTTGTGTTGAAACGCAACAACTTGGGAGTGTCACAGTGATTTCGAGATCTTAGACTGCTTCTGTTATTGTAATTTTCACGTAAATGCTCTTATAATCAGATGACATGCTCCTGGTGTCTAATACGTTGTTGGTATTTACAGACACTACGAGAATGGCTGGTTAGAAGATTGTTGAAAAATGAGCATTTTCGAGTGTTACTTCGATGGAAATTGTGTTTTCAAATACACTGTGACTCATCGAGACTATCACAGGATCTGCGGCACTGAAGGAGGGAAAAATAAGTGCGAGGAGAGTTATAAGAGAGATTAATGAAATTTTGAATGAAGTCTGCTTAAGGACTGCCATTTTCTGAAAAAAGCTTGTTATTTTTTTGATCTTATTAATTCGTTGTTACTCATTAAATCACATTTGTTTGTTACGCTTATTCTGTTTCTAAGGTGGTGATAATTTGGGAGATTAGTCGAATCAAAGAGAAAAGAATGCATAGATATGTAAAAGACTTCGAAATTGAGATAAATTATTATGAAAGAAATTGCAAAATCACCAGAAATAAAAATAAACAAATCGAAGTAGTTTCTCACATTAAAAGAATTTATGTTTGTTAATTCTCAAAGCGAAAATTTAAATTGATAATCAAGCGAGTTAATTCAAGATTATTTTAAGCGCTCTTGGGAGTAATCTTTTGATTAAACAAGTAATAATTGAATATGTTGGTGCTTAATCAGAAATTAAGCATGATAATAAAGTTTTGTTCTTTGTGAAAAACTATCCTTTTTTGTCTAATTTGTGAAAGTAAAAAGTTAATATTATTAAAGAATTCAAAATAGATATCTTAGGATGTTTTAGATAGAAATTAAAAGTATTTGGAAGTTGATTACTTTGAATAGAATTGTTTGGAACGTTTTTGGAATAGTTAGTTCATTTATGTAAGTTGATTATTATTTTTTTAATTTTTTGAAATATGATTTAACAGATTTAGATGATTGTGAGAAAAATAACAAAAAAAGAGAAGGAATTCATGAATTTATTTGCTTGGATAATTTATTTTAAATGGATTGAAGAAAAGCCTTTTTGAGATGTGTGAAATTATAACTTTGATTGTTCATGCTTGATGCAGACTCATTATAGTTGATAGTGATATACAAAAGAAAAAGTAATTCATGTTCAAGTTAACAATTTTTGAAGTCATCCATGAGAGATTCAAATTTAAAAGAAAATGAAAACAATGTCAATTTTTTCAAAATAAAATAGCAGCATATTTGTGATTGTGTTGGTGTCAAATTTTGAAGAAAAAAAATGAAATTCTCAAAATTATCCAAAAACAATAGTAACTTGCTTTTGTAAAACAATAAAATAACAGCATATTTTGTATTTTCTGTGTGTGTACATAATTCCAAAATTATCAAAGTCTTGCGTATTTAAAGTGAGTTCTTTTTTGGAAATAATCCCCAAAATACTCAAGGTATTTTATCAATTACCAAAAATAAACGCAAATCAAAGTAATATTTTCTAACATCCAACTAAGATCACCTAAATTTATCACAGTTTGACTGAACAAAAAAGCAACAAGTAAAGAACGTTTCTGCGATCATATTTTAAAACATCTAACAAAAAAAAAATGAAAAAACCTCACAAATAAGCGAATTTATCCAAGAACTTTTAAACAAAATGTGAAGTAACAGCGAATAAACAGTTTTGAATCGATTAAGATTAATTAAAAGCATAGATTTTGGGAGAGAAAGAAAAAGAGAGAGAGATTATTCAAAACCTATTGAAGGAGAGAGAACCAGCAGAATCATGGATGCAAACAGTGAAGGCTGGAAAGAAATCAGCCTTCGATATGGAGATATTATCGCCGTGAAAATGAGTGGAAGTAACTATTTTCTCGGTTCTAACGGATAAAGTGAATGTGAAGTTGAGTTGAGAGACTTATGCTATTCTGAAAGCAAGAATCGCAATGTTCGTCCATATGAGAGTTTATTTCGAGTTCTTCCTTTGCAATATTCCACAGCGATGGTGGAATGTATCGCATTTACGGGATCCACTGACTAAACGAAGCGTGCTCAATTACTGAATGACCTGGAGAATGAACAAAGTGCCAATACTTAGCGCTCGAATTCTCACTGGGGAACGACTGTTCTTATAAATCAATCTATCACCTTAGAACATCTACTCTCTCGCAAATACCTCACACTCAAACCATCGAATTTATCCATGAACTCTTATAAGTAAAATAACTAAATTCAAGAGAATAGCAGTATCTAGCTGGTACTTTCTGTGTTATTGATAGCCACTGCTACATGCTGCATTACTTGTTATTTTTAGAACTATTCACTAGAACAAACTTATAAAATCCTTGTTTAATTTCTTTAATTTTCTTTAGTTTACATCTGGAGACAGCAGAAAACGATGAGACGGCTCTTACATTTTCGCCATTCTACTAGCATAAAATCAACAAAAACGATACAGTTATCTTCTCCGATAAACTAGCTCTTTCTGCAGCAAATCTTCGAGATGTCTCCGTGAGCTTGAATTGCTCTGTGAAATTATCTTTCGAAATCGAAAACATTCTTCGTCATAGCAATATTCAAGTTGCAGTTCAGAAGGAAGTCAGAAAAGCACCCAATGTCATTAAAGCACAAGATATCTAGTTTTCTAAAGACAATTCTAAAGTCACACCATTTGAGTAAGATAAGCGTTGCTGAGTTAGCCTAAGATGATATAAAATAGAGGTTTGTATTTTTTGAATTTGCAGGCTAGTTAAGTTCAGAGATTGTGATTTCCATGAACTTAGCGAGGAGATACCAGCTGGAAGTGTTTGCCTACTTTTTCATCTTGAAACGGGGACAACAGTGAGAGAAGAATCAATAATTCCACAGAAACAACATAATTAAGATATTCCTTAGAGTACTTCGAATAATCCAAAGGATAATTCTACTTAACAAGTTAAATACAGTCTAAAATATCAAGAAAATGCTAGAGATTCATAGTGTCTCTGGATCATACAAAAGTTAAATCTCTTAGAAGGAGGTCACTTGAATTACAAAGATCTCATTAGACTTCAAAATTTGAGGTACTTACAAGATGCTAGAGATATGATATTTAGTGTGCTAAAGTCAATTTGAATCACCAAATGACTGTTATATTTTGCTAAATATTTGTATTTGTTTCTTTCCCATTAGGAGTGGATCTTTCTTAAGCTTAGGGAGAAATGGCTAGTAGACCATCGAAGGAACTTAAGAATCAACATCTTTTTCAAATGAAATCTTCTAAATCTTGACTGAAGGAGGGATTGATCGCACACTTGAAGAAAATCTCTGCTGTGGAGAGTCTTTTTGCTTGTATCATCCTTTCTCTGATAAATTTATCGATATCGAATTCGAACATGTGAGTTGCACGTATTAGTTGAGACTAGAACCTAGTGCTGTGAAGGTATAGAGCTTCAAATTAGCAAAACTTGATGAACTTCTTTGCTGGGAAATCTAATTTGTTCAAGCATGTAGAGATACGTTAGGGCGAAGTTTATCTGAGATTCAAAGCGTTTTAGGCAGAGAAGGTGGTGGAGGTGCTTGGTAGATTAGTATGACATCTTTTGAGTAGATAGCGAAGGCAATAGGGGCGATAGATAGGCTATTGAGGTTTATTCGATCAAGTGGGTTTTTCTTAGAAGATATTTTCTTAGAGGAAGTTGAAAATTCCCCTGGGAGTAGCTTGAATTCCAGTGGAGGAAAGAATTCAGCGAAGATACGTAGAATTGATATTCTACTTGCTCATCAGCTTCATTCATTACTGTTTGAACTTCTTACGAAGATACTCTCCAATCCAATTACATTTTAGAAGGTAAAACATTTAAAAATATTAAGATTTTTTGTTGTATTTAATATACCAATTATTCTTTTTTTTTAACTTTATTCTCCGTTGTTAACAAATTCTTGATACTTTCATAGCTTAAAACACTCGCTGAAGCTATCAAAGATCCTGAAGAGAATCCTTATAATGTTATTGAGAAAGATTAGTAGCAATAAGGTTTTAATTTGGATTTAGAGAATACTCCTAGCAACACTCCCAGACAATAGCAAAATATCCATCAAAACAATAAAAAAATACCTCCTAGCTCTGTTGCTGCTCTCAATCCATCTGCAGCAGAGGATACCTAACTCATTCATTCATCTTGGGAGATGGAATTAGGGAAAGGACTTGCAATATGTATAAACTAAATATTTGACTTGCTAACATAAATGGTAGCTTAAGATTCCTTCCCAGAAAATGCGCTTCGACCAAGTATTATTAAGTGTATTCTCATGGTAAAAAATATTCTTTGAAATATTGCTTTTAGATCAGGGAAATTCTCAGTTTGAAAAAACAAGAAAAATGACTATTTTTGTTTGTGTTTGTCCAGATGGGAGTTGGAAATAGCTGGAAATGCATGGCAGAATTACTGAAGAAGTACAGATATGCAGATATGGTGATTACTTCAGCTGACATAAGCAGCAGAAAAACAGAGTTCAAATTATTTCAAAACTTAAATTTAATCTAAGCTATTTCTTCTCAGTATATCGTAAGGAATAATTACATCTTCTCTTAGCTTTTTTGAAGTCAATTTTTTATTATAAAAAACTCACTGTTCTTTTTTTTTCCAGCGAACATACGAATCAGAGGATAAATATGGTCTTGATTTCGTAGAATTTCTCATTGAGATCTGCAGAGATGCACCTCCAGATATCAAAGCAAAGAATCAAATTCTCATTGGTAAGGTACTCTTTGAAGAATTGAGTGATCCTGAAATCGATCGAATATTGATTTTACTCTACACTGTCCGTCGGGAGCAATCCCCTGCTAAGATGCTCTTCGTTCAAAGTGTTGGATAAAAAATGGATTTCTAAAAGTTTACGAGGTAAAAAAGTGGAGAAACAATATTGAAATTCTGTCCTTTTGAATTTTTTTCTTTTTTCGCTAAATTAATTTCATTTCTAGATTAACAAACAACAACACTCGGGGAAGAGAAATGAATCTACTTCTCCATAAGATCAAACTCAAAACAGTTATCTGTGAGAATCGAAATTACTATAATATCTATGCGCTTCGAGAGCGCTTTCCTTATTATCTACTCTTGGACATAATTAAGAATGAAGATGTGAATTCAATAATTCGAAGTGTTTTTCTTGAATTTTACATGCATCTCTATTTAGATGTTGATCCATTCTACACGAACTTCCCTCGATAAACGATTGTATCTGACAAAGAAAGTCTTCAAATTGGTTTATCTAAAGCATAAAACTTCTTAACTAAAGGAAAAAGACAAAATTTACTCTCCCAATCAAGTGTTTCTCAAAAGGAAATTGAAAAAAACAATTATTCTCAATAGATAATCTCTAAATAGTCATTCACTGAATCTGATCCAGTTGAGAAAGTAGGTAGGGGATCTGAATTAGATTCACAGTAGTTCTAACAATAAAAATATTCAGAGCAACTCATTTAGCCTTCACATTATTAACTTGAGAAAATTAAATCAGATTAAAAAAAGAATAGTTAAAAATAGCAGCAAACGATCTTCAAAGAAAAGATCCCACTTGTATTGGAGGCTGCTAAGATTCCAGAGTTAGATGGGAAGAATTTTGGTGTGTTTACTTAGCCTGATGATGTGAAAGAAGATGCGAAATTTTTGAGTGGAAAAAATGAAAAATAATTTGTGAAAATTAAAGTGACTTAAGAAGATGTTGCAAGTGATAGACCGATCTTAAGAGACTAAAATTAAAAGAATAATCATGTAATTTAAGAAATTATTGATAACGATCATCTAATTGAGATTGACATTGAGTCTCCATCAGAGGACAACAATGAAACAGTGAATTCTGGGAAATAACAAATTTAGCCAAATAATCCAGAAGAAAAATCACCGCATCAACATATGATTACTAGTCGATACAAGAATAAAAGGCCGCCAAGATTATTCAAGAAATTGAGCTAAAAGAATATTGCCGAATTAGGAGTAGACATCTATGATGGGAAATATGGTGAAAATAGTAATAATAACAATAATGAAAATATTCAAGAAGAAACCAATCCAGAATACTAAAGTGAAGATGCTTTGCAAAGATAAGAGGATTAGTTGTGCTATGAGTTAGAATATCGAACAACAGATTGGCTAGATTAGATAAAATTTCATGTGATATTTAAAATCGAAAGTTTGACACTTAACAATCAAACGAACTAATTCACAGCAGTACAACTAAGGTATTTATACGCGATTCTCCAAGCGTTTAAACTGTTAATTACAATGGAGCAGTGTTCAGTAGAACATAGAACACTTAAGAATCTTCTTAGATTATTTGAAATCAACACTTCTGATGTTAATCCGTTTCAAAAAATGAATGCCCCATTTATTCAATGTAAGAAAATAGACAATTTACCAAAGATTTGTTGGATTTTTTCCTATTATCCTTCATTAGAACATTTAATATTTTTTATGTTTTAAATTTTTTCCTTTTTTTTAGAAAAAACCATAAAGCAAAAGAGTAAAACCCTCGTCAAAGAGTTAGATTCTTAATGGCTTACTGATAGGATTCAAGAAGAAGTCATGGATATCTATCTATTCATGATGGATAAGCAAAAAGAAGAAAAGATATAAACCATAATTGGATTCCTGAGCTCAAAAATTGAATCGGTCGCTACATTAGAAGCTAAAATTAATTTTTCATATGGTAAACAAAAGGTATTAATGCACCTAAAGGATTAATATGAATTGTAAAAGAAATCGGAATAACTAATCTTGGATGGAATAGATCCACTTTTAAAGAAGAATCAAGCGTTAGAAGATAACAATAGTCTGATTCATTAGATAAAAAAAGATGAAAAGAATAAACTTTTGAAAGAATAAATTAGATAATATGATGAAAGCATCAGCAAATGCGAAGCAGCTATTGATACCATCATCAATGCAAGCTTATTAGAATTACTGAAGTTACCTGAGATAGGCGGCTAATAGATTGGATATGATGCTAGTAGTATTGGTAGTAACTACAGCATGGGTATAGATGTTACAAATACGATTTTATTGTGTCTTTAAAAGCAATAAGAAAAGCAATAACTTTCGAATATTGCTAATTCCAGCTGTATCATGAAAATGCTCCAATTACTGTAGGAGATCGTATATTAGCCTTCTTAATTGATCAGTGCTTTCCAATCGAAACAAATACTCTTGCGACAAGATGACATCGATAAATATGAAGTGCTCAAAGCACTTTGCGATGTATTGTGCTCATTTCAAGAGCGAAGATTCATTTTATGGCTCAGTGAAGACAACGAAACACGTAGTAGCTTACTCTAAGTCATCAACGTTGTGATGCTCAAAAGCAGCAAGCATTTATAGGATGCTAACAAAAAATTAGAATCGGGTTTCAAAGAAGAAGATTATCTTTTCAAAGTTCAATCTATGATTTTGTCTTTGAATATTCATTACTATGCGATATAATTTTTGTAAGATATCTACACAGCTGCTAGAGAACCTGAGAACACAGCTATGCTCTAGTAGACATTGACGATTGTGTTTAATTTCCTTGTACTCTTTGCGAAGGATAACATTTAAACGTAGTAAATATTGAAGAATTACAGAGATGTATTCTGTAAATATTTAGATTGCCCAGAAGCAGGTTAGAGTTCATTCTTTGCTGCTGTGTTTCTATTATCACCATAGCTACCTCCTCCTGTAAATGCCTTGGCTGAATTTGTTTAGTCTTTGAGGGTTAAGAATCTATTCCTTAGATAAATCAACCCATCTGATCTTAGTGTACTCTTGCAAGTCCTCAAATAGAGACCTGATATGGAAAGTCGATTATTTTCTGAAATATTCGATTCTACTTTGATTTACTCGTTTTTCGGGATGCTGGATCTGCTGCCGGAGTTAAAAGAAGGCTAAGATGAAGAGGAAGAGGAGAAACACTTTTAAAACTGCCATCTGTAAATTAAAGAATTAAACTTAATGCAGCCTAAGAATTTAGATCAATAGCAACGATTATTGTATTAATCTATTATTGCAGATCTGGACATGCAAACAGGTACATTTAAGAATGAAAAATGACAAAATTAATGAGTCTTTTAGAGTTTTTAAAGATTTAGAAAATATAATATTTTTTTGTATTTTTTGATAAACAAAGACAGGAAAAAGCGTAAATTATGCTTTGAGATAGATTGGAACGTTAAAGAGAGATGCCCTTATATTTATTAGGCTTATGCTTTGAGGACTGTTAGGGAAATATTTGAGTTAATTCAAGGATAAGAAAAAATGGCTGATTAGCTGAAGTTGATATTTTCAACTAGTTATCTCTTTGAATTACTGGGATAAGATGATTATTTCTCACGGAAATCTGAACATCATAAAACAACTTCAATTCAATAATAATAGTCTCCTGGATAATCGCCTAAATCTATCATTGAGGAAGAATATTTTTTACGAATAATTTTAAAAATGGAGTTAATGAATACAATGAGAGTAGTATGGCTTGAGAGGCTCAGTTACCCTTTAGATATGATTCGAAATAATTCAGTTTTGAGGTTCTTAGAGTATATTGTGAAATTACTTTAGAATTTTTCGAAGTCTACAGCTGATAGTTTCGACATGGAGATTGCTAAAATCCGTAATGGAAGTTAAATCTCACAGTTCTCACAATTTGTTTAGTAGTATCTTTAGAGTTTCGCACCAAAAGACAGTCGATTATCTTTCGATGAGCCTCTTGGGGAAATCACTTATATCTTCAAACATTTGCTGCCGTTTGTGACACATCTTAAAAACGTCTTTGATCTGTTAAGAAACGCACACTGGTATCCTGCAGAACTCCCTCACCCAGAATTAAGATTGATGAAACATATTGGTGAAAAATTTGAAGAACTTTTCTTCTCAAAATTCAATTCTATTTCATAGAATGATTTACGCGAAGCATTCCGTCGTGAAATCATGTAGTTCTCGAAAGTCTATTGCACACGCAATCCATTTATGGAAAGTGCAGTGTAAAACTAGCAGTCGCAGTACATTAACAACAATAACCAACAAGAACAAGATAGAGACTTGACTCCATTTTTAAAGAATTTAAGTCTTGCAAAAAGTTCTAATTAAAATGATCATAACATGCTTCCAGTGCCTAGAGTTCAAACTAAAAACGTTTTGCTGTCTCCGATGAGTGCTTCTCCATCAGGAAGTTAAAATCTGATTAGTTTCACAAATCTAAGTAACAATTATCTTGATACTAATCCTCAAAACAAACCTAATAATTTACACAAAGCTTAACCAAAATAAATGAAAAATGCAGGAGAGCGAGATTAAATGAATAGCTCTCGAAAAAGCCAAGAATCCCCAACATAAAATCTAGAAGTATCCGCAATGCAACCTTAACCTCCAATTCAAATGACAAACATCTTCAATTACAAGCTCTAACCCACTCCAATTCAGTAGAAATCCGACAATAAAATACCCAAAATCTCTTCAACTCAACAACTCCCTTTACCCACCAAAAAGCAGATATTCCTATAAATAGAATTCAGCTCTCATCTAGTCGGTATGAACCTACCTGATATGCGTTGTCTTTTCTCCCTAAGACGACAAGAATAGAACTGCAATACATATCGTAGAGTGTTTCTGCATGCAGTATCTTCTTAATCCATCAGAAAAGAAATTATTCTACCATAATCGACATTTCTATTTACCTCTATCTTCTCCGATCTTTCCATCACTGCAGATAATCTAATATCTTCCCTGTCAACTGTTCCTATCACTTCAAATACCAAGTCCTTCTTCTTTTGTAGATAAATATGCAGTCGATTAACTTATTTCTTAAATTAACTCCCAATTGAAGATCCAACGAATTTACTCCTGTTAGACCCAGTGCTATCTTCTGTTGATATGCTAATTGAACTACTAAGTTATCTCCCGCAATCCAACAGGAGATCCATATAATAAATAATTCACTTTGAATGTCTCAGGAACATTTTTTAGTCTTCTAGATTTTTTTCCTGTCGAAAATATCTTTCGATTTTGCTGAAGCTGTTCGGTGCAGTATACACTGCTGATGCAAATCAAGCTGTGATAGATGACCTATTCTTGATATTTGATACCTAACCATCGGTAGAATATTTCTTCGCTGCAATAGCTTCGGTGATATCTGATTAGCTCGCTTAATCTTCATAGATTCTGCATAACTAACAAAGAATATTTCATCTTATCAATAGTCTTCCTATTTTTTCGTTTGACAAATATTCTTTCAACCTCTTCCATGATATTTCGAAGTTCATCTAGCTCCTGAATTCACATAACTCTCGATCATTTACCGTAAAACCTCATAAAATACCAATCTTTGATTTTTGGAATCATTTTTGTTTTATCTTTTTTTGTCCTTAGAAATTTTGGAGAAAGCAAGTTTCTTCAACGAAAAGCTACGATTTCATGGCGTTATACATTAAGCTATTCGATGCTCTGATAAAAAATACAATCCTCTTTGGTTCTACGCAAACTAGTAACCATATCTACAACTATTTCCAATATTTTTACTTGTCATTTGATTGATTTTTTCTTCCCATTCTTCTAGGTTTTGGATATTCTGTGTTTTACCATGAGCTAACAGTAGACTGCTTACAAGTAATTCTCTCAATGATTAAAAAAGATGAACCTGGTCCCAAAGACTACCTTATGCGCTCAACATTCCTCGATAACATGTCTTAACTCTGGGAAACACCTAAGACAACTGGTTTAACAAAGGAAAATCAAACTACTGATTTTAAAATGTAATATTTTCTCGTAACTTAAGGGATGAAAATGTCTCAACAATACTTTGACAATGCGTTCCTCTAAGACAATGTTAAAATCATCAAGAATCACATGCTAGAAATATTTGAGCGTTTAATCGAAGGCGATTACAATGGAGATAGAAGACAGCAGATTGTGAGAAAATTATCTTTCTCGAATCTTTCGAAATATCTTCAAGCGTTCTACAGTGAATTCAAAGATGAGTATAAAGGATACTATTCTAATAAAGCACATTCTTTCATTAAATATGGATTCAATATTTTCTTGTTGCTGGAATAAGAAAGTGAAAGTTAACGAATAATTCAGTAGTCGCAATCTGCAACTGAAATAAATGAAAATGCGAAACAATTCGCTTAAGCATACGAGTTTTTGAATCACAATTCAGGATAAATTGAGATTCTAATCGATTAGAATACCTTAGTGAATATTCATTTCCTGTATTATTCGCATTCTCTCGCTAGCACACCTGAAATTGAAAAATCGATTCTTCAAAAAATATCGCGATTACCGGAGTAATTAAAGAGGAAATAATTCTTCTTAAGCGCAGAGGAATACGATGTTAGACTTAAAATCGAATAAGATCTTAGAGATAAAGTATAAAATGGGAAAATCCTCATTAGATTCTTGTAGTATTGCTTCAGACATTTGAATAAGTTGAGATATGTCAATTTCGGGATAGCAATAGCGGATAATTTCTACCTTTTATTGAAATATTAAGACATCAGTGGATCGAAGTACTTCGATAAGATACGCGATGGTAGTTTAGATTTATTCATTATCATAACGCTAGCATGTCTCTTCGCAGTGAATGGAATGATATTAATATTCTCATTCTTGCAAGCAAGTAAATATCTTTCTTGGAAATCAACTAGCGATCTTCATAAGGAAATATAACTTGAAGAGGAGTAAAGAATCGAAGATTCAAGGAGAAAAGCATAAAAGCAAAGAGATCATCTGGTCAAAGCAGAAAAAAAGTTATCTGAAAAGAATGCTAGAGAGCAAGCTAAATTAGATAACAAACTCAAAACGGATCGAGAAAATTTATTGTAAGAAAAGAAAAAATAATATGAACTGATGAAGAAAAAGGAAAAAGGAAATTCGTTAATTGCTAGATAGCACTAATAATAGTTGTAAATGGAATAGTAATAAGCAATCACACCAAAGTAACAATAGGCTGTGACACCAAGGTAGTAATCATCAACACCGAAGTAATAACATAAATGGAGTAATCAATAAGCAAATGATACAAATAGTAAATAAGACAAAATTAATTAAGATACATAAGAAACGAATAGCTATAAATAAGATAAAATTAGTTTAAAGTACGATATGGCAAATCATAATCAGGAAAAGAAGCTTAAAGATAAGTCAGACGAAAGTGCGAATGAAACACAAAACAAACAATAATCTTCGAATCTTCGAAATAATTCTACAATCGAGTTAAATAAAAAAATAACCTCAGTGAACTAGTTCTATAAATCATAAATTTAGCTGAAATCGAAATAGGAACTCCCATTGTAATCTAACCTAAGCAGTTCTCCTTCAAAGAGCAAACCAACATTTAAAAGTCTCCTCAAATATAATTAAGGATTGATGAATCTCCTTCTTTAGAGTGTCCGCACGATTAGAATTTGCATAACTAACGTAATATCATAGAATGATTTGTCTTATGTACTGCTGTACACACCAGTGCTATTTGTGACACTATTCTTCAATGAATTCTTTGCAGCGTTGCTTCTACTTGATGTATTTGCTTAATTCCCTGAGACTATGATGATCTTGACTGTTTTATATCGATTAAAAACAAAAATCCTTTCTTCTATGGCACTTTTCCTAATTCTTGTTTATTTCTTTGCTCTTGCTGCTTATTTAATTGGTCCAATACAAACTCTCTACGGAAACTACTGCACAAACCTTCTTTCTTGTTTTTCAGTGATTCTAGATTCAACATTAAGAAGCTTTGTTACTGCGCCACCGATATATGACACGGTGTTTGATACGTACAATGATAAATTTCATCTCAGCTATGAAGACATTTATCTATTTTTGTATGTCTTTTTCCTTGTTTCTCTCATATGGACTTGGATCTTTACAGGTAAGGAAATATTTCAATGATAGTAGAAAACAAATTTGAATATTTTTTGTTAATCTTATTTTATTTTGTTTTGAATAGCTTTCTTCATTGATGCATATTCGAAGCTCAGAAGGGAATAAGAAGAATAATTAGCAAATTCTACGAAAATATGTCTTGTCTGTGGGCTGGATAGGAAATAAATCGAATAGATATCTCCTTAAGGCTTCGATTTCCATATCACAGTAAAAAAAACATAGAATTGATTGAATATTTTGTGAATTGTAATTAATTGATTTGTGGATTCTTTTTAATTTGTAGAAAGTTCATAATCCATGGGAGTATCTGAAATACATCTCGATTTTACTGACAAAGCCACCAAACGAATTGACTGCAATTGAGAAGTATGTCTTTGAAGCATGGAAGAATGGGGATATATCATGGATACAAACGAACCAATTACAATCAATGCAAAGAGAACAACAACAGCAGCAGCAATAAAATTATATTTGAAAAAAAGAGTTATTTTATTTATTTGCAATTTTTATCGTTTTTTTGTTTGTTTAAAATAATGAAATAAAAGAGTTTTAGATTGTATTAACGAAAGATCAAAATATTAGAATAATATGAATAAAAAGGGGGGATAGAAATGGGATATTTTGTTAGTACTTGTATCCTGCAGGAGATCATGGAATGCAGATAGTTCTCGTTGAGAGGAAAGTTATTTATTTTACTTTTGCTATTAAATAGCAACAAAATGAAAGCTTCACAAAATATTTGGAATTATCTATTGAAAAGTGGAGATAGAGAATAAATAATTGAGATGATTTTAATGAAAATAAGCAATTCATCGCTCTCTCTCTCTCTCTCTCTTTTTATCACTTGATAACTTGTATCATTAATTAGAAAAGCTAAATTCATGAGAGCTGAATTATTCATTCGATGGAAGAAGTGTAGGAGACGAAACTTAGCTAGGCCCACCAGGATTTGTTGACCCAGAGAAATTTCTATTGAAATCAAATGTAAATGTCTAAAGACTAGAGGAACTCTTTGGACTGCCAGTTGACGGAACTGATTGCTGTTTAGCTCTTGTACTGCATTACGAACTAATCTTCCTAATCAAAAATGGCTTGTATTTCTCACATTCCTTTAAGTTAACTGCGATCTTTGGCTGCTGTTTCAAAGATTTCAACCTAGCAATCACAGGAGTTGTAGTTATAGTGCCAATGTCTTAAATCGATGTGAATTTAGCTGTTTTATTGTAGTTTTCTCTGATTTGATCGTTTTTGTCTTCTTTCTCAAATGAATTCGACATATTCAAAGAGCGATCGGCCTATTCGTTATTTGCACGAGTGCTTTTGGTTTCATGAGACTAAAATGAGCGAAGAGGAGGCACAGAAGATGGAAAGGAAATCAATATGTCAGATTAGTTTTCTAGTTCTTATTTTGCAGGTTAAATTGTACATTTTGTGGTAAGCCTTGTGAAGTATAAATCTTCAGCCTTACCCTACTGATTTAACTCATTTTCAGCTAAATCTATGAGAAATTGTTGCTTCATTTCCAATGAAACCTTCATCGATTAAGGTCTTAATTTTTGTTTTTTGAGCTGCTGTGATTATTAAGAATCTGCTTATTGTTATTATCTTGAATTCGATTTCAAAGCTTCTATTGTTGCAGATTTGAAATTATTTTTAGGATCATTATTACTACCTGATACCTTCATACCCTTTCCTTCTTTACTCATTATCCTTCCTATCTAATTTACAGGCATTTTGAAGCTAGAAAAATCAATATTTGAAACAGTTCCTTTCGATTTGACAATCTAATTCAACTTTTATTCACATTACTATTTATTCTTTTGTTCACTGTAATTCTTGTTATTCGCATTTAAAGTATTCTAATCTGCAGATGCACAAATATTGGGTTCAATTACTTAATGTTTCTAAGATTCAATTACCCTCTCCTTCGATTCAGGCAAGGCTAAGGAAGGCCTTTCTCTTTTGCTGATAGACTGACAAGAAAATGGGCTTTTATTGATATTTTAATGCAGGTTATTTGATGGCATTTTGAGTTCATAATTCAACATGCGTTTTGTGGAAGTAGTTGTAAGATTGTTTGCTAAATCTGAAGATGAAATATTTGAACCAACCTTATTAGTTTAATTTTGGTTTGGTCTTTGAAGAATATGAGAAGATTAGGGATGTTGTGGAAGAAGCTAATTATTCGTTTGGGTTCTTTTTTCAGCTGCTGAGGAGCATAATTATTCGAGAATTTCCTTACTGATTGCTGTTTTTTGGTTGATTTCTAGAGGTTGTTCTTGAGGTTATTCTAGAATTGAGTAGTTTTGTTAGGCTTGGAGGAGTTCTGGATGCATTAATTTATTAGAGGGTTATGATTGAAATTGATTATTATTTAGATTGAAAGAAATTGGATTTTTAGGTGAAAAAATAAGCATTTTTTGTGAGATTATACCTTTAGGGGAAAGTATGCGAGAATGCTATTATGAACTAACACATGCTCTTGCTGATATTTCTCCTTTAATCCCTGTTGATTCTTCAGAATCAGGAATCTAAATTTAAAGACCCAGATTATTCTTCTTTGAAGAGAGTAGATTTCTCCCAATAATCTATCCAGCGAATTTTTAATTAGTGCTTAGTTATTTAGAAACTGTATCGAAAGGAATGGAATCCAAAGGCATTTGATGGCATAGCATTTTAGCTTAACTTGAAAGTACATTAGCTGTTTGATTATTCCTATTATTCTTAGGTGAGGATAACGAAGAAATTGGGGATTTGATAATTCCTTTTTAGGTTTCTGTGGTTTCCTTATTTTCTAAGCTAATAGGTTATTTTGTGTCTCTTGTATCGAAATGGACTTAAGGTGAAGGGATTGGAAGAGAAAACTTCATCGGATTAGAAGAAGTGTATGGCTTGTTCGATGAATGAGAATTTGAATAATAAATTGGGAAATCATCACTTTGCTGAGAAACCTTTGTAGGATGCTCGTTCAAAATTTAAAAACCAATAGGATCATCACCTTTATTTGATTGAAAAAAATCAGAAGGAAATTTATTCTTCGACTGCACTCGAATCATTCTCTTTTTTCTGAGTAGAAATGCAAAGGAAATGTGTTAGGAAAACCTATTAAAATGTGGATGCTTTTTTGAACAAAATAGTTTACTGCTAAGATGAGAATGTGAATTTTCCTGTGAGATCGAAATGAGGGTTTATGCTTTCACTTGGAGATTGAAATGCGAGATTACTAATAAGCGCTGGTTTGTGAATTTGATTATTCTCAGCAGATGAATCTGAAAGAGTAGGAAATCTCACAGAATATTCAGCAGAAATTTTGATGTGCTGATGGTGTAGATGGTGATCTTAATAAGAGCTGTGCTTTCCATGAGTTGAAGGATGAACTCGATTTGTTGGCTTGAGAGTAGTAGTATTAGAATTAGCTTATGAATTAATATTGATTTTATGATTGTTTTATGCTTCTTTGGAAATTGTATCCTGCAGATTCTACCCTGCAAAGCACACCTTAAAAGGAATAGATGTACATTAGAGAGCTTCTGAAAGCCCAAATTGAGCTGAAGGAGAAGTAGGGTGATTCATTTCAACAAAGAATAAGAAAAAATATTTAAAGTAATCGCTGCTGACTGGTTTTCTTCTTCTTTTCTTTTTTGGTAGAATACTTTTTTATTTTATTTTCCAGCACTCCTCCCTTAATCCCCCCCTCCCAGCTTCGTTTTTTGGAATGTTTCTTTTTCACACTGTCTTGAATTGTTTCATGCGAGCATTCTTTTTCTGTAGAAACTTGGCAAGTAATCAATCAAGTCCTTTCATTGTATGTCCTCAATTATCCATAGACTGCTGCTTCATAATGAAAAAAGCACATTTATCTCCATTTCTTAGGTTTATCTTGCAACATTTCAGATAAAATAAGATCCCCCTATTTTTTATTTTTTTCAGTACAAATTTGAGATACAAACATTCAAAAAAAGATTAAAAATTGGGTGCCATTAGTTTATGTTTATTTTCACTTTTCTCTCTACCTATTTCCATTTGTTCTTCTCTATATAATAGCCCTGAGAAATCATGTAATTTCTTTGATTTCTACAATCAAAAGAAGATAATCATATGAGATTGATATTAAAGAGACCCTTTTACGGAATAAATAAACTGGAGTAGTATTTCTTTCAAATAAATGAGAGCGAAAGCAATTTGAAATAAAAAAAAAATGTTCAAAATAAACTGAAAATTCTTTTCTAAACAAAGAGTTTCAAACTGGGTAATTAATTTAAGCCAGTAATTTTTTCTTCATGAAGAACAAAATGAAGAGGTATTTTATTAATTAAACTAGCTCTCGTTCGAGGAGCTGTAATTTTGTCTATTTTCAGCTCATTTTGCTTTCCGTTTGATTAAAATCAATAAAACTAACACTCTCACTATTGTGGCGCTATTCGAAAGGAAAGAATGATAAATCTCTTAATAATTTCACATCTATCAAATAGTATCTTTGCATGCTTTTTGCTTATGTTTCTTGTCGTTTTCTGGAATCACTCCTCTTTCTTTTTATTTCATTTTTGTCTTTTTTTTCCAGACAATTTTCAAAAAATAATCACCAAAAAATTACTGAATCAACTGTCCTTTTCACTTTCAATGATAATTTACTAATCAGAATATTTCACCTCTCTCTCAAGTATTAGAAACTCTCTCTTTTTATGTAGTATTTTTATTAACAGATTATTACACATTTTTCCTTAAATTCAAAATGAAATTAATAGTAATAGTAGCAAACCAATATGGCATACATATTAGAAATGCATAGCTCTCTGCAAAAAATAAAATGAATATTTTTTTTTCTTTTCATTAGAAATGTCTGCTATTTCAATAAGCCTAAAAAGGATAATGTTTCAAACCCAAACAATTTGATGGATTCAAATGATTTTATTTATGTTAAATATTAGTTTCAATCAATAAAAAAGGTTTGAGAAAAATAACTTTTTTTTCAAAAATTATTGCAAAAAAAAATTAATCTTCTTGAAAGAAATAAAATCAGCCCATAAATATTTAGACTTTCTTTGAGTCAAAATTAATTTAAAGAGAACTTAAATGATGAAGAAAAAACAATATTCTTTTTTAGATTAATTTAAAACCTGAAAGACCTCAATCTTAATTTTCTTTAATTCTGTAAAAAATTGTAATAACTGATAAATTTTGAAAAATAATATTCTATTTTGTCTAATAATTAGCATATGTTTTATGAAAATACTCCAAATGAAATATCTAAAAGCAATTCAATTGATTTATCAAAACTTTAAATCATTTCTTCTTGGAGAGAAGAGTGATGATAGTTTCCATTCTGCTTTGAGCAGAAGGTGGAGGACATTCTCTGATAATAGCTCCATGATCTTCACTGCAAATGAAGATAGCGAACTGTTTTACTTGAGTGATGTCGTTTGCGCTGCTGAGAGCGTAGTCAAAGCGTCCTCTTAGATCGGTGTATCCATCTCTGAAGAAAGCAACAGAGTCGTCTTTGTACTTGGCGAAGCATTTCACATACACCTAGATTAAGAAAAACAAAAATGTTAGAAATTGGGAAGTAACTGAAAGATTATGGAATTAAAGTGAGTTTTCTTTTTTGTGCCTTCTGGAGTGGAGAGTTTGATTCGTCTGTGATTTTGACCTGACCAAACTTGTCGAGGATCTGAGTCTTGAGAGAGGAGGAGAAGTAGCTGAGACTTTGTACTCCAGATGACGAGACAAGTTGGATGTAGAGATTCTTCTTAGCAAGGCCAGAGGGAATATCAATGACTTGTTTTTCAAGGGAAGTACTTTTCTGAAGTGTTAGTTTAATTGATTCGTTTGGCTTGACGAAGGTGAACTCGCTGCGATCTCCTCCTTAAAGGAAGGGCTAAGTAGAGAAGAGTACCTCCAGATCGAGTTTGTAGAAGTTGATTTCAGCACTGCCGATATTTTGATAAAGAATAACAAGCTGTTTTTCCTTGATTTCAATGGAAACAGATTGCTCTTTCTCAGCGTTCTTCAAGTTCTATGAATTCAAACATCCACAAAATATTATTCTTAAATCTAGAAAAAAGTGTTTGATTGAAATTTACTGTACTGAGGTCGATGTTGTCGATTTACTCTGACTCATCTGGGGATTATCCATCATACTCAGCAAGCTGATTGCTTAAGTTGACGAATAAATTACGCCAAGAAATAATCGGATACTCAACGTATCTCTCACTGATTTCCCTTGCAAGCTTGAAGTTAGGACCTCCAGTATAAATATCAAGATATGCCGAGAGATAATCTCTTTGGATTTGCGCTTCTCCTTCAAGTGCAGCCTTAGAGATTCTATTGTACACATTAAGTGCATCTTCAATACGTTCCTGCAAGAGGAGATAGTAACACAGCAGCAGATAATGTTTCCCAGTAGGCTTAGGCACATGAGCCAAATAAGCCAGATAATCAGCATAAGACTATTTAAATTGCACATTCAGAATCTTGCTCTTGTTTTGGTTCATAAAGCTATGTGCTCGAGATGTCAGCAAAGGATGGTACTCCAAAGGTAGGAAGTTATCTACTGAGAGGCTTGTTCCTTAGAAAGAGTAAATTTTCTAGTAGTTTTAGGTTAGATTTCTTTATCTGAACTCAGAGTTATTTAGAAGTTCTAAGATTCCTTTTTCATAGTTATGAAGTAAACTATGCTCCCAGACTCTTGACACAAACAGTCCTTGGTCTCTTAGAATATCCAAGAAACTCATGAAGAAATCCTAGTTGTTTCAAGAATAATAATTAATCAGAAATCATATTAAATATCCATTCAAATTTTACCTTATCACTTTGAAGAATGTAGTAAATCTGTGAAATCTTGAACACCGATTCGTCACTGAGATTTTGAGTTCTTGCAAAGTTAAGAATATCTTCTTTGGATCCGTTGTTAAGGATGTCAGATAGGTTCTCCATTTTTCTGATTTCTGGAGCTATTTTAACAACAATAGGAGGTATTTCCGCAGCTTGGGCTACAACTTTTCCGTTGCGTGAGGCGTTGCTTCGATAGACAGTGTACGAGCCAGGTTTAGGGAAGTAGAAGTAAAATTCAATGGTGTTGATGGTCTAGTAAGAATTAACTAGAACATCTATGCTTTTAGTGTACTCAAAGGAGTTGACAGGGATAGATCCAGAGGGGATTTCAGATAATACTTGCAAGTTCAAGTTGGCTATGGAAGTATTTGTTATGATAACTTTTGTGCCGTAGATCTTGTTTATCAAAAATTCATCCACATCTTTCTCGATTTGAACAGTTGGATCATCTTTCAATGTTGTTAGCTTATCGTAAGGATCGAAGAATGTCTAGATAATGTTCACATTCGCCTGAAAAAAATAAACACACCCCTATTAGGATTAACATTATTTTTTTTGGGTAAATTTCTGTTGTTTTTTACCTTAGAAATCTCATTTGATTTAAGGATCTCCTTTGAGAAGTAGAGAACGTTCTTCTTTGCAGCAATTTGAATCTTTCTTCCAGGTTAGCTGCTGATGTCGTAGTTGTCTCTTGCTGAGAAGGAAAGATCCATGAGGGAAATTACAGCAAGTGCTTCAACATGGTTGTTAAAAGCGAAGATGAAGTTTTGGGTCACAAAGTTGACTATGCTGCCAGAAGCAAGTACATGCTTGGCTAGATCAACCCAGAAGGGATTGACTGAGATGAGTTTAGAGTAATTGTCAGTTTTGTTATCTCCAAAGTAATTCCTTTCAACATACTCAACAGTCTTCTCGAGTTTCTTGTATCCTTCTTTAATTTCTTTACGTTGCAGCATCAATTGTTCTTAGTCTACTTTAAAGCATTGCTTGTTTGAGGCCTTTGAGTCACAATCATCTTCAAAATCCATGCAACCTTTCTCTTCACGCTCTTCTTCTGGTTGAGCTCGAGCAAGTCTTTGCATTTTATTTGCTCCCAATGAAATTCTCCTACTTGGACTTGCACTTGATAAACAATTCATTGCGCTTGCTGTTTTTAAACATTCTTCTCTAACTTGTTTCACCTCATCCTTAGCAGACGATTCAATTATTGTTAAGAAAAGTCTCTTTTAAAGTTCAGTATTTTTAGACTATATCTTAAGAACATTTTCAAGAGACTACTCTAGACTAGTAGCTCTCTACTTTTAACCATTTTGTACCAATGTCAAAATAAGCAACACTTGTTCGAGGATGTTCAGCTCAGCTACTCTCTCTGTATTGGCATAACCAAGCACTTCTTTTGTGCTACCGAGAAGGAAGAAATCAAGGAACTGTTTTTACAGTTTGTTCTTGATAAAAGGAGCAACAGCAATGTTGAAGAATGCTGTGTCTTTGAAGAAAAGGAAGAGATTCAGCTCATGACTAGCGAATTCATTATATTTTTCAAGTTTTTGTCTGTCCGTAAAATTAACCCATTCTTTCAAGAAAGCCCAAGTACCATAACCCTTACCGAGATATTCATCAGTTCTTTTACCAGTCTTCATCAGCACTTTCTGAATCTCAAATAACTCAGGGATACTCCCAACAACTGCTGTTTGACTGTCAGCTGAAATCACAAGTTCCTTGCCACTGAGAAGCTATCCACTACTCAGATTCTCTGTGTAGAGCTAATCAACAAAGTAACAAAAAATCATTTAAAAATTGTGCTTTTGATCAATAATGCATACCTCATCTGGTTTCATGGAAGATTGATATCTCAAATCTTAGGTCACTATAGATATTTAATTCGTTGAAAAGCTGTCAGAAATAGCGACATTATCACTTGCCACAACTACTTGTATGGATGCATAATTGTTCCATTCTAATCCTGAAATCAGAACTTATCCATCTTCATTAACAGAACTGTTAGCAGATACAAAGCAAGGACAGCACAAGAAATTCAGGAAAGTATCGATATTTCCTTTAACATAGTGCGCTCCATCAAAAACCATTCTTTCTTAGTCCATCTTATAACAACGATCGAGTAATTGATTATTCATTAGCTTTGAAGAAAGTGATGATGTAGCATAAGTTTCACCTGCAGCAAGTTTCTCTTGTTCAAAATTAGTGTCTCTGTTGAAAGTGCGTTTCAGAAGCACCTAAGGTTTCTCTAAGGTATTTCCAATGCGCTTTTGCTCATTTTTACGTTAATACACGTAGCACACTTCGTCTCCGATTTTTTTATTATTGTAGAAGCTAGCTGGGAAGGAATTCAGATCAACCTGTTGAAGGCCTAAGCTAGTTCTGTTCCTTCTAAGTAATTAAACAAATTTTTCCTATTCGTTCGTAAAGAAATTATATGCGAAGATGTGCACTCTTAGTTTCTTTCTCTCACTTGCACTCAGACTCTTAGGAAGGTTTAGATTGATAATCACATCTGCTTCTTTTTCGTTTTGTGGGACAAGAAGTGCTTCCTTGATTGTTATTAGTTTCCCCTTTGCTCTTTCTACTGGAATGAAGATGTTGTTGGCAACAAGGTAAGATGAGTTTTTTTCCCAGTACTTTCCCTTGTATACCTTGATTGTAATGTAGCTGAGATCCTCCAATTAGTTGAGGACATAAGTACCTTCTTTGAGATTCTTAATCTAAATATAATTTCCCTCTTTCTTGAGCGCATCGAAGAGATCCTCATAAACGAAATCTTATCCATTAACTTGGTTAAGAGAGTAGAATGTGAAATTCTCTCTTGAGAGAGAAATATTCTCTGGAAGGGGAACCTCCACAAGTTCATCCTCGTGGATGGTTATTTGACTTGGCAGCTCAGTTTTGCAGGATTTTTGAATATTCCAGTTTTCGTTGATGCTAGGATAATTATTGAATTCCTTCATATTTGCAGTGATGTTAGTGACATTTTCAAGCAAGCCAAGAATGATCCTTCCCTTCTCGTTGGTTTGGAGGGTTGATCTGAAGGTGTCGTTTATCTTTTTGTGCCTAAACTCGAACTCAACTGGTACTCCTTGGATGGGTTATCCAGTTTTATCCAATGCGAGAACTACATATCCGAGGGTTTAGTTTTATTGCAAGTATAATCCGAAGATCTAATTTACTGGCCATTAGTGCAATTCAAAGGTAAGGTTATTGGAATTAAAGAGAGTCTGAGTTGATCCATCCATTTTTTTTATAACTCCCGTGCATTCAATGTCTAAGGATTTCACAATACTTTGGATAGGGATTTCAATCTCAATGTCGTTTTGAGGATGGAATTTAATGTCTCTGAACTCCAAAGTCGTAGGGATATCTTGATGGTTTCGGGTGCTAACTTTAACGACTTAATCTTCAATAAGTGCCATATTCGCAGCAACTTCATTTAAACTCAGGGAAACGTGAATGAGAATCTTAGCTTTACTTCCTTGCAAGAAGGATTCTTGGTTGTACATGTACGTGCAGGCAAAGTTATATTCTT
>Ga0302271_10000350_pt1 | contig 44199 bp, 15 predicted proteins | sample III_Bog_N1_1_FD_198767 | JGI IMG/M metagenome (GOLD analysis project Ga0302271, IMG submission 198767) | Peat permafrost microbial communities from Stordalen Mire near Abisko, Sweden - III_Bog_N1_1 | ecosystem: Environmental > Terrestrial > Soil > Wetlands > Peat | place: Sweden: Abisko...
CTTTCACGTTGAAAGAATATTTAAATTCTTGTTTTTTTATTGTAATAAAAAAGGAATAATTTCTTAAAATAACTTTCAGATTTTTATTTGGATTCAAACTATTGTTGCTATGGGGAAATACTATATTACGTCCAGATAGTCACAAAGAGTAAAGAATTAATCTTGCAAAAAGAGTGATAATCATTCTTCGAGCCTTAAATTAAGAAAGATTAATGAATAATGAATGTTAGCTTCAATCGAATAGATGCAAAACAAAGTCAGATAGTTTCTATGTTGTATTGAGTTTGATTTTCAAACTTTTGGTGATTTTTTCTTTTTGTAATTAAGAATTGAAATACACATTTACATATTCAATTTATCTTATTTATTTTGATGGTGCTTTGGGTATCTAATATCAATCTTTCAAATCAAAAATATTGATTCTTTTGTTTCAAACACGCAAAACTCATTTTAAAAGAAAGAAACTCAAAATACCTTGCCATTGATGTTCTACTCATTGTCTTCAGTAAAAAAACCTAAAAAGTAGTTTAACTTGTTGCACCTTGACCCAAATGAGATATACATCCTCTCTCTTAGCGTTTCTCTTGTCACAGATATTTCACAAGAAGAGTAAATAAATAATCTAAAATAATCATTTCGTTTGTTTCTCATATTTATATGTGAATGTCTAATTCAATCTTGATCATTTAATAAATGACTTTACATGCATCTGACAGAATTCATGGCAAGCTTCACTTATGTAGCCGATCACTGGTATTTGAACCAGATCAAATTGACTTACCTTTACTCAAACTGAAGTATTCCCATGGAAACGCGCTGAAACTCATAAAGAACGTTTCTTGTTAGAAACTTCAGACGCTCTTAAGCACTCAGACACCTGCTGCAGATCTTAGTGTAGTTATTTTAACAAAAGATAGGGATTTTCACTTATTTTAACTCAGTTAAAAATATCCAAAAATCAAGAACAAACACTATTTTAATTCATTTTTTTCTTTATTTTTCTTAAGGAAGCACAACTCACTCTAGAAATGTCCAAATCAACCAATTTTCGAGCATAACTCAATGATCAGTAGACATCTCAAATCAAAAGAGCTAACGAACCTTCTTCAGCATCAGTGAGTACCTTTTATTAGATGAAAAAGAAGAAAAAGAGCTGAACTAATGGAAGATTTTCTTATTATTGAAACAAACAGAATAGCAAGAAGAATCAGCTACTGGAGAGCTTGTTTAGCTAATTAAAATCAAAAGGTAGCAAAGAAGCAAATGCAGCTATTCCTCCTTAGAATAACATCCGGCCAACCTCCCCATTTTTGAACCGACTGATAAACGCAGTTTTCATTCAAAACAAGAGCATATTCTACATCTACCGAAACCCAATATCTCCTAATATCGCGAAGAACGTACAAAACCTAAAACCTTACATTTTTCTTCATTCTTTTTGTTAATTTCAAAAAGAACTCCGACAATCTCATCTTCAGTTTAGATTAACTCAACACAAAAGAGCATATCGTCAGATTCTTGAAATTTTACGATGGATTTCTACGTTCCAAAGACGAAACAGCTTACATATCCTATCTCATAGATAACTCTCTTAAACTCAGCATAAAAGATTTCGTTGATCAAAGGAAAGCACAAGATAAAGTTGTTTCCTTTGCATCTAAGGCAACACGCGTCACCATCGAAGGTATCAATAATTAAACAACCTTCCCCTAATAATCTCTTTAACTCCCCTAATTTCAACCTTCTAAATAGGGAACATCTATGGTTTTTGGGCATGTACTTCATAAAGTCTGTTATTCTGTCCTGTGATAAACTCAATCGACTAAAAGATCTTAGAATTCAATTTAACAGATGTCAAAGGGTTTTTAAAGTATCGCTACTTAATGAAGCACACTGCTATTGAATTGTGGCTGTACAATAAAAAAAGAAGCATTTTAATTGCCTTCGAGGATAATGAAACATAAGTGAAAGTATTTGAATTTTTGAGAGCGAATTGCACGAAAATCTAAACAAATGGAAATGATTTAGATATGATAACTTAGTAGTGGAGAAATAATGAAATTACAAATTTCGAGTATTTAATGTATCTCAATACGATGGGTAATAGGTCGTTTAATGATATTTCAGCGTATCCAGTGTTTCCTTGGGTAGTTTAGAATTATGAATCGAAGAGTTTAGAGCTAGAAAATCCAGAATTCTTCAGAGATCTCTCCAAACCTATTGGAGCTATCAACAAGCATAGACTTCAGAGATTGAGAGTAAAAATATGAAGGAATGTGGTGGATATGACTGGGAAAGTGCGTTTGTTGAGATAAACTTTATCCATTTTATACCTTTAGAATTTAGAAAAGAATTTTATGAAAATTTCTAATATTTTTGTGAAAACTAAACTGATTTAGGACTACTACACTGACATTCAAATGGAGAAATACAAAAATGCTCAAGGATACCTTTATCCGACACATTACAGTCGACCTGGGCTTGTAGTTTACTATTTGATTCGTAAGATTCCAGAGTTCATAATCAAGCTTTCCTATGGCGCATTTGGGCCACCAGATTAGATTCTGAATGGAGTGGGAAATGCTTGGAAAACTGCGATGTCTTTGGATACGAATTTCAAGGAATTAGTCCCAGAGTTTTTTTTCTCAGATGGAGATTTTCTTGTGAATAATGATAAGCTGGGGTTTGATGTGAACACAGAAGGTGATTTCATAGAAGATGTCATCCTTCCGAAATGGGCTAATGTAAGGAAGAAAATATGAGGATATTTCTGCAAATAATTGTTTTTTGTTTGTTTTCTTTTCAAACATTGCCTCTTTCATCCCTTTTAGAATGTCTGCGATTTCCTGCAAAAAATGAGGGAATGCTTGGAATGTGATTATGTCAGCTAGAACCTGCATAATTGGATCGATTTAATCTTTGGATATAAGCAAACAGGAGAAGCAGCTGAAAAAGCAAATAATGTCTTTTATCCAATGGCGTATGAATAGAATATCATATGGAGCAACTACAAATCTTCCAATGAGAAAGGAGCAATATAAAAATAACTCATAGAATTCGGGTAATGTCCAGTGATATTATTTAAGTAACCACATCCAAAAAAGAAGGAAAAGAAGGCTTAAAGTTAGCTGAATAGTAAACCTTAAGAATAACTAAATGCCCTAATGCAAAAATACTAGACACTTTAAGCTGAAGTAACCATTTTTAAATATGAAAACAGATCTAAAAAATGTGATTTTTGTTGGAAATAATCATATGAAATCAATATTTGTTTTTTATTAAGAATTCCACTGTAAAGACTCAGCTTGAAGCGATGAAATAATAGCTCACTAAGCAATAATCTCTTGGGAATAATTAATATAACAATGGTAATCAGAACGGATAATAGTTACCAGGTTTTTAGCAGCAATCTTAGTAATAGTAGTAACAGCAGTTCCTAGAAATGCAGAATCAAATCAAATAGTTACAAGCATAAAACGAGCATCTGAATCAGCTAGCCAGAGGGTTTTAGTAAATTCATTGCTTTTAAAATGGTTTTTTTATTGAATTTTGTGTTATTTCTTGCACTCAGGGATAAGGTTGACATGGAGAATAGTGCAAGCAGCTAGTTCTTGTAGACAATGAATGATCAGAGCGTCTAGCCTATTCAAGAACATGATTTTGATTTTCTTAATGATACAGATAATTCGAATCATATCTGATAAAGAAGATTCATGATGATGTCATAACAAAAAATCACCTAATATTTGAGGAAAACAATCCAAAATATCTATTTGTTTCCTTTGTTTTGATATCGAATGCCTTAATAATAAATATTTCAAAATAAATCATAGTTTTCAATATTGTACTAGTTTTTATTAAAAAATCATTCCAAAAGCATCATCCATCTCCTCTGAATTGTTCAATGAAAAAAGACATTTATTTAAATCAATCCCACCCACAACCCCACACTATATGAAACACAAAGAAGATTTGTCTATTGTTTGATTTAGTTCTCTTATTGTTAAAATATCATTAATTGACACAATTTTTTTAATGTTTCAATTTGTTGTCACGTGTGCAGAAAGAAATTTATTAATTTCTTCCCTTGTGCTTTATGTGAGGGGGGGGGGGGGAGGGGAGGTAAGTTTCTTCCTGCATGTGTGGCTATTACTGAAAGTACAGTACTAGCACGAAATTGTAAGAGTTTATGCAAGAGCTGGAAAAATTAAAATATTTTTTAAAAAACAAAACAAAATAGATCCAAGAAAAAATAAAAAAAGTGGAAATCATATTTTTTTCTCTCTCTGTTTTTGTCCCTAAGAGCTACACAACACATCTTGTTATCTTGCAAATAACCATTCGTAAAACAAGATGATTAAATACAGCTTCTTCCTACTTACTCTTTCTCTGGGCTTTCTGACATTCCTATCAGCAAAAGACACCTTCTTAGAAGTCTACACAAACAACACCAAATACGGTAAGCTTTTTAAAGAAGAAAACCTTTATTCAAACCTCTTAAATCTCATGCGAGCTTTATCACCTTTTTCTAAATAAACAGTGATGAAAGTTTCCTTAGCTAACTTTGGCTATTTCAAGTACGGCCATCGATTGACTGGGAGACTCTAGATAGGAGCACGATACACTGAATGGGGTGATCTTGTAAACAAAGATAGAATCCCATTAGGTAACACTAATGGAGTGCAGACTAAAATCGATGTCAATCCCAATTAGTTAGATTTATCTGGCTGCAATAGAGATTTCTAGTAGTTTAACGAAAAATACGTCCAAGAATATGGCAACCCTATTTACTTCCTAGACAGAGGTAATTGCTCTTTCATAAAGAAATCAGGAAATGCTTCAAAATATGGGAAAATGCTTATTGTTGCTGATAACTCTAACGTTACCGATGTTGATAATCTTATCATGAGCGATGATCTTTCAGGTAAATCGATGAAATAAATGTAAAAGGGGAGGTTTATCTCATTTTATTTTAATTGGTTTTTTTTTGAAATGAAGGTGATAAAGTAACATTTCCAGTTGTCTTGATATCTAAAAAAGACGGATAATTGCTCAAGAAATTCCTCTTTTAAGAGATTGAAGACACTTCTAATAGTGAAAGCAATAGGGTTCATGTTTCCATTCTTTTCAACAAAGTAACAGGCAACACATTAAAATGACTTTTTTCAACATTTGTTTGTTGTGTTTGCTTTTCCCCTTTCCTCAGCCCTATGAAGGTCAAAAAGCTGAAATACAATACTGGATGATTCCCTCTCACAAACCAAGTTATTAATTCTTCAAAAATCACACTAATTTCCTCCTAAACCTACTGGTTAATGATAAAATAACTCTGGAACCTCATTTTGCATTTTTCCACTGCGGAAGTGAATGCAAATAAAAAAACGGTATTACTCCTGATGATGAATCGTATAGGTTGAAAAATTACTGCATTTTCGAGGGAGACTATTGCCATCCTGATCCCGATGGTCTTGGTCCACTCACAGGAGTTGATTCGATTTATCAGTCAATCACTGAAATGTGCATTCACAATGATTTCCCGTAGTTTTTCTTAACTTACCTTTATGGGTTCTCAGAATGTTACGTTGATGAGAATAAACCACTGAAAACATGTGCGAATGAAGCCGAAGAATTTGTTAAACTTAAGCATATCAATGCTGAGGATATTCATTTCTCGTAGAAAGTCAAGGAATGCTTCAATAGAAATTCAATCTAAGAACCTGATCTCATCGCGAAAGAATATGCACTTCTTATTGGACAAGGGTTGAAATACTATCCTGCACTCTTCGTCAATGGGTAGATGTTCAGGGTAATAATTATTCTAAAACTGTATAGAGCTGATCTGTGAAGATTAACTCTATTTCATTTTAATACATAGGGTGACTTAGCAGAGAAAGACGCAGCATAACAGTTTATTTGTTCTGGAATTGAGAATTCTAGAGATATTATCCAGTGCAAGCCTTACAGCGAGATCTTAGACGATGAGGAAATATGGGTAGACAAATTCTAAAGTGTTCATTCATCGTTTTGGTTTTGGTTATCTTGTGGTGTACTTTTGATAATCTTCATTGTCGGGTTATTCATTTACCGCCGAAATACCAAGATCGAAATTTAGAAAGAGCTCGCCATACAAGTGGACACTGCTATTCAATAGTATTATGCGTTGTCTGAGAGCAGATGAAAGAAAGATTTCCATTTTTAGGTTTTTTTTGTGTGTGTGAAATAGTTTGTGTTCAAAAATGGTTATTAAATAATTAAGAAAAGAAGAAGAAATTCCAGAAATAATCAATAAAGTTACTGCCAACTAACCATTTCTATATTGATAATGATAGGAAATGGCCCTAAAATCAAGTTGATATTGCTAATAATCTCAAGCTTTAACTGCATCACATTACATAAAAAACGAAATAATTGAAAGGGAATGAATAATATTGTGTTTTGTTTTGTATGTTGTGAATGCTGTGAGATCAATCGACTTAATGACTTTCATTACTTGTGACTCTTGTAGATGTTTTCAATCTCTGTGACATCATCAACGGAGCCGCAAATAATTCCGCATCTCTCATGGATTCCCTTTGGCTTGATATCAAGCACATTTGACTCTCCAGTGATGGCCTTACCACCTGCCTTCTCGACAATGAAAGCCATTGGGTGGCATTCATAGAGAACTCTGAGCTTGCCCTTGGGGGACTGAGTGAGAGAAAAAAAAAAATGAGAAAAAGGGAAAAATAATTGAAGTAAAATTGTAATTTTGTTTTGTGTGCAGATGTAAAAATTAAGGAGTTTTAAGCTGTATTTGCTAGAAATATGAGAGGAGATAGCGTGGGGGATGTTTTAATCGCTGTATTTAAATGATTCAATTCTATTAATTAAATTACTCTCTTGTCTGTAGGGTAGAGGAAGATACCACCGTATAAAAGGGTTCTGTGTACGTCTGCAACCATGGAACCAATGTATCTGTTTTTTTATTAAAATAAGATTAATATTTTGATAACAATATAATGGCTTTTATTGAAGCTTTTCTTGTATTGTCTTTTACCTGAGTGAGTAAGGAGCAGTGCCATCAGTAGGGAATTTCTTAGCTTGGATGTATTCCTTCACTGAGTCATCCCAATAAGTAGAGTTACCTTCGTTGATAGAGTAGATGTTTCCTTTCTTGGGGACTTTAATGTCAGGATGAGTCAACAAGAACTCTCCCAAAGATGGGTCAAGTGTGTATCCAGAGACACCACCGCCAGTTGACAAGACAAAATGTGTTGATGAACCATACAGACAGTATCCACCTGCTACCATGGCTCTTCCGTCTTGGAGGATGTCATCAGTGTTAGCACCAGTTTCCTCATCACTAATTCTTCTCCAGATACCGAAGATCGATCCAATGGAGACGTTCGCATCGATGTTGGAAGATCCATCTAAAGGGTCAAAGCAAACAACGTACTTGCCTTGGTTCTTCAATTCAATTTCAATAGCCTTCTCATCTTCTTCTGAAGCAAGAATAGCGACTTTGCCACTTTGTCGGAGGCAATTAATGAAGACTTCATTGGAGAGCACATCAAGTTTCTTAACTTAGTCACCACTAGTGTTTTCAGTTCCTGCGTGGCCATATAATTTAGCGATACCTGCTTTTTTAACTTTGGAAGAGATGAACTTGCAAGCAGTCTAAATCGATGAGAGCAAGAGAGTGAAATCACCAGATGCTTCTTTGACTTGTTGTTGCTCGAACACCAAGTTACGAGTCAGAGTCTGAATGTTAGTGTTGATGTTTTTAACAGACATTTATTTGGAGTATGTTGATGAATTTGTGTTATTCCTGCTTATAATTCTTAATTATTATAATTTCAAAGCAAATAGTGTTGTCTTGGGGAGAGAGTACTTAAGTAGCTATAAACTGCGCACTATTTAAGAAAAAGGCAGAGTTAGTGCGTGCATTTGAATATCGATGATATCGCATATTGCAGAGTATGTTAATTAAATTATAATTTTTCCTTCGTTGTTTGCTGTTTCCGCTGCACAAATCTTTCGTATTAACCCCACTCATGGAATATACCATTTTCATTTTTTTCATGGCTTCGACTCTTAACTTGTTCAACTGACAATTCTTCATATCAAATGCAACTTTGGTTTCTTTGATCTTTCAAGAAAATCTCAATTTAGTTTCAAAAAGCAAACAATTCGATGCTAGCTGATGAATGCCTAGTGTTTCTGTTTGCTAAACTAGAAATTCCTAAAAGATTTTTTTGTTTATATTGAAGCATACACAGAGAATACTTTGGATTCAGGAATATTTTCTTTATTTTTTCATAAATATCATGGTATTAATAAGACCAAAGCAAAAATAATACTTAAACGTGATAAAGATCTCATACCATCAGGTGAATTCTTCCAAAACTCAAAACTGAAGATTCATAAAATCATTTGATTGGAACATTTCTAGATTTTCCTTCGAATTCGATTAGCTTTTGGAAAGGAAGCTCAAATGAATATTTTTGATTTGGGAGAGAAAAACACAAACACTATAGTGAATCATACATGATGTAAGAGAGAATACGCTAACCTAACCTAAATAGGTTTCTCCCAGCCAAATTATTAGAAATTCAGAATGACTCTCTCTCTTGAATACTTCTTGATCAAATTTGTTATTTTGTTCCTTTCATCTTTTTGTCAAAACAAAAAAATTTGTTCAAAAAAAGATAAGAAAAGATACTTATTTTTGTTGTTGTTGAGTTATTCTTGTCAAAGACAAGTTACTCACTGCTTTTTCATTTTATTCCAAAATGTTGCAAATTTGAGAAAATATCAATTTCTTTGATTTCTTTGACTTTTTCTCAAAAATATACTATCCCCCTCCCCTAAACAATAACATATTGCTAAAGTGTCTACAAATGAACTTTAGAATCTAAAATGACTAAAAAAGAACCCATATTAAAGGGAATTATATAAATTCTTGATTCTTAGTCTGGAGCTATTATTCATCTTTAAAGTCAAGCTAATGAATTACTTCAAAATTTTTGAGAGTCTCGATTACTCAAAGCTTAACCAGTGAGAGAAATTGAGAGTTTTAGATGTTACAATACATTATTCATAGCGCTACACTTTTTTTAGGAAAAAAATAAACATTTGAATATTGATGGAATGCAAGAAAATGACAGGTTATCTTGTAACAAGATGGCGTTGAGTAAATCAAAAATTAAATGATTGTTTATATTTTTGAATTTGAATCCTCAATAATCGTGTATTTCTGTTGAGGGAAGAGTTTTTTTAAATAGAATAATTCCTTTGAGTATTTTAAACTGAGGTTTATTCATGAATTGGAAGAAAATATTTAGAAGAATAGTTAAAAATGCTAAAGAAGTGAAAAAATTGTTTGGAGATTCGTAAATTAATATTAAATATTTCTTTAGATTAAGCATCCCTTTGAGATTTGATTGAATTCAAAATTAGATAACATAATTATTTTGTATGGATTGTAAGTTATCATTTCCGATGAATGGGAATAATTAAATGGGGAATGATTCAATATGGGCTTTGTCTCAACTTTCTTCACATATTCCCATCAAATTCTTAAACTTCTTTTGCTTGCATGATTAATGCTGTCGTTTAGATAGCACATGCTTATTGCAAGGTATTATTGCTAGCTTAGATCAATTTTATTAGGATTTGACCTTTCAGAGACAGGATTGTAGCTTGGATAGTTTCCGATCTTGAATATTTTCTCATTTAAATGGATTCTAAGCTCTAATCACCTCTACAAGTTTCTTGTTTCATAATCTGATCAAACAGATCCTTGTGAAAATTCACATGTTCCCATTAAATTCTTGAACTTCTTTTGCTTTCATAATTGTAATGCAATCATTTAAGAAGTATGTGCTTATTCAGATCAACTGATTGAGGTTAAGAGAGTTCTAAAGCACGATTGTAACTTGGATTATCTCCTATCTTGAATATTCTTTCATTTAAGTGAATCCTTTGTTCCAATTTCCTTTCCACATTCCTTCCATCACTTCCAGATCAAACAACACCTCATTTTACTCTTTTAGTGATTCCATTTCTAAATCCGTTTTCGCAGTAAGCTCGCTAAAATAAACATAAATGATATTTATCTTTATTATTTCTTGGTAATAATCCAATATCTAAGTCAGGAGTGTTATTAGACTTCTAACAAATATCAAAAGTTAAGACATATTTAACTGATTAATGGATTTAAGATGAAATTTAGATATCCCTACCTCCTTGAATTGGCATCAATTACACATGAAATTTTTAAGTGATTGTGATTGTGTTCAGTCCTCTAGGGAAATGATATTATTCGCAGAATTTTAATATCCAGCTGTTGGGAAAAATGGAATTATGAGGATTTATTTTTCTTAGCTATCTTCGGGGAAAAAAGAAAAAAGATTCCCATCTGTATTATTATTAAAAAGAAGGGTAAGAAGCCCAATTAATAGAGATTTTTTAACAAAGTCGTCCACAATTAAATAGCAGGTTGTTGACTCTGATGAGTTCTGAAATTATTCAAATTAAATTTGTTTTCTAATTTTGTTGGGGGGGGGGGGGAGAGGGGGGAATATTTCCCTTTCATAAGGGATTTCAAAGGACGAATTGAGATTTATTGCAGTGTGAATTATTTGAATGCTTGCTTTTTATTATAGAAGCTGTAAAAGTATCAATAACCTTCCAAATATGTGTATTTTTTAGCTTTGGAACAAAAGGAAGTTTGAAGAGGAAAAACTGAGATGTTTTACTTTATTTAAGTCGAAACAAATAATTGGCACTCTATATAACATGCTCACAATTCATAGAAAAGTGTTTGTATTTTTCAAATATGTCTTTTAATGAGTTTCTTCTCAATAAGACCATGCGATACTGGGTTTGGAGGAGGAAGATTAGGAGGAGGAGGTTTGGAGGTCGAACCTCGTTTTGTAGATCCTGCTACGGAGAAAACTGTTGTCGGGACAGTATATTGTCCAGGAGGTCCGTTAGGATTTACAGCGTTTGACTTTCCAGCAGCAGAAAGTGAGCTTGATGTAATAGCAGGTACCAAGAGAGCAAGACAGAGTAAGAAGTAGATTAATTTAGAGCTCATTCTTTTTTTCTTTTTTTACTTTATTTGTTTTTTAATTTAAAGAAAATACACTTTTTCTGGGAGGTTTACTATTGAAGATACTCAGAAGAGCAGTATTTATCTTAATAATCATGAAAGAAACCGTTTATATTTTCTATTTTTAGAGTTAAAGATAACACCAAATAGAGTTGAAGAGCAAATGCTTTACAACAAAACTTGTATCTTTCATGCATAACATTTTGCTTCTAATTTTTAGATTTTTTCAGCTTTAACTAGTGCGAATTATCTATCAATGAGAAAACTAACAGATTTAAATAATCACTTCCTAAAAGCAATATCATATTTGCAATAAACAAAATTTATAAAAAACGGCTATTTTCCTTTGTAAAGATATTTCCTTTTCATTATCTTTCTTCACCCAAAAATAATCTAATCTTACAACCACAGCTGGCAATTACAATAATATGAATTAATAATTTGATTTAAAGGATTGTCTGTGAAGGTCAAAATCGATAATTGAATTCATTCTTTTTCTAAGACAATGAGACTAATAATTATTTACTTTTAAGGATCCCACTTCCCACTTCAGAAAAAAAATATTAATTGAAAATTTGTTTTGAAATTTCCTTGTCCTCTCTCTCTCTCTCGATCAATACACCATATCCCCCCTTTCATACTTAAACCAAGATTTTTATCATATTAATAAAAAAGGAGAATCTATCAACTCTTTACAACAATCAATTCACTATTAATAAGTATTAACTTGATTAGGTTTACAACAAAGATACTTTGATAACATTAGCTGGATAAAAAAAAAGCTAAAATGTATTTTATTAGCAATAGAGAACATCATAGATAGTATTCTTTTTGTTGTTAGATTCACACAACTTAAACAATTCAAAATCTACCATAATTTTCAGAGTATTTTCATAAGATCGTGTACTTAAGCATTTGAAAAACAGCTTCAAACAGAAACTGTTTATGCTTATTGATTTTTTGAAGTAATTATTGATGTATATTGAGACAGATTTGACCTTGTATCCTAACGACTCCAGCAAGGCAGCTTTAATCGAAGTATTTCTTTTTAGGAGCAAGAGCAAACTATTTGGAATGAGAGGCGTCAGAGACTGTAGATAGGATGTCATAAGGCTATTTACTGTAGATGTTGAAGTCAAGATTAGAAATATAAAAGTAAAGAGAAGGACCATTAACTTCAAGGACAATTTTTTCGTAGATAAAAAAAAATAAAAAAAGTTAATAGAAAAAACATCTTCAATAAATACCTCCTATTTTAAAGATTTATTCCAATGGATAACATACCCTAAGTTTAACAGATCAACATTCTCCCTTTGTGTTAATAAGCTTATCATATTTTGAACTTCACACTTACTAATTAGGATAGATAAAGAGGTTGCAGGTGTTGTTGCAGGTTAATTAGATTTAAATTATTCTGAGTTGATAGAAAATATGATTTAGAAGGAGATAAACAATGAATATTATGCTTTATGCTGATCTTTTCTTTCCTTTTTGCTCTTTTTTTCTCTTGAATGTGTAAATTAAATAAGATAAATTAAAAAATAAAATATATTCCATATGCAATCTCACAAGATTTGTTTTTGATGTAAACATTTTATTATAAAAATGAAATGCAATTAGGAAACCTTATACTCACTTTTCAAAAGATAATTGTTGGATATTAGTCAGTGTTGTTAAACCTTTCGAGAGATATTCAGCACCAGCAGCACTTAGATTGTTATTCTCAAGATTTAAATTAAGATTTGAGAGATTAGTCAGTGTTGTTAAACCTTTCGAGAGATATTCAGCACCTGCATCACTTAGATTGTTATGCCAAAGATTTAAATTAAGATTTGACAGATTAGTCAGTGTTGTTAAACCTTTCTAGAGATATTCAGCACCAGCATCACTTAGATTGTTACTCTAAAGATTTAAATTAAGATTTGACAGATTAGTCAGTGTTGTCAAACCTTTCGAGAGATATTCAACACCAGCATCACTTAGTTTGTTATCACAAAGATTTAAATTAAGATTTGAGAGATTAGTCAGTGTTGTTAAACCTTTCGAGAGATATTCAGCACCAGCAGCACTTAGCTTGTTAAGCCCAAGGTTTAAATTAAAATTTGACAGATTAGTCAGTGTTGTTAAACCTTTCGAGAGATATTCAGCACCAGCATCACTTAGATTGTTATACCCAAGATTTAAATTAAGATTTGACAGATTAGTCAGTGTTGTTAAACCTTTCGAGAGATATTCAGCACCAGCATCACTTAGATTGTTACTCCAAAGATTTAAATTAAGATTTGACAGATTAGTCAGTGTTGTTAAACCTTTCGAGAGATATTCAGCACCAGCATCACTTAGATTGTTATACTTAAGATTTAAATTAAGATTTGAGAGATTAGTCAGTGTTGTTAAACCTTTCGAGAGATATTCAGCACCAGCATCACTTAGATTGTTACCGCCAAGATTTAAATTAAGATTTGAGAGATTAGTCAGTGTTGTTAAACCTTTCGAGAGATATTCAGCACCAGCATCACTTATCTTGTTAAGCCCAAGATTTAAATTAAGATTTGACAGATTAGTCAGTGTTGTTAAACCTTTCGAGAGATATTTAGCACCAGATCACTTATCTTGTTACTCTAAAGATTTAAATTAAGATTTGACAGATTAGTCAGTGTTGTCAAATCTTTCGAGAGATATTCAGCACCAGCAGCACTTAGATTGTTACTCCAAAGATTTAAATTAAGATTTGACAGATTAGTCAGTGTTGTCAAACTTTTCGAGAGATATTCAGCACCAGCATCACTTAGATTGTTATCACAAAGATTTAAATTAAGATTTGACAGATTAGTCAGTGTTGTTAAACCTTTCGAGAGATATGCAGCACTAGCAACACTTAGCTTGTTATTCTCAAGATTTAAATTAAGATTTGACAGATTAGTCAGTGTTGTTAAGCTTTTCGAGAGAAATTAAGCACCAGCAGCACTTAGATTGTTACTCCTAAGATTTAAATTAAGATTTATCAGATTAGTCAATGTTTTTATTTATTTTAAGAATATTGGATATTACTTTCCATCAATTCTCAAATAATTAGGATGAGATGTAGCTTTAACACTGAAAGAAAAAGTTCTGGGTATTGAATATTTTGAGATAAATTCACTAGTTTTAGAGATGGCACTTCCAAGCGAACTCCTTTTTCTCTGAGAATAAATGAGCAAACTTAAAATCAAAGGAAATAAGGGACTATCTTAGTTGATCTTTTCTTAACATATCTAAAAAGGATTATCGAACTTTTACATAAACTGACCATAGTAGCTGCATAAATAAATTTCCGTAAAAGTCATATAATTATCTAGAATTGCAACACAAAGCCCAACTGAAAAAGAATCTGTCTATTTTGTTGTCTGCGATTTTTTAAGGAATCTCTCAGGCGCATAGAAAGGTTCTGACCCAATCTTAGCTGAATTAATTAAGCAGTTGTAAGGAGGCACTATTTCTAAACCAGACAATTCCTTCTTCTCATCTTCATCAAACCAATCTTCTTCAAGTTAAGCAGATTAGTCGAAATCTGATAATTTCACTGTTATTTCTTCTCCGTCAATTGATGAGACTAAATAATTATCCAGCTTGATATCGCGATGAAGGATGAAGTGCTCATGCAAGTAATTTACTGAGTCCATCATTTGTATAGCCATACTCATTTTCTGCTTATCAGAGAGGACTTTTCCTTCTTTTTTCAACTCTTCCAAGAATTAACTGAGCGTGCATCTGCATCTTTCATACTCCTCAACCACAAAAGTGGTTCCTTTACCATCCTTGAGGAACTAATGTCCATAGAATCTAACGATGTAAGGCATTTGACATTATCGCATTAAGCCAGCTTCAGCTAGTTTTTCTGCTCGATCCTTTTCTTTCTCACATAGACAAAGCTTGAGTACGGTATGTCTATTATGCTTAATATTGTAGATTCCAAAAACAAGTCCTGATGCTCCCAGGCCTAAGTATTCACAATTAGCAAACTCTCCCGACGACAACAGAACCCTAAGGATGTCTTAAATCTGCTCATCCTTCAAACTAAAAGAACAAATATATGATTTATTGTATTCTGCTATAAGATTATTAATATATTCTTAAATATTTTCATTAGAGGCCTTTTAAGCTTCAAGTGCTTTAATGCTAGCCTGATAATCAGACTCGTTAGGAAGAAATTTGGATTCTGAAGAGAGTAAATCTGGAATAATGATTGAGAATAACTGGAGCTTCTCGATATTTTTGGTGTTTTCCAAAAGCATGAAAAGTGCCTAGCTCGCAGATGAGCGGTTTAAGTATTGAGGTTGTAAAAACGTAATAGCAATCTTGAATAAAACAGAGTTCCTGTTGATGTTACGCTATTCAAATACTGATCCCTGATACAAAAGAGCCAACTCACTTTACTTGACTGCTCGAAAATCAAAAGAAGACGTATTATCCAGTTCAAGGATAATGATTCCAAAAGAGAAGAGATCTGACTACAAGCGAGATTGATTATCTGCAGCCTCAGGAGATAGATATCCTGGCGTTCCTTTGGCGGGTAAGTAGCTTTTCGAGTTTTAGGTACTCAAAGGAGAAGAGAAACTAAGGTCACATAGTTTGAGCGTTGGCAGAGGCTAATCTTTATCTAAAACTAAGAAGTTCTGAGGCTTGATCTCTCGATGCATAACATTTCTATAATGCATGGTATTGATAGCATCAAGCATCTAGATAACCATGAGAATCTTGGTATCGTTATCGATAGTTTAAGCTGTTTTCTTGAATTCTAGAAGATATTAAGCTAAATCTTCATCACAAAGTTCCATTTCTTCGACAAAGTAAACTTGAACATCTTTGGATTTTTTCTTCTTAGTGAGATAGAATGATTGGTTAATTTGTAAGATGTACTTGCAGGATGTGAACGCTCTGAGAAGATTCTATTCTCTTTGAATGTATTCAATTCCTTTTTTATCATTTTCATCGAACTCTCTGATTTTAAGAGCCACAGGTTTCGTAGAGTTTGCCTTGACAGCTTTGAGCACGAGAGCGGAACCTCCCTTTCCTTTGAATTCATATCCAGAGTATTCGGGTTTTTACTACTTAAGGAGTTGAAGAACATCAAAGATTGTTGCAGAATAGCTGAAACATGATTGTTAGGTATACTGTGATATTTCATCAGCAAGATCTTATATTTCCTGGGTTGAATTATCCATGATTTTCGATGGTGATTGTTTTTTCTGAAGAGAGTATTTACTACTAAGTGGTTGTTGCAAGACGCGCGCAGAATTAAGTTTTTCCTTAACAATTTCAATTTTATTTATTTCTCAAATTGGGAGAGAAGAAGGGGCAATTTCTTTCTTCCTTTATCAATCATATTTTTTAATTTTCAACCTCCCTTTCTCACTTTCTCTCCCCATTGATATACATACACACACAATTAATCAATTCTTTAAAATTAAATACAGTTATAAAAATAGTTTGTTTAATTTTAAAAAAAAATTTAAATTCATTTAAATATTGCTCCAAGCGATGGACTATTTGTCTTGCCTGAATTTTAGAATATTTCATTAAATCACTTATCCAGTTGAAAATAAAAAATAATTATCTCTGAGGAGTGAATAAAGCACTTGAGAAAGGATTAAAACAAAAGCCTGCAACAAACCAAGAATGAATATCTCCAACAGATTTTATTAAGGAAGAGAAAAATATTGGAAATTCGATAAAGGAGACAAAAGATTAATTGTTAAAGATAAGGAAAAATATTAGAAATAGTAAATTTTTTATTTTTATTTTGTTTTTTTTTCTCCCTTCTATAACGAATTTAAAAAAAATTGATCCTAAGGTTTTTGAACCCGCTTAATAAGAATTAGCATACAATTTTGGTTCATCACTTCAATATGCAGCAATTCTTATTCCGTATGATAGAATAAATCAAAAAATAAAAGGTTGTTTACATTTTTGAATTTGAATCCCCCAATAATTTTGTATTCCTGTTGAGGGAAGAACTTTGTTAAACAAAACAATTCCTTTGGGTATTTTAAACTGCGATATTTTTATGAATTGAAGGAAACTATTTATAAGAATAGTTAGGAATGTTAAAAAAGTGAAAGAATTTGTTTGGAGATTAATAAATTCAAATTATATATTTCTTAATATTCAGCATCCCATTGAGATTAGTTTGAATTCAAAATTAGATAACATAATTGTTTTGTATGAATTGCAATTTATCAATATCCGATGAATGGGGATAATTAAATGGGGAATAATTCAATATAGGATTATCTCAACTTTCTTCACATGTTTCCATCAAATTTTTGAACTTCTTTTGCTTGCATAATTGTAATGCTGTCGTTTAGATAGCACATGCTTATTGCAAAGTAGTATTGCTAGCTTAGATCAATTTTATTAGGATTTGAAATTTCTGTGACACGGTTGTAGCTTGGATAGTCTCCGATCTTGAATACTTTCTCATTTAAATGAATTCTAAGTTCTAATTACCTCTACACGTTTCTTGCGTCATAATCTGACCAAACAGATCCTCCTTTTATCCTTTTTTAGATTCCGCTGTTAAAGCTGCTTTCACAGTATGTTACATTGAATTACCCTAAGTGGTCTTTATCTTTATTTTTTTCAGGCAATAATCCAATATCAAAATCTGGACTGCTATTAGAATTCTAAGAGATTTTGAATGTAAAGACATATTTGACTGATGGATTTAAGATGAAATTTAGATATCCCTATCTCCTTGAATTGGCATCAATTACACATGAAATTTTTAAGTGACCGTGCTCTATCCGTTAGGAAATGATATTCTTTGCAGAATTTTAATAGCCAACTGTTGGGACAAATTCAATTTTGTCTAAAATGGAGCAACTTGGTGGGAAAAAATCTATTGATTTTATTTGCTCTAAAAGCTTCTACTATATTTCATCAGCTTGATTTATTTAAAATCGCTTCAGATAAGCAAGATATCCATCAAGAGAAGGCTACAGCTTAGCAGAATTATCAGCTTTTTAGCTATTTCTCAGCTTAATCTATTCAAAAAGTGTTTAGTTAACATCAGCTTTGCTTTGAAAGAAAATTTCTTTTATGGAAACTTTTTATGCAAGATTATTGTAGGTTTGTAGGGCTTGTTCTTTTATTTCCATTAGCTCTTTGATTTATTATTGGGCTTTATTTCTTCTTTCTTAGATTAAAGAGGAAAGCGACTACTACATCTAGTCATAGTACTAATTAATTGTATCTAAGTACTATTCAGGATTATCTTCAAGTCTTAAGATGTCTTCTTCAATTTGTTCTTTGTCAAATGGAACAAAACCAGAGATAACAGTGGCTTCAGAAGATTCAAGTAACTAACGAAGAGAAATCACTTGATTGGAAGGAATATTTTATCTCTTTAAGCATTGAAAGCAGATTCTAACATTTTCTTCTGAATTCGCAGAAAGATTGAGTAAATCACAAATGTAGTTTGTATGTATCTTGCATTTTAGGCTCAAGATCTGCTCAACTTCGTCTCTTTGTTGATTTGTTTCAGTCATTATGTTTAAATTATTTTTTTATTTTTTGTTTTGCAAATAATTATTGTTAAGTGATTCTAAATCCTTCTGAATTCATGGAATTTAAGAAGTATAGTTGTGTCTCTTAATAAAGTAAAAAAAATTAAATTAAAGGAAAACTGTTCAAAAAATAAAACAGCTTATATCTATGAGAATTTCTATCTTTTTTCTAAAATGAATTCATTTTCTTCAATTTAAAAAATAAAGCTTCTAATATTTTATTAATTATGAAAAAAAAGGAAACTCATGATGATCAGAAAATTCAAAAAAGTTAGAGAAAGTATCAAAAATTAACTTATTTGAAATCATTTGTGAATATTTTTGAAAACTTTTTTAATTCTGCATTTTATTGTCAATTTCAAAGAATTTTGTTAGTAATTGGCATATTAATAAGTAATATTCGAGTTATTAAATTAATAATTTTTAATGTATTTTTTGTAAATTTATTCAATAACAGATTTGTAATAAAAGTTAGATCCCTTATCAAACAAAATAGTTTCAATATTAAGAGCTTCATCAAAGAATTGAGCTAGGATTTCTGTTCTGGTCTTTGCTTATTTATGTTTTAAGATATTAACCCAAGCATATTTTGTGCTAATCTCAATAATATTAAGTAAAATAGAATAAAACAAGATATATTTTGTGAAAAAAAAAAAATTCAAATTTTAATTATCTCAACTGTTTCAGTAGAATCAGGGAAAAGGAAGTAGGACTAATGATTATCTTGAGTATGAAAAGAAACAGCAACCAAAAATTACTGAGATTTATTAAATATAAAAATTATATTTTTGTTTTTTTTCTGAAATGTACTCTTGCTTGATGTTATTGGCGCATCTTTCAAAGAAGAACTTTTTTAGTAATATGTAATATTAAATTACTTGTTCTAATATGCTAAATAATAAAGATAGTAATGTAATTAATAATCTTGTTTGCAGCTTTTTATCTAAATTGAAGATAATAATTAATAATGAATTTAAAGACATTCTTCATCAACGGGAGAAAAAAAATCAAAGCTAAGATATTTTTTTAATTATTCTCTTTTTTACTGCTGAAAAACCTAAAAAATGGATTTCATAAGCAACCAAAAGTTTCTGCAGAGCTTCTTTGAAGATCCCAGTCTCTAAAGAGATACTTTGAGTGTAATGCGGGCTATGAAGACGATTGAAGATTTATCGAAATGCCATGCTAAGATCAGCTTGAGAGTAGCTTGCTCGGTTTTCTGTTCAATATGCAGGAAAGAAATCAATCAAAATGAATATAAATAGAAACGATACAAGATGATTGATTGCAACTGTCAGTCGCAGTTTTATCACAGTGGTTGTCTAGATGACTTTATTTTAAAGAACAAAGACTCATTTACAGATGTGAATAACATCCTGAAACTCATCAATAAAGAGCTTAGATGTCGAAACTGCAATACATGCAGAATCACTGAATAGGATTTGAAAGCTACTTTCAGTGAAAGAGAAATGCAAGAACTCATAGAAGACGCCAAAGAAAAGAAGGAGAAGAAGGAACGTATGAAGGCATTGCAAGAGCAAAAAAAGATGAAAAAATTATTAGTTGTCCTGTTTGCATGGATCAAATAGAAAATTTTACTGTGAATGGATACACCCTTAGCTACGGACATAACTTCTGCAGGGAATGCTTGTTTGGTGATTTCAAGAACAGAGTCGAAGGATCTATTAAATTCTCACTAAACAATCAAATTTATCCTTAAGAAGGGTGCAAGAAGCAATTGATTTCAGAGATTTTAAAAATGAAAAAAAATAGATAAAAATGTGCTTAATAAACTAGAGGAAAAGAATATTAATTCGGAGTTTGAAAAGTACCATTAAGGAGCTAATGAAAATGAGAATGGGTAAAGAGAAATATTTATAACTTGTCCGGGCATGTACATTCAAGAAGAAGGCAAAAAAGAGATAATTCTGATTCTGCAAGAGCAGATAACTAAACTTAGGCAAGGAAAATAACCAGTGCCTCCACTCGTCTTGGCAGATAATCAGCGAAGAGAGATTTGCGGTGCCAAATTCTTATTAGAAATCGTTGATACTCTATATCGTCACAAGTGCTCCAGATGCAAGTAACATTTTTTAATGCTCAAAAGGATTCATTTGAGAGTATCGAAAGGAATGAATTTACCTTTTGAAATTGAATAAAAAATGAGGAAAAGCAATCAAAAGATTGTTTTGAAGTGCTTACTTTTCGAGCTTGAAATAATTCTCTAACTATTTTTCTGTGTTTTGAAAAAAGGTATGAATTTTGCATCTATGGATGTGATGATTTCCATGCTGGCTACACTTGTACACAATACTAACAGTGGAGGAAGGATGAAAACAAAGATTACAGGAAGGAGTATGAAGCACAAGGACTCAGGTTTTACCCAAACTGCAATGTTATTACATAGAAAACATCTGGCTGCAATAGAATCATTTGCTCTCAATGTAAAAAAAGTTATTGCTACAAATGCTATTTTCTCGCAGACAATGAGAAGGAAGTATATACGCATCTCACCGCTGTGCATGGGGGATATTATAATTGAAATCTTAATAATGAATGATTATTGGAAATTGTATATTTTGCACAATATCTTTGAACCTCCTCCCCCCCCCCCAATTCAATTTTGGAATAATTTTTGTGTATGTACAAGTAATCTTTCTAATCCCAGAATGTTTGCATGGATAAAGAGAACAATTTTTTTTCTTGAAATATAAGAAAAGGAAAAGATATTTATTTTTGTAAAAATTGAGTATTTATTTTCAAAGACAAGTTATTTATTGCTTTTTCATTTTATCCCAAAAAATGTTACAAATTTGAGAAAATATCAATTTCTTTGACTTTTTAGCTAAAATATTATATCACCCCTCCCCTAAACAATAAACAATTGCTAAAGTGTCTACAAATTAAGTTTAAAATCTAAAATGAATAATGCAGAACCCATATTACAATGAATAATATGAAATTTTGATTCTTAGTCTGGAGCTATTCTTCATCTTTAAAGTCAAGCTAATGAATTACTTCAAAATTTTTGAGAATCTCGATTTCTCAAAGCATAAAAGAAGTCGAGAGAAATTGAGAGTTATAGATGTTACCATACATTATTCATAGCGCTACACTTTTTTGAGGAAAAAATGAATCATTTGATTATTGATGGAATACAAAGATTTATCTTTTAATAAGATGACATAGAATAAGTCATAAAATAAAAGGTTGTTTACATTTTTGAATTTGAATCCCCCAATAATCTTGTATTTCTGTTAAGGGAAGAACTTTGCAATACAAAATAATTCCTTTGGGTATTTTAAACTGCAATATTTTTATGAATTGAAGGGAACTATTTAGAAGAATAGTTAGAAATGTTAAAAAAGCGGAAGAATTTGTTTGGAGATTCATAAATTAAGATTAAATATTTCTTAATATTCAGCATCCCAATGAAATTAGTTTGAATTCAAAATTAGATAACATAATTGTTTTGTATGAATTGCAATTTATCAATATCCGATGAATGGGGATAATTAAATGGGGAATAATTTCCATATGGGCTTTGTCTCAACTTTCTTCACATATTCTCATCAAATTCTTGTACTTCTTTTGCTTGCATAATTGTAATGCTGTCTTTTAGATAGCACATGCATATTGCAAGGTAGTATTGCTAGTTTAGATCAATTTTATTAGGATTTGAAATTTCTGTGACACGGTTGTAGCTTGGGTAGTCTCCGATCTTGAATATTTTCTCACTTAAATGAATTCTAAGCTCTAATTACCTCTACACGTTTCTTGCGTCATAATCTGACCAAACAGATCCTCCTTTTATCCTTTTTTAGATTCCGCTGTTATAGCTGCTTTCACAGTATGTTACATTGAATTACCCTAAGTGGTCTTTATCTTTATTGCTTTCAGGCAATAATCCAATATCAAAATCTGGTCTGCTATTAGAATTCTAAGAGATTTTGAATGTAAAGACATATTTGACTGATGGATTTAAGATGAAATTTAGATATCCCTATCTTCTTGAATTAGCATCAATTACACATGATATTTTTAAGTGGCCGTGTTCAATCCTCTGGGAAATGATATTCTTTGCAGAATTTTAATATCCAGCTGTTGGGACAAATGCAATTTTGTCTAAAATGGAGCAACTTGGTGGGAAAAAATCTATTGATTTTATTTACTCTAAAAGCTTGTTTTTTATCTCATCAGCTTGATTTATTTCAAATCTCTTCAAATAAGCAAGATATAGATCAAGAGATGGCTACAGCTTATCAGAATTATCAGCTTTTTAACTCCGTCTAAGCTTAATCCATTCAAAAAGTGTTTAGTTAACATCAGTTTTGCTTTGAAAGAAAATTTCTTTTATGGAGTCTTTTTAGGCAAGGTTATTGTAGACTTGAAGGGCTTGTTTCTTTCTTTCAATAAGCTCTTTTATTTACAATTGGGCCTTATTTCTTCTTTCTTAGATCAAAGAGGAAAGTTACTACTACATCTAGTCATAGTATTAGTTGATTATATCTAAGTACTATTCAGGATTATCTTCAAGCCTTAAGATGTTTTCTTCGATTATTTTTTAGTCAACTGGAACAAAGCCAGAGATAACAGTGGCTTCAGAAGATTCAAATAATAAACGAAGGGAAATCACTTGATTGGAAGGAATATTAGTTGTCTTCAAGCATTGAAAGCAGATTCTAACATTTTCTTCTGAATTCGCTGAAAGATTGAGTAAATCGCAAATGTAGTTTGTATGTATCTTGCATTTTAGACTCAAGATCTACTCAACTTCATCTTTATGTTGGCTTGTTTCAGTCATTATGCTTATGTTTATTTTATTTTTATATTTTTTTAAATTTTTATTAAGTGATTCTAAATCCTTCTGAACTCATGGAATTTAAGAAGGGCTAGTTGGGTCTCTCAATTAAGGAAACAAAATTCAATTCAAGGAAATTTTTCTGAAAATAAAAAATAAAACAACTAATATCTATGAGATGTTCATCTGATCGAATCCATTTTCTTCAATTTCAAAAAAATCTTAAATCTTTTATTAATTCAGAAGAAAAAAAAGGAAACTCATGATTACAAGAAATTCCAAAAATTTTAGAAAAAAACTAGAGATAATAATAAATAAATCTCCCCAAATTTTTTTTGTTTTGTTTTCCAGATTGTATTGATTATCAATTAAATGCAAATGAATAATTGCTTTTGAGTACTTAATTATCCTTTATCAATTATTACTTAGATTTGTGAAATTCACATATTTCCATCAAATTCTTGAACTTCTTTTGCTTCCATAATTGTGATGCAATCATTTAAAAAGCATGTGCTGATTCCAAGGTAATATTGCTGATTTAGATCAATAGATTAAGGACTATTTAGTTCTACAGCACGATTGTAACTTGGATAGTCTCCTATTTTGAATATTCTTTCGTTTAAGTGAATCCTTAGTTCTAATTACCTTTGCACATTTCTTCCATCATTTCCAGACCAAACAACACCACCTTTTACTCTTTTAGTGACTCCACTGCTAAAGCCATTTTCGCAATAAGATAGCTTAAATAAACCCAAGTGATCTTTATCTTTATTATTTCCTGGCAATAATCCAATATCGAAGTCAGGAGTATTATTAGACTTCTAACAAATACCAAACGTTAATAGATATTTGACTGATGGATTTAAGATGAAATTTAGATATCCCTATCTCCTTGAATTGGCATCAATTACAGATGAAATTTGTAAGTGGCATTGTTCAGTCCTCTGGGAAATGATATTCTTTGCAGAATTTTAATAGCCAACTGTTGGGACAAATGCAATTTTGTCTAAAATAGAGCAACTTGGTGGGAAAAAATCTATCGATTTGATTTACTCTAAAAGCTTCTGTTTTATTTCCTCAGCTTGATTTCTTTAAAATCGTTTCAGATAAGCAAGATATCCTTCAAGAGATGGCATAAAATTTGCAGAATTTTCTAACGTTTAGCGAAGTCTAAGCTTAAGTTCTTCAAAAATTGCATATTTATTATCATCATTACTTTAGAAGATAATCGCTTTCATGACATCTTTTTAGGCAAGGTTGTTGTAAGTTTCAAGGGCCTGCTTTTTTCTTATTAATAGAGTTTCTATGTGCAGTTGAGCTTTCTCTCTCCCTTATTAGATCAATGAGGTAATTTATTTTTGGATCTAGTCAAAGTACTAATTAATTGTATCTAAGTACTATTCTGGATTTTCTTCTAGCCTTAAGATGTTTTCTTCTATCGTTTCTTTGTCAAATGGGACGAAGTTTGGTAGAACTGTAGATTCTGTAGATTCTAGCAACGAACGAAGAGAAATCACTTGATTTAAAGGAATATTTTATCTCTTTACACATTCAAAGCACATCCTCACATTTTCTGCAGAATTTGCTGTCAGATTGAGCAAATCACAATTGTAGCTTGCATGAATCTTGCATTTTAGACTCAAAGCTTCCTCAATTTTGTCTTCTTTTCCTTAAGTCTCTTGTTTTGTTTCAGACATATTTTTAGAAAAACAAATTATTTTTTTTGTACTTTCTTTTTGCTAAATTAATATTATATTAGACAAACAAAGTTGTCCTGTATTTTTAGTAGATGGTTGATTGAGTCTCTCTCAATTAAGAAATCAATGCATACCCATAGCATTATTTTCCCAAACATAAAAATAAATCAGCTACAATAGTAATTTTAAAAATTTAGTCTACAAAAAAACAAGCTAATGATTTCAAAAAGAAGACAAATTCAAGCACACCATTAATTGATTAATAGTTAAAAAAATCTATTATCTAAAACCATGTTTTACTGTTGTGATCAGCTTTATTGGGTTTCCATAAATTAGTAGCATTTTCTGGTTCTTCTTGTTAATTAATTTCAAATTGATTATCTCAACAAGTACAATTATAATATAAATATGCACTCCAATAAGCTCATCTAATATCTTTCCTTCCTCCTGTCATTTCGAATCCTTTAGGAATATGCTGCTGATCGATAGTTTGTTAGTGTTTTCTGCCATAGTAATTATACAGTGCTTCATGCCTTGATTATGTTGAAAAGAAGTTCCAAAGACCAAACGTTGTCACAGCTGTAATAGAATTCTTTATCAGAGATGGAATTATTCCTTTGTACAAAGTCGCTATTCCCATCTCTTCTTTAATCACTTATTGGATGTATTTGTAGAAAACCGGTGGAGTTTCTCCTTAAAGTTACCTTATGGAATACCGAATGTTCAGGAACTCTAAAGGATGAGCTAATATGGTTGTAAGATTTGCTGTGATCAACGCACTAACACATACCTTGAAATAATCACTTTTGATGTTCGTTTCTTCATAGAAATATCGAAGTAATTTGAAAAACATGAATATCTCCCCTGCAGCTACAGCATTCTACAAAATAATTCCACTTTTAAACCCTGTACTGAAAAAAATTGCTGGTTTACCTTTGTGAAACTAACTAACCTTGCGATATTTCTCTGAGTACGATTCATATTTCGAGTAATCTATGCCAAGAGGCTCACATTAGACTTTGAGTTTTAAGGTATTCGAAGGCTGAGATAGCAAGAACCCTATGGATTAAGCACCAAAGGAAGAAAGATACAAATTTAAATTTGTAATTGGTTTATATGGATCTGATGGCCTGCCTATTAAGAAGTCAAAAGCTAAGAATCTAGCTAAATTCATCGCTACGACTTTATCCACTGCAGATCGCAATCCGTATGTTAATCCAAATTTATTTTCTGCTTTGATAATATCATTATAAATCACCTTGGATTCTTTGAAAACAGATCCAGAAATGAAGACTCTTCTGGCGATCTCTCGCACTTTTATCCTATCAAAAGGATAAGAAACAGCTTCTCCGACCGCAGACACGAAAGCAATGATGCCGATTCGCTTGAAGATATTTTTCTCTGAAAAATCAAAGTGACTGTAGTTCATATGTTTTTGAGTTTCTTCTTCCGTTTGATTATTTCTTTCCTAAGGTTTTTTTCCAAAGATTTTGTGCAATCTGATGAAGTATCTAAATTATCTATGGAGGATTGCTTTCTCCAAAGCATGATTTGAAGATTCTTATGAAATCAAGATCAATCCTTCTCAGCTACCAAAAAGAAATTGTTTTTGTTCAACCAATTCACTTTTCATGCTATCATACAAAACATATGCAATGAAGCACAATTTTAAAGTTTAAAACAAGGTTTCTTTCTTTGTTCTATGAGAATTTTATCTTTTCATATTCTCATTAGAAAGCAGATTTATCTACTAAAAGATCAGTCACATACAATTAAGCAGTTTTAAGCAATATTAGCTTAAAGAATTCAAGAGTCAAATAGCCATGATCTATCTTTCTTGTAGTTGTATTTTTTTGATATCATTTCCAAAAAATAAAAGAGTAGATTTTCTGCATTTCATAGATTTAATAAAAAAAACAATTCATACGTTATCCCAACAAATCCTCACTTAAAGGCTAACCACTTATCCAATTTCTTCACATGATTAACTGTAATCCAATCATAAGCGATCTTTGATCAAGACATTTACAAATAATCACAAATAAACAATCAAACTCTTTAAAAGAAAAAAATAAATAATTTCAAAGCCCTTAACTTCAACAACATTAGTCAAATCAACCCAGCAACAACAGCCTATAAATACACAACTTAACACACAAATGGGTAATAAATCTGGTTCTATTCGCAGTAAATTAGGGTAGCCTAGTGAAGTAATGGACGATGAAGAACTCGACGAAGAATCAGATCGTAGGAAAAATAGTAAAAAAAAAGTCATCTAAATTCTTCCCTACAACCAAGATGCAGTGGAAACAGGGTTTGTTTCACCAATTCTTTAATATCTTCCTTAGTAATAGCAGTAGAATGCATCCCTTGCTAAACGTCCTAGATCTCTATGTAATGTGAACATTGTCGATTATGTCAGTGATCTGGAAAGTAAATTAGATGAGTAATTCCATGGTAGCTCCCTTTCTGAGAGTCTCCGGAATGAGTTCATCGGTTCTTCAAAGGAAAACAAAATTGGCAGGAAACAGTTCTTGAAACTTGTAGGGCTTGAGCAGTAGAGTAACGCTTTCGAGGCAAGTTCAAGTGCAAATAATCAGGAAACAGAATCAACTTATGGGAGTAACTGTATGTTTTTGAGTTTTTTCTTCAAAACATGCATGGGAGTGTTAGACGCTAGTGAGACAGGTGAGTTCATGGATTACTCTAAAGTCCTGAAATTCACTTAGTTAATGGCAATAGCTGATGAAGAGGAGTAATTAGAGTTCTTTTTCTCACTTTTTGATACAAATGGAGATGGTAAAATGGAAAAAGATGAATTAAAAGAATTTCTAACGCTTTTCTTTGATTTCCTTGTGCAAACACCTTTTAGTGAGAATTAATCTGAGCTTGCTGAGCTCAAAAATGACATACTCATGAGTAAAGAGAAGGATATAGCAACAGCGATTAAGAACATTTCATATAGTTTTAACTAAGATCATTGCAGTAAAGAAGGGTATCTAGGGTATGAACAATGGAAACATTGGATTACTAACGAATATTAATTCTCATAAATACATCAAGCATCCAGGACATAGCATTAATGAAAAAAGAATGGAAGATTAAAAGGAAATATCTTCATATGAATCAAATAGAAACTAAAAAGATAAAAATACTAATATTTAAAAATCAAATGTGTTGATGAAATAATTGTAGTTGCTTTTGCATAATACGAGTATAAATCAATATTCTTAATCATTTAGTTGAAAAGGAATGAAATTTTGTAAGAAAGTGTATGATTTCAAAGATAAAAGTTAATCAATTTTTATCTTTTTTTTTGATAAGTTTTTAAAGAGTAAATTAAAATTTAAGATAAAATGGAATTATCGAAAGAAGAAAAGGCATTTGATTAGCTCTTGAATAACGACCAAGAGATTGATGATAAAATCAAGTTAAAACTTGTAACACATCAAATGGGAAAGGAACTGCTGAAATTGGTCGATGACAACAGGGAGATTTTTGTAGCTACAATGGGATGGGTTAGCACATTTCTTACGGAAGAAGATTCATTCCGATTCGTGGAAGCATGGAGCTAAGAGTATTTGAAAAGGAAAAAATTATGCTTCTTTATTGAAGAAAATGATAAAAAATAAGCTGTAAATGTAGGATTTGTATGCTTTCGGACAGTTGATTTAGAGTCTGGTGAGGCTGAGATTGGTTACATGATGGATAAACGCTGGTGCAGGAAGGGAATTCTTAGAAAATGTCTTTAAAGATTGCTGGATATTGGGTTTGAAGGTATGGAGCTAAAGAGAGTCACTTTGGTTACTGCTACTGACAACGAGAGGAGCATCAACGTTGGGAAAAAGCTTGGGTTTGAAATTCTCAGTGAAGAAAAAGGATAAATTACCATAAACGGAATCCAAAAAGATAAACTCACCATGCAACTTGACAAAGAGATTTTCTTTCAGGGGAAACAATGAATAATATTTGATCTTAAGAACAATCTAGAAAAGGTCATAATTAGGAAGTTTATGTTTCATTTGCATGCTAGCGATAAGTTCATTTCTCAATTATCTAATAGAAGTAAACAAATGTTTTATGTTAATCTATCCAAGTCAAGAATTAAGATATTTATGTAATCTTTGTTCATATCCACTAAGTGTGAGATGATAAAGCCAATTAATCAAATAATATTTAAGGGAAAACCTCAATCTTTACTCAAAAAGCGAGAAAAATTCAATTGACTCATCTCAAACAAGCAAATTTTTGTTTTTCTATGATCAAAAAGAAGAAACCTGCCACAATTATTAAAAATCAAATACAAAATATAAAAGAATTTCTTACTTTAAATGTAGAGGATCCCTAAAGAAGAAACATTCGACCAGCTACTCAAAATGGGTTTAGCTATCGATGAGAGAATCAGATTAACAGTCGCAACAAAAGAATTAGGAAGAGAACTTTTTTAGTTAGTTGACGGGAATCGAGAATTTTTTAAGAACTCAATGGGAAGAGTGAACAACTTTCTTACTGAATAAGACTCATTCTAACTCTTGGAAGCTTGGAGTTAAGAGTATCCTAAAAGGAAGAAAATATGTTTTTTAATTTAAGCAGTAGAGATAAATGTAGAAACTATTGGATTTCTGAGTTTTAAAACAATTGATTTAGAATCTGGTGAAGCTGAGATTGGGTATATGATGGATCAAGGCTGGTGTGGGAAGGGAATCCTTAGAAAATGTCTTTAAAGACTACTGGATATTGGGTTTGAAGGTATGGAGCTAAAGAGAGTCACTTTGGTGACTGCGACTGACAACGAGAGAAGCATCAACGTTGGGAAAAAGCTAGGGTTTAAGATTCTGAGTGAAGAAAAAGGAAAAATTACCATAAATGAAATTCAAAAAGACAAACTCACCATGCAACTGGACAAAGAGATTTTCTTCCAGGAGAAACAATGAAAGATATTTTATCTTAAGAGCAATCTCGAAAAGGTCAAAATATAAAAATTTAAGAATAATTTGTACTCAAGCGATTATTTGTGCATACTCAATTACCTAAGGGAAGTTAAAAAATGTTTTATGTTAATCTATCCAGATCAAGAATTAAGATATTTATGTAATGTTAATTCATATCACTAATTATGAGATGATAAACTCAATTTATCATTTTAAATTTAAGGGAAACCCTAATCATTACTCAAAAAACAAGAAAAATACAATTAACTCATCTAAAACCAAAATATGATTTTCTATGATCAAAAAGAAGAAACCTGCTCAAATTATTAAAAATCAAATAAAAAATATAAAAGAATTTCTAACTTTAAATGTAAAGGATCTCTAAAGAAGAAACATTTGACTTGCTACTCCAAATGGGTTTAGCCATCGATGAAAGAATCAGATTAACAGTCGCAACAAAGGAACAAGGAAGAGAACTTTTTTAGTTAGTTGACGGAAATCGAGAATTTTTTAAGAACTCAATGGGAAGAGTGAACAACTTTCTTACTGAATAAGACTCATTCTAACTCTTGGAAAGATGGAGTTAGGATTATCCAAAAAGGAAGAAAATATGTTTTTTAATTTAAGCAGTAGAAATAAATGTAGAAACTATTGGATTTCTGAGTTTTAAAACCATTGATTTAGAATCTGGTGAAGCTGAGATTGGGTATATGATGGATCAAGGCTGGTGTGGAAAGGGAATCCTTAGGAAATGTCTTTAAAAATTGCTGAATATTGGGTTTGAAGGTATGGAGCTAAAGAGAGTCACTTTGGTTACTGTTACTGACAACGAGAGGAGCATCAACGTTGGGAAAAAGCTAGGGTTTAAAATTCTCAGTGAAGAAAAAGGATAAATCATTACCATAAATGAAATCCAAAAAGAATTACTCATCATGCAACTTGACAAATTAACCTACTTTCAAGGAAAACAATGATATTTTATTTCTGTCAAACTGCTGCATTTTATAATTATCAAAACTTGTAAATGTAAAAAAGGGAATTTCCTTGAGATTTAATAGAACGTAGCAAGATAATAAAAATTATATAAAAAAAAGACACACATAGAATAATATAAATGCAACCTTTGAATAAGAAGTATTTCAAAAAATAATATTTATAATAATAGCTCTTTCTGTTTCAGATCAGTTGTTCGATGAAACGAGCTATCTAGGTGATAAAAAAGGGAGAATGTTAGAGGGAAAATATTGTTTCGATGAGATTGGTGGTAAGAGAGATGCTGCCTTAGGAGAGGCTATCCAAAATGGTTTCTTCAATACTAATCTCTTTGATTTGTAAGTACTGCTGTTGTAGTTATTTGGTTTCTGTGATAAGTGTGTTCTTTATGTTAAGCTTTTTACCTTTCCACCGAATGTATCAGATGGATTAAACGAAGATGAGGACTAAACTTTATTCAAATTCGATGAGTTGACAGGATCGGCAGTATCAGTAGCTACATTTATCACCCTTTTTTGATCTAACTTTGATTCATCTCCTGTGCTTTATTCATGAATTTCCAATGGAGTCATGTAGCAACTCGACTCTTTACTAAAATTACTAGTAGTAACACCTTGTTACGAGCATAACATCACACTGCTGACTCTTCTACTTTCAAATTAAGATGAGTTTGCACTGCTAACAACACCAACAACACCAATTCCTCTAGCATTACCTTGTTTCTGTTTCAGTTTCACATCACTTAACAGCTACCCTTCATAGCGAGCAGAAGGTAATCCATGGCTTTGATCAAGAAGATTTCCACAGCTTGAACTTCCATTTTTACTAGTGTTACAGAGATTGCTGCTCTTAAAATGATGTTGATTGATAATACTATTATTATGGCTGTTGTTATTGCCGCTACTGCTGGTGCTGTTTTTCTGGGAAATCACATTCCCACTGTGATGGGTATGTGAAAGTAAGTTCTTAGCTTATTGCTGTTGTTGCAATGCTAGATTTAAATCATACAAATGTGTATTCTACGACTTTTCGAGCAAATCACTGAGATCTTAGTGAATCTAATTCAAAGAAGGTCTTTCTTATGGATTATATGCCAACATGCTTAATGTGATCCTATTGTAATCTAGAAGTTTTTAGCTCACAATCTTCGAGAAACCATATGGTCTTTATTTAGATTTTTCTGCATTTCCTGAGCTAATTTCTTTACCACCCAACCGTAGAAACACTAATCCTAAGCTGTAGATATCACTAGCTAGACCAGTTGGCTGATATTATTGCTGAATAAGGCTCATACTCTTGCCATAAAACTCGAGATATTACTCCGGAGAACTGTAATACACTGTCAATCCTTTCTAAAAAATAAATTAAAAGAAAAAGTTAAAGTTTTTTCTAATATGATTGAAAATGATTAAAAAGCAGTAACTTTTGATTTCTTGATTTGATTTATGTTATAACTTACAAGTAGCCTTGCTGGTTTTGATTAATTTAGTGGTGTAGAGGATGACTATGACGAATACGAAGGGAGTTATTATGCGACATTAAAATTCGTATATTTCCATTTGAAATCATTTCCTAGCACAATGTTTTAGGGCTTAACATCAAAATGAGCTATGTCATGCTGATGCAGATCAATCAGCCCTCTGACAAGATCCAAGGAGATCTTGTAAATGAGCTAATGTGGTAGAGTTTTATATTGATCAAGTAATGTCTCCAGATCATCTTAGAAAAATATAAAAAAAGGGTTAAGGTAAAAGAAATAATCAAAATGCAATTATGGGTTGTTTAGTTACATGAATGTGAAGGTGTAGCTTATAGATAAATAGGTGGAACAGTGTTGACAGCAATCAGTTGAGCAGGTAAAATCAAATAGTTTGATCTGATTGAGTGAAGCAGCATATATTACTCATCTCCATCAACTTTTTTGATATCTAATCTCTAGCCAAGTTTATCAAAACCTACAAGCGCACCTGATTAGTTGACACCACAGTTCCTCAATCCGCTAGCCTCCAAGCAATTCATAATGATCTGAGATGCTTAAGTCCATTCTTCTTCATCATCTTCTTTTCCACTTTCTTCCTTGATATTTTCAATTCCTACTGAGAAGAAAAATATATTCAAGATGATGCAATGTTATGAATAGAAGGGCACATACGATGACAACAAAAATACAATGAAATTACTGCTTATTCGATTGGTTTTGTTCTGCATATTTTGTTCTAATGAATTCATTGCAACTCGAAGGCTTCTAAAGGTTAATCTTAGGCAGCTGTGCTTCGACGGGGGGAAAAAGAATCAATAATTCTTAAATTATTTATTAACTCCTATTATTATCTATTACCCGAAACGAATTTTTAATTTAATTGAATTCTGTTTTTGCATTTTTTCCCAATTGAAAAATAGAAAAATAAGAAGCAAAATGTAACATCAAACAATCTAAGAATTGAATCACACACAGGGGGGAAGGGATTATCATAAAAATAGTAGTTATTTTTATTATTTTTTTACTGAATATTTGCCTTAAACTAAGGAACGTTTGTGTGGTTTAGAAAAGGTTAACAAAATTAATAAAATGATCTGTTATCCCTTGAAAATGATTGACATAAATGACTATAATAGCCTTGATAAAGATAGCTAAAGAAAAATAAAGTAGAAATGCTAAAAAGACAAAAATAATAAAGTAAAAATTGTTCAAAATTAAAGTATCTTATTGATTTTTTAATGTCAATGAATCACTATGTAAAAAGCTAAGTAATTATTAGCTATTGATTGTGGTAGAGAACATTATTGAAAATTATGTTAATTTTCCATCAAGAGATGTATTTGAAGTATCTCTCGTTTATTATCTTCAAAGTGCATCCATTAATAAATTTAGCTCTTTTATGATAAATCAATCTTACAATTATTAATTTGGTTCCCCCCTGAAGTTGTGATACCTAAAATAATAAATAATTAAAATCCCCTTTTTGGATCAAAACCCTCTTTGGTTTTAACTTTCTGTGAATATCTTAGTATTCCTAAGGACTTTTTAATATTATCTTTAATAATTCCAAGGACTATCTGCATAATATTATGATTTCTAAATAAACAATTAATTCATTTTTTTCAATTAGTTAGAGTTTCTGATTCTATCTAAAATTTACTTAAAGATTACCTCCTTACATATGTAATTTCTTTCCCTAAGCTTTCTTTTCAACAATATCTTGCTAATAATTTTTACAAAACATAAAAAATAATAATAATTATCATAAAAATACAATAATAGTTCTGTTTTTTTTTTCTTCAAAAATTATTCCAAAAACTGATCGATTCATGATCTCTGCATGCGATTGTGTGTTGGAAAACCTGCTTATTCAATCAACAAGCTCTTCTTTTATTCAAAATAAGAGCTAAAACATAATTTATCTCAACTGAATGCCAGTTAGAATGAACTAGATGGAGACACATGCTACTCTGATCCTATTTCCTTGTTAGTGCTCCGTTTCGATGCTTGAATAGGCTACTTCAACATAGTCTTCGCTTTAGCTTATACTCTATCAGGAACATTATTAATCATCCCTTAAGACTAATATCCAGCAGGAGGAGCAGCTATTATTGCTCTTTATTTCCTTGGACTTTAATTCCCAGCAGCTTCTGGTGATATTTTCCATTTCCAACATCCCGAACCAGAAACAGATCCATTCCCAGAAGGGCTCCTAGCAGTCTTCTACAGACTCGATTAATGCAATAATGACGGTTACTATGTTCCTTCTTGGATTAATTAAACCAAGGATTCTTTACTGGAAGATGGTTAAGATTTAATAGGTTATTAGCTCAACTTCTAAGGAGTTTACTAAATATCTTATCTCTACATGAATGCTAATTAGTGCTACTGATGCTAAATCTGCATGTTCTCCTGCTCATTAGTACTTTTGTTTCTGCTAGAGTAGCTGTTATTTTTTACTAACATCGAAGAAGAAGGAGAAACAACTCCAGGAGTTACCTGAAATGATGTTCGCGATGAAAGATTCGGGATATTTTACTTTTGATATCGACTCAAAGGACCATGCTATAAAAGATCACTTGGATTAGGTGGAACACGATGGAAAAGACTCTCAAATACATTATTGTTATTGCTGTTTGCGTTATTATTACTATTAGTGTTCTTCGTTTCAGGTAATATCTGCAATTACTTTTGACTATTACTGGAATAATTGTTACTTGTACGCTGGAAAGAAGGATTTAGACTTGCATTCGGACTATTATTGCAGCTGCTACTCATGATATTATTAGTATTTCCAGCTTAATTATGAATGCACCCATTACGATTAGGACTCAACACAGCGCTATTGTTGTGGATGCTGCTATTTGCTGGACTGGCTAAGGATAATTTACTACTATTACCGTTAGTTACCAACATGCTAGATGGAGAGTTTATGTTGTTATTGTTGGATAACCCTCCATTGTTTTGATGGTTGCTGTAGGAGATTCGCTTCGTAATCGGGTAGAGTTCTTTGTTGCTTGACGGTGAGACTACCTAGGAGTAGCTACCACTGCGAGGAGACACAAGTAGCAGATTGCCATGACTTGATCTCAAAGCTGCTTCATTGTTATTATTGTTGTTGTTATTTCCGTTGCTTGGAAGATTGTTGTTACTGTGACTACGATGGGTTTTATTAGTGATACTCCCAGGGATATGGAGGCTACTGTTGTTGTTATTGACATTCTTGGGATTTGTGCTTAGAATTGGGTTAATGTTTTAGTTTTAACCGCTGTTGTTATTGTTATTGTTATCTGGTAGTAGATTCAGTGAAGCCATTTTCTTCATGAGATAAGCTCTTAGGGAGCATCCTTAGCGTTGTCCTTATGATCCTGCTTACTGTTAAGGTTATTGCTATTACTACTACATCATTATCTATTACTACTACTACGAATCTAGTGAACTGCTTCCTCTTTTCTTGACATGATACACCTACTCAATAAGTGAATGCTTAACTTACTACTTCGTTTATAATTTAACTTTAACATCACTTGTATCACTGGTGATCTCCCTCACAAGCAACTCCCCTAGGATCTTTTCGGCTTCATCTAAACTCAATCTAGCAGATGGATTATATCTCATGAACTATTTGACGATCAATTCATTAAATGCTCCATATTCTGGGCGTAAATACTAATCAAATGCCTTAGATCTGACTTTTTACTTTAAGACCCAGCCTTCTTTGACATTCACGCCTGTTAACTCTAGAAGCACAACGCCTAAGCTGTAGATATCACTTTATTTGCTGATTTTCTTGGGTGTTTCAAATGAATGAGTTTAGTACTATTCCGGAGAAGCATATCTCTCTGTCATACCTTTTAGAGTCAATGTATGGTCACGGGAGGTAGTTACGCACTTCGCAACACCCAAGTCAGCTTGGTTTGAAAGGTAGAAACGAAAAAATGGAAAGGATTAATAATTATTTTGCAGAATAATTTCATAGTAATTTTGTTTTATTAGTTTCTTTGTTTCTTTTACTGTATTTCCAGAAATCATCTAACCCTAGGAGTATGTTAGCTGGCTTGATGTCAAGGTGAATGATGTTATTCCGGTGTATTTCCTTGAGTCCCTAGACTAGTTGCAAGGCTATCTCGTAAAGAACTTCTGGCTCGGTTAATGTCTTAGTTGCTGCCTTCCCTAGAAGATACTACTTCAAATCACCTAATAATCAAAATGGATTATTTTGTTGATTACTAATCATTTGGTGTATTATTTTTTTCTTTTGTTGTTGTTACTTTTGCATCTTTCCATGACTATGAAGTGAAGGCAGCAAGTTCTTGTCTGGAACAGTAGCAGTTACTTCGCTTTGACGACATGCTGATTGTTTAAGCCACACTTCGTCATGATTTGAAACTCGTTTAGATTACTATTCAGTTAATCTTCATTCTCACATTTCAACGCTTTTATCGCAAATTACTACTGCTGTTGTAGTAGTTGTTACTACTACGATCCAGCTGGATCAATACTACCAGCAGTAGCCTACAGAACAACAGCATGCCCACCCTTCCCCAATAACTAATCTGAAATCCTCAAACGTTTACCTGCCAAATATTCTGCAACTCTCCAAACATCCTACTCAGAAACACCCATCTCCTTAACCATCTCCTGCATCCAGGTAGCCAAAGCAGCTAGTACATATAATAATAATAGCAAACATGTCAAAAACAGCAACATATTGACGACAACAACATGATCTTAACAGAAAATCTCCTTACGTTTAGGAGGATCAACACGAGATGGACTAGTCTACAGCGATTTAGCATATCTCTTCGAAGCAAACATAGCAATAGCTTATCTATCCAAGCTACGTCTACTGGTATTGCGCATTTGAGAATCCTTTGTTTGTAAATTCTACAGCGGTTCTTTGCAATTCCGTATGATGATAATGATGATAATAACTGAGATTTCTATGAATCTTCTTCCTCTCACTCTGCAACAAGAATATCGATTGATTTGCAGATTCTCCTCCACACAATTTTTCACATAACTGATATGCAATCGCAATTAAATGTCCCCACTTGCAATTCCAACCACAATTCAGGAAGATAGAAAATATTATTCAATCAATAAAAAGACTCCCCTGATGATACTATTACAAAATATATTTCTTGTGTTTTTCTCTCTTTTTAGTTTTTGATTGAATATCAGCCATCAATAGGAATGTATTTTTCTGAGGGATAATCAAGGGATGTAGATGTATTAGATGTATAACCATCGTTTAAGGCAGTTAGATCGGATTATTTATTGATTATTTAGGCAAACGATAGATCCTTATTATCTTGCTAAATATGTTAAAATAAACAATTTACAGAAGAAAACAGATTTTAAGAAAGATTTTTTACAATAATAAGAGAAGAATTTAATAAGTTTTAGACGATTGTTATATTATTCTAGCTGCTTGACATGTTTTTATAATCTATGTCTCATCATATTCAGGGAACTAGGGTAAGAATCAGGTTGACCGACAATAAATCTTTTTATTTCCCCCCCTCTTTGTGCTGTTAAGAGTCAGATCTGCTCTGGAAAGAAATCAAACGGTGAGATACTCTTTTTCTCTTTAATGAAGATCATTTATTACTGTTATTATGGCTGCTATTGAAACATTTCCTATGGACTCACATACACTGATCGCTTCTTCATAGGGGATATCAAAGGTAATCTAACTTAACTTTAATTACTTGGAAAGAATTATTATTATTCATTTATAAGACTGCTTGCTCCTAACGCTTCGAACACTGCATTAGATGGGCTAGGCTATCTAGTCGAAGCAAACCGCTCGATGCCTGACTTTTGCTGATGCTGTTATTACTGCATGGGTATTTAATTGAGATTCAATTTAAATCCATCGATATCCCCTGGAAGTGATCCCATTCGTTGATGTCTCCTATTAAACTAACTGAGTTACTAATGATTGGCGCTATCATTTTGCTTTTTTGCGTCAGGCGAGGGTACTCTACTCCCGCCGTTACTTGCAGAAATAATATTCATTTTGTTTACAATCCCTGAGAAATTGTTGTTGCTGTTGATAGATGACTGCACGTTGAATTACGGCTACTGTTGAAAAATTAGTTGGTTGTTGTTGATCAGCTGCGCCTTGCTGTTATTGTTATTGCTATTGATATTGAATTAATTGTTCGATTGCATGATTCCATTATTGTTGACATATTAATTCTAGTTATTGTTATAATCTGCCGATGCGAGATGCTACAAAGCGAGCACAGGTGTGACTTCATTATGGTTATGCTATCTTGATTGGAATTCTTATGAAGGAACGTGCTGTTATTACTGCATGGGCAACAATGGCGGAAGCATTTTTACTTAGCTAAATTATCTTTGCAAATCAGGGGACATTTAGAGTTTGATAATCTTAGGTTTATTTTGGAGGTTTTCGACTGAGGAAAAGGGCTTAGTAGAGGATCTCTGCTTCTATGAGCGATGACTGTAAATCAATGGACTATCGTTGTTGTTGCTGGGATTCTGTTAAATGTTAATATGATAATCCTCTGGATTGGATTGTTCTGTCGGTTTCTTGATTTTGATTGGCTGAGGAGATAATTATTAACCAAGAGGTTGCGATAAATGAGAAGATTACGACTACATTCGATGAATTTACTGAAGAATGTAAGGTTGCAGCTGTGATTGAGATGGATAAGAAGCTTGTTTTTGCATTTGAGGTGGTAAAATATTATTTTACTGCTGTTAATCTAAGTTCTCTACGTTCAGGAGAGAAGATTACGAAGAATACTTGTGCAATTAAGGATGCTAGTGATGATTTTGTGGCTGTGGTTATTGCTATTTGTCATCTTTTGAACTCATCTCCAAAGCAGCAAAATCATTTTAATCTTCTCTTCCTTTGTGTACACTGGATTGCTTCTTAGGTGATCGCTTTCTAGGAGATAGCTACTAATTACTAGCCCCTCTAAGCTCGTTATCTTAAATTTCATTTAACACCAAGAGGGCATCCATAAGTTCTATTCTTTCCGATGGTTCATATGCAATCATAGGAAGGATGATGCGCTCATTGAGATCTTGGAATTCTTGATTGAAATTGGATGTTGGTATTTTAGTTTTCTGGAGTTTCAATTGCATCAGCCATTTCTTGTTTAACTCCAAGCCAGTTAGTTCGAGGAATACTATCCCTAAGCTGTAGATGTCACTCTATGCGATTGAAAACATAAAAGCATAAGAAAAAGAGATATAAATGCAAGGGGGGGTAATTTTATTCTTTGTCTTATTTACTGCTTTGGTTATGTCTCTCTTGGCGTTGTAGGACATCATTTGGAATTGTTCGGGAGATGAATAAGATGCTGTGAAACCACTCTGTTTTTGTGGAATAATTGAGATTAGAAAAAGAAATCAATAAAAAGAAGAAAGAATGAAGAGAATCGTTGAGTAATAAACTACCAGATGAGTAGTATGCTGCTTCTCATTGCTGAGTGTCTTCGAGACTCCTAGGTCAGCTAAGTAGGGAAAACAAAATGCAGTTTAGTTTAGGAATCATTTGATGAGAATAAATATTAGAGTTGGATATGCAATTTTTACTCCAAGATCTCTTTCTTTCATATTATTACCATATTTCCATTTTTTATCATATCCATAGAGAATATTAGCTGGCTTGATATCTAAATGTATAATGTTCTTCTGATGTAGCACATCTAATCCCTGGATGAGTTAGATGCAAATATCCAGCACAAACTTCTTTGACAGCACGGAATTATTCTCTTTTACATCTCGCATGAATTGCTTTAAATCGCCTTGCAATGCAAACAAATCAAACAATTAAACAATAAAGATTATTCCATTCTTTTATTCGTTTGCGAAAAGGGAGGTTAATTTGCTAAAATTTTGAATTCAAGATATTCTGCAAAAGGAAATGAATTGTTTTGTATGCAATTTCTTCCTTACATGCGCATCTCTCCATGACTATGATGTGATAAGTTTCATTTTCTCTATCAACTTGCAGTAATTCTTTGACTTTCGTGATGTAATCGCTGTTAAACTACCTCAGAATCTTATATTCCATGATACTTTGTTTCACTTGTTCTGCATTCTCGCAGCGAACAAATTTCACAGCAAGTTTCTCATCTCTGTCGTTGAACGCTTTGAGAATGTATCCACTGCCGCCTTCACCTAAGAGACCTTTTTCGAGATACACACCTCTTCTTTCCAAGGCAGTCGAGATATACTCGATTCTCTCCAACGATTATCCTAGCTGATTCCCTAATTCTGCTAGATCTGTCAATTTTATGTGCTACTTTTCTTCAAACAAAGGGTAGAAATTCAGCAAAGCCATGCTGCTGCAAGGGGAAAATAGCAGAAAAAGAAAATGAGTTTGTTGTGTTGTTGTGCTTACTGCTTTTCGATTCTAGTTTCTTCCCCCCAGCATCGATAGTTCCAATCATCGGTGAGGATTTTCTGGGTGAATCTAAGAACTCAGCTTGATCCTTAACTTTAGTAGTAGAAGCACCCATCCAGATACAGCTGCTCCTGTGGTAGTTCTGCTTTTGATTCTTCAGTTATGCTTTAGAAAAAAGCAGCAATAGTCAGAGAGAAGTGTTATTTTTGTGGTTTGTTACTATTTTGTCTTATTGTAGAGAAAGCTAAGTTCTTTATTAGATTTGTAATCTCAATTTTTGGAAAGTTAAAAAAGCTGGAGGTATCTATCCTTTTTTTTGATTTACTTGATTGATCACCACTAATATCCCTCAAAGCCACAATATTCCTAAAACAAATAAGGCTATAATTAACTGGGATTTTAAAAATCCTGGCATAAAATAAAACGATGTTCTATAAATCTTTCTTTACCTCTCTCAATTTGTAAATAAAAGACAAATTATTGCAGGGAGAGTGTTAAGATTCATTAAAGCTTAGTAGGATCTTAGAAAAGCTATTGGGATGATATTTAGGTGATTAAATTAGCAGACCGAAATAAAAACATCAATTGTAGTTTTGAAGAATAAGAAAAATGAAAAAGCGCAATGTAATGTGATAAATTAGACCAATAAAAGAGCAACATGTTTTAAAACTAAACACGCTAATAAATGATATTTTTAGAGATTATTAGCCAATTTGGTTTATGTATCCTCAGAAATCAGAGGATTTTTTAATTGCTGGTAACCATTGTAGATGTATTTTTCCTTTGTTAAAGTAGAGCATTTTTAAGAGTATTTGATTGGGTGAGCTTCATCCAGCCAAAAAAACCAAAAAACAAACTGGAATTAAAAACTTAATGGATGGGAAAGTAATTCAAATTATTACCCCCAAAATAAACATTCCTATGTTTTACAGTTGATTTTTTACTGTGTTTACTCTCCCGATTTGGATAATTCCAAAGAAAAGAAAAAAGAAGAAAGGGGATATTTTAGGTTCTACTTAGAATTAAATAAAAAATGCATAATTAAGTAGTATTGAAATTCTTATTTTTTGTATTTGTCTTTGGATTCACTGTAAATTTCTGCTGTTAATCATTCCATCTATCTTGTAAAAGGTAAGTAATTACTATTTCCCATATTATATTTTGAAATAAAAGTCTAATTAATAATTTAGATTATTTTCATTTGCAATTATTCAAACAGTTTCACTATATAAACCATATTCCTTGCTATCAAAGACATAAATTACCTTAAATAATTATTATTATTATTATTATCATCATCACTGTAATTTTATAATTAGTTAATTCATACATACAAATATTACATTATAATAAGAAAAAAAGTCATTTACAGTTTAAAAGTCATCTATTTAAATCGAGAAAAGAAAAGCAACAATATCAACAACCAATCCTCATTGTATTTCAAGCCAATAACGATTTATGTCTCTAAGCTAATGCAGCTACAATCTTTGCAGGAGTTGTAAACAAAACTGCATGTTTCGCTGGCTTTAGCAGACATTTCACAAAGAAATTAACTTAAAGATCCGTCTAAAGCAGAAAAGGACATACCAACTCAGCCATTTTTGCATTATTAAAATAACTTATTGACGTAGCTAAGAGAATATCCTTTAAAATATCTCTCAGAACCTAGCAATTGTTGTATCCTCCCAAGGATCTACGCTTTTAATGGAGTTCTTGCAGAATACTTTTATGCTGTGTGCTGTCATTTGATTTCGATTTACATTCACCCAACCATTCCATCAAACGACTTGAATAGAATACTTTATTGTTTTAGCTTTTATCATTTGTAGTGTCTAGCTAGCTTTGCTTTTATTATATTTTGGCTTATATCTTTTTTTCTTTTTGTTTTTGAGCATCACTTAATGATGGTTTTGGTAATTAAATATTGCTCTTTTGACCATATTATAATACAAGCTTAGGCTATTATTATGATTGTTATTGTTTTCCCTTTGTAGCAGCTGAAACCCTTGATTATTTCCTTTTTTCTGTTTTACTACTTATTCTCTTCCCTTACTATTTCTTCTTCTTCTCACTCGAATCTTTTCCTATTTTTCCTTCTTCCCTTATCATTCTCTGAATATCTTTCGCTTTAAGTCTTCTTAATTCCTTGTCATCAATAATTCTCCTGAGGAATCTACTATTTATGCATTTAGAGCTACTGAACAGATAGCCAACAGCCTATGGGAGATATTTAGATTTAATTAGTTTCTCTTCTTCAAATTGATCGTAGATGATCTCACATAGGAACTTACGGGAAATCAATTCAGTTGCAAGATCAGGAGGGTTTGTAGTGCGAATCAACGATTGCTTTATCTTCTTGTATGTGAGTAATTTATCCTTTAAAGGTAATAGACATGCTTATTCTATTGCAGATTCAGATAATGTACTAATACTGGTAGTATTCTTAGGCTAGTCATTGACAATGTCTTGTTAGTTACTGCTACTGCTACTGCTGCTGCTACTGTTGCTGGTTTAAGATTTAGTGGTTTATTGTGATATCTGTAATATCATCTTGTCTATCATAGCTGATTTCCCGTTTTGACTTATCTGGCTATCCGTTTCTGATTATTCCTCCCCCTCCACTTCCTCATCACTATCTTCTTCTTCTTCAACTTCTTCTATTTCCTCATCGCTATTGTTATCTTCTTCATTTTCACTTATAATCTCATCACTTTATTGACTTCCTTCATTTTCTTCTTCGGGTTCGTCATCTTTGGACTCATCACTCGATTCAGACCTTGCTCTTAATGTTAATGGATGGTTTAGTCTAGAATACATTGAATTTATTATCTAAGATCGTCTAGCAAATCCAGTGCCATTATTAATGGATTGCTGATTATTTTGAAGAATCCTTTAATCTCCTTCATATTACATCTCATCACCATCTGCAACATCTTCTCCGCTAATATCTTCATCTTCTTCACCACCACTATCGTGATTTTCTTCTTGTTAGTTGGTCTAATAGTCAACACCATCATCAGCATCATCATCTTCTTCACTGTCGTAGTTAAAATTCATTTGTGATTATTTCTGATTCATTCTTTCAGTATCTCCTCAAACAAAAATATTAATAATATTTCTAATCAATCAATTTGTTTATCTATCCAGCTATTAATCCGCTAAGTTATAGCGTGGGGCGGGGGGGGGGGGGGGGGGCGGGGGGGGGGGGGGGGGGGGGGGGGGTGGGGGGGGGGGAGGAGGAGGGGGGGTGAGGGTGTTGGTGT
>Ga0302271_10000351_pt1 | contig 44141 bp, 21 predicted proteins | sample III_Bog_N1_1_FD_198767 | JGI IMG/M metagenome (GOLD analysis project Ga0302271, IMG submission 198767) | Peat permafrost microbial communities from Stordalen Mire near Abisko, Sweden - III_Bog_N1_1 | ecosystem: Environmental > Terrestrial > Soil > Wetlands > Peat | place: Sweden: Abisko...
AACCCCAACCCCAACCCCAATCCACTATTTGATTTTGCATAGGACTTATTTCATATTAGTCTCCTGTGAACTGCTGTTAAAAAGTTTTTTTTAACAACAATAATGATTTATTTTAACATCATAGCTCTTACATAATTTCATAAGCCACTAATTTGTCGAACATCTAAAATTAGAACCACTCTGCTCTTCCAGTTCATATGTTTAAGTGTAGGAGTGTTTTATATTTAGTTAAACTGGTTGACACATTCATCTATTTTATATTTGAAAAACTTCAAAATCTTCGATTGAGCATAATAATCTATTCTTTTGGAAAACTATTATTTTTTAATCATGCTCGCTATCTTGTCAGAATTTGAAGAGCACTGAAGATTTAACCAAGTTAGAGGGTAAATGAGAGAAAGAGAGAGAGAGAAAACTAAAATGTTACAAGAAATATTAAGTGATGAATGCAAAATAGTTGGAATAATATCCACATTTAAACACGAAATTTAAAAACAGAAACGAAAGTTAAAAGCAGAAACGAAACACTTAATTTTGTTCCAGAACCGGCAAGGAAATATTAATGTATTCTTTCTTTTCTATTTTTTATCGATATAGATGAAGACCAAATCTAATTGATCAGAATCACTAAACATTTATCGGGTTCTCTCGATTGTCCTTACACTACTAACACAATTGGAATTGGTAATCGTTCTTCTTTGGATGTTCTAGAATCTATCCAAAAAGTGTTTAAAAATTAGAAACGTAATGCCCCCCTCATAAGTTGATTAGCAAATAAAACTACACAAATAAACAGATACACGTATCCTATTAAACTAACCAGGCAACTACTCTTCAAAAATGGCTGACAAACTTAAAACTATCGTCATCACTGGATCTAACAAAGGTGTTGGATTTGGTATTCTTCAGAATCTAGCTTCAAAGCCATTCAAACTCATTATGGCATGCAGGTCTATCGAGCGAGCTTAAGAATCTCGTGCAACTGTATTGAAAGCTCATCCAACAGCGCAGATCGACGTCCTTTAATTGGATGTAGACAGCAGTTCATCCATCGACTAGTTTGTCTAAAAATTATCTAAAACCTATGGTACTATCGACGTTTTGCTCAACAACTCTGGCATGGCATTCAAGGGTGATGCATTTGGACCTGAAGTTATAGAGACAACCTTTAAGACTAATTTCTATGGAACAGTCGAGCTCACTGAGAAAGTCCTGCCGTTTATTGCACCATCAGGGAAAGTCATCATCGTTGGATCATCCATCGGGAAACTTAAATTAGTCTCCAATAAAGAGACTCTCAGCAAGTACACTGATCCAAGACTCACGAAATAAGGGCTGTTTGAGCTCGCTAGATAGTTCTACGAAGATGTGAAGGACAACACATTCGCTGAAAAAGGCTGGGCTAAGTCAGCATATGGTCTTTCTAAGTTGAATATTAATACTTACGCTAGAGTCCTCTCCCACTATCCAGAAGTCGTGAAGAATTAAATCTAAGTCTACACTTGTTGCCCAGGTTGGGTGAGAACAGACATGGCTGGAGATAAAGCACCTCGATCTATCGAAGAAGGTGCTGTGAATCCAGTTTATTTAGTTGAGTTGCCGTTTGTTGTGAACCCTCAATTCTAAGGATAGTTCTTCTATGACTAAGTTGTGGTGCCTCTATGAGAAAGAGGGAAGAAAGATGAGCTCATATTGTAGAGAGATTTTGAGTTTGTTTACATATGTTTGAGGAACACTTCAATATGTATGTGTGCGTGGATTAATTTGCATTTTCTAAAAAGATTTCAAGAATCGATAATTAATGATTTAAATGCTAATTACTTTGATTTGTGTTATGAAGATTTTACAAAAAAGGCTAAAAATATACCCATTTGAATCTCTCTCAGTGTGTGTTCTTAATCAGCTAGATTATATGGATGGATATTCATCACTTCTTCCATTTGTTTATCTTGGCTTATTAGTATGCATGTGATAAAAATTATCTCTTGGGGAGTAATTCGTTTCATATGTGTCTGCGATTAACCCTATGAATCTATGGATAATATCAACTTTCTCTAAAATATAAATAAATCCAGAGATTGCACAGATACACTCACACTCACACACACGCGCACAAGCTATCATGGGTTGTGGTAACAGCCGTGAGTCAATAAAAGACGAAGCTGTCACTAAAAAGCAAACAACTAATCTTCGGAAGGCTGAGAATGACTCATCTTCTTCCTTTTGGGATTCACAAAGTTAAAACAACGGATAACCTAATGATCTTCCTCCAAATCCGCAGGAGAGCACAATTTGCTCCATCGAGAACATCTTCTACTACTACCATTTCATAAAGCGCCTTGGCACAGGTGCGTTTGGATCCGTCATGTTAGCTTCGCCGACTCGATAACCTGAAACCAAAGTTGCTATTAAAGTCATCGAAAAACGAAGCATCAAAGGTCCACCGTCGTTTTATCTAAAGCGAGAAGTCGATATCATCAAGCAGCTTGACCACCCAAACATCTGTAGATTTCTTGAAACTTACATGGATAAAATGAAAATCTACCTAGTCATGGAGTACTGCTCTGGTGGGACGCTGAAGGATAAATTCATTAATAAGCAGGAACTCACTGAGATTCAAGTAGCCCATGTTATGCAGAAGCTCTTCTACGCTATAAACTACCTCCACACTAGGAATATTGTTCATAGAGATCTTAAATTGGAGAATGTAGTATATGCAAGTGATTCCCCTGATTCGGAGATAAAAATAATTGATTTTGGATTGTCAAAGAAGCTCAATGTGAGATAATCAAGGAAGAAACACACTAAAGTAGGATCAGCGTACTATATGGGTAAGTACATATGTGAATTTTTAAAAATGGGGGGGAGGGGGAGGGGGAGAATAAGCATAATGAGATGTACGGAAAGTTTAAAAACGGATCAAGACAATTTAACTTTTAGGAAAGAGTTATTTTAAAAGTCCTAATTTAAGGAATCACCCCCCAAAAAAGTGGTTATTATTATTGTCTGTGAGATCTGATAAGGTTTTTAGTAAAATCTCTTTCCCTTTTTGCTTTAACTTTCACCATTGTTTGTAGCTCACGAATTACCAGTGAATATAAAATACCATTTCAATTCATTCTAATTCCCGAAGCTTCACATAATCTACCTTTGACTAATTAGATGGAAAAGTGTGCAATCAATTAATAACCTGTCATCTTTGTTTTCACCAAAAAGCACCTGAAGTCTTGCTGCACGAGAAATACGAACGGGAATGTGATGTCTGGTCACTTGGGGTAATGATGTACTTTTTATTAAGTCGAGAACTGCCTTTTGAGGACTTCGAAGAAATCGAAAGTGGTAGATTTACTTTCGAGGCTCCCGTGTGGAAGTGCGTGTCAGAAGAAGCTAAAGATTTAATTAAAAGCATTCTCTTGGTGAACACGAGAAAGAGAATCAAGCTTACCGAGGCACTGGATCATAAATGGTTTTAACTCATGGAGTAATAAAAAGAGAGTTAAATTGCACCTCAGTTATTGCCTGTGCCGCACAGGAGCTATGCCTAATTGGTTGAGCTGCTGGTACAGTTTCGGATGGACTCCTTGTTTAAAAGGGAAGTACTTTTGATCATGGTCAAGCACATGAGCACAAATGAAAATATCACACCGAAGAATCTCTTCAGGACCATCGACAAAGATCAAAATGGAGTTATTACAGCTGATGAGCTTAGGCTTTGTCTTTATGAGCTTGGATACAAGGATGTACCGAATATTGACTAGCTTCTGCAGAAGATCTGCGGAGTCAATAAGCAAGAAAATTTATCATTAAAGCAGGGTGTAATCGAAACGAATTACTTGAATTACTCTGAATTCATCGCAGCGACATTAGATCATGGAACTTATTTGACCAGAAAGAAGCTCGAAGCTGTATTTCACTATCTGAATCCTTCAGAAACTGGATATATCACCCCAGAAGATATCAAAGATGTAAATAAATAATATGTTTTTACTTGCAGTTTCAGATTTTAATTTTTGGATTGTAATTGGTTTTATTAGATCATGGCAAGAGAGGGTAGAAAAATAGCTGATGAGAAACTAAAAGAACTGCAATCAGATCTGGAGGATTTTTAAAGTGAACCCGGGAAGCTATTCTTTGAAGATTTCTGTAACGCCATGGGACACCGCACACTTAAGACACCTCCAGAACTTGTTGAAACTAAGGAAATCCACATATTCTCACCTAAAAACACAGTAGTACCTTTGGATATCCCAAATCAAAAGCAAGAAGTACCAATGCTGAGTTTGAGTCCTTGAGCTGATTGGATTGATTTATTATACCTCGTTTTCTCAATTAAAACAATACTTCCCTGATTTCTATTTATTTTTAACATTTCATCACACTCTAAGCCAGTCTTTCTCCTAGCCATTAGAGCTTCTCTGGGACATATTAAACTTAGGGTTTTGTCATAAATTTGTATATATTGTCATAAAAAATGTTTTAAATTAGATTATTTTTAAAATTTAACTAAATTGGCTTTAGAAAATAAGAAATGAGTATTTTAAAACTTACTGTGGGCAAATCATTCAAGTCATTACCGATACAAAAATGACCCTTAATAAAGCTAAAATCCAAGACTTTAATTCAACTGACAACTGATAATAGGATAATAGTATATAACAATAATCTTTCATTATTACATTTTTTTCTTCATTAAAACTAAATTCTAGTTCCATATTGTTTTTCAAAGAACAACATAATGCTTAACAATCATTCAATTTCAATCTTATGCTCCTCCTTCTTCTTCTTCCACTTCTTAGATAGGATTTTCATGAGTATTATTCACTTATGGCTTATCAGCCTACTCAATATGAGTACCAACATGGTTTGCGATTTAAGCAAGTTTGTTTTGTATGGCGTATGTATCTGTAGTTGAGGCATCAGTACTGGCTGAGGAAATCGAGGAATCGAGTTATCCTTGATCTTATTCTGATTCAACTTCAACTTCCATTTTAGATTCTTCGGGTTAACTTTGCTGAGTAGTTTCTGATTGATGGGTATCAGAACTATCAGGCTAAGGCTATTATTATTCTTAAACTTAGTCAGTTTCAATTGAACTTTCTTTGAAATTTGAAGCTTCAATAGTTGTAATGTTTTTGGTTTCAGGAGCTGGCGGCAAAGCATGAATTTGTTCTAGCTCGGGATTGGATGCTTGCTAGTGAGCATGAATAGTATGGAGAACTTAGGGGAAATGTGTCTGATGATATCCAATAGGCACCTAACTTGAAGTCAAAGAAGAAGTTACTGAACTACCTACTGTGCTGCTATCGTTTTAGAGGCTCTTACTGACTGAGCTTGTGCTGGAATATACTCCAGTGCCATACAATTTGTTGATTTGCATGTTAACCAATTTTTCTTTCTCCAGAAGATTATTCTTTTTTTCTTCAGTGAGCTCCCCATCAATAACATTAATGGTCCCTCCAATTGGCAAAGCCATCATCTATTTGCAGATGTAAATGCAGTTTCTAGGGTTAAATTTCGCTGGTCTTGGATGATAAAGAGTATTATCTTGGAGATCACACATGACAATCTTTTTCAGATAATCCTAAGGGAAATCAGCGAGTGTGATGTAAGACCCAACGAGACCACCCACAATTGCAGCATTCGTGTCAGAATCTCCGCATGCATTTAGAACATCTCTGAGTTGCGTCTTGTAAAGTGTAGATTTCTCCACAGATCCTTCTTCTTCAAAAACCTTGATTCTTCGCAAGACAATGAAACACATAATGATTGCGTGCTTGATCCATCCCATGGACTATGTAGCGATCTTAATCTCTTTCAGAGAAGCAGAAGCAATCCACCATTCTTTCACTGCTGGATCACTCTCTTCTTTAGAGAAGTACTATTCTATCCAGTTAACAACACTGCCTGCGGTATTACCTTAGATCAATTTCACACAAGCCATAGTGTAAACAAAGGAACAATCCAGAGCAATTGGACTCGAATGTGTCAGCGATTACTCTCCGAAAACGACTCTTCGAATGGTATTCTCGTTTTTAGATCGACTCAAGAATACCACCAAAGGAGAAATACGCATAACACCTCCGTTGCTTTGGGAATGCTTGTTAAGTTTTACAGCTGTGAATCTGCTCCTCTGTGCGAGCATGGACTCAGCGCAATCATCAGCGGTAGATGCTTAACTGGTATTTGACTTTCTGTTGGATCGTAAAGCACTTCCGATTGTCATGCCTAAGTCAAATGGAGGAGATTGCATCCACAGCTCATAGTGTTTGCTGATTAAATTGCAATCTACCCTCGCAAGACCTGTTCCAGCAGATTTCAAGTCATTAGCTTCGAGAATACCATACCCCATAGACATTCCCATTTCTGTATCATCTGTGCTTTATCCAGGCGCAAGATTATGGCATCCTCCTCCTTCCATTCGCATTGCCTCATCTAATTCCTTGGAAGTTATGGACATTTCGAATTCATTGTAATTTCCTAGGTTATCTCCTGCGTGTGCTCCAAGCAAGCAGCACAGTGCTCTTTGCGTCTGCTCGTTTTCTTTGCTGAACTCTTCCAGCAAGGTAGAAGCTTATTCTTATGAGATCACTTCAACCATAGGTTCAAATACTTCCCCTTTTTTCACTTGACTCATATCAACTTTATTATTCTAAAATTAATAGTTTTTCCAAAAGGAGAAATCTTCTTAAGAAGCTCGAATCCCCCCAGGAGAGTAAATAATCTCTTGTGCTTTGTGATATCGATCGAGACGCAGATAAACAGCGATATTCTGGTGATCTCCTAATCGAATTTCTTTTCTATCAGATAATATCCCCAAAAAAGCACTCACGCACTTGCACATGATTTATCTATGAACAAGCACACCAAATCACATGAACACACAAACTACATTTTCTCCTTTTAATATTTTTAATTCTTTTCAACAATATGTCTTCAACTTCTTAAATAACTTTGCAATTTTCTCATTGTCTGCAAATTTCCCAACAGCTTCCTCCAGATTGAACCCCTTAGACTCCAATATCTATAAAAAAGCATCTGAGAGAGCTTTGAGTATCATAATCAGCACTAACCCTTTCGGACTTGCTCTAAGCTATTCAATTTCTTCTTTCTCTGCTAACAATTTTATCATATTAACAACCTTCTATCGTAACTATGTGATTTTAACTGCCTAAGCAAGCGAATTCAGTAAACTTTCACTTTCACACGATCCTTCTATAAATTTCTTAAAAAGTATCTCCACAGCCAGTAAACCCTTTTCAGCTGCTTCTATGAGATACCATTTTTTCTCTAATCTCCTGCCAAGTGCTTCCACAAGATCCAATCGAAATAATTAGACATTCTTAGAAACACTCTGCAAAATATCCTCTGGAAGTTCTCTCCACCAAATACAATCTTCAACCCCATTGAAGAGAAAATACTGCAGGACAGTATTATTAGCAGATGATTTATCTGATTTAGTTTGATCCTTTTGAAGATCAGCTGCCCTTATTACATACTTGATTAATTCCTGGATAAGTTCAGCATAAAGCTAATGACCTTTAATGTCTTCTAAATCACATTTAGATAGATCCTAAGTCAGAATTCGCTGATCACTTTTTAATTCCTCAATGAATCTCTCGATTTCAAGCTCTTCAAGTCTACCTAATCCAAAGAAATCTTCTTCATTATCTTCATTGAAGACAACTACACCTCGTGATATGCCAGTTCGTGAACTTCCTTCTTCAGACAGATCAGGATGAAGAAATTACATTTAGTTATTAAACTCCTCAGAATTACAATTAATATCATTACTATTATCATTTTAGACCTTGTTTTAGTTATGAGAATTATCATGTTCTGAACTAAAAAGTAACATTTTTTGTGCTTCTTCTGGCAGCGAAGAGCTTGGTACTTTGAAATACTAATCTAAAGTCATTTCAACTCCTTCTTCTCCTTCTCCTTCTTATTTATGTTAACTCCCTACGATTACGTGTGATTTCGGTGCGTTACTTTACAAATGTTCTGCTGAGTCATGCTCATTATTATTGTTTTAAGATTATATTAGTAAATGTCCAGGGATTTATGGTTGAGTTGGATATTTTTAGTTGTGTGGTTATGTTGCTAGATGTTAGTAAGCCTGCAAATGTGGATGAATTGTGTGAATTGGTTGGAATTCCTTGTTATTATCACCACTTGTTTTAGCTGCTTTAGCGATTATTTAAATCGAAGAACGCTTAGGAGCGTGGCTGTTAAGTTGAGAAGGAAACACATGAGGAACAAACGCGTTAGGCCCTTAAAACTAAGTGGTTTTGTACGTTTTATCATCCATGGCGTACATTTGGAAACTTGGTGGACTGATGTATTTCTGCTCATTATTTCGAGGTACTAAAGACATTTTAGAAGTGCCACTTTTAATGGATATTGCTTTCCCTTAGACGCAAGCAGAAATGAGATGGACAACTTCAGAGTGAACTGTAGTTGTCGGTCGAGGGCGTTACTGAGAGGATACGTTTTTGATAGAGGAAAGTTACTTCATTTGCGGTTGATTTAGTACCATCCTACCTGCGTTCACGAATTTCCTGGAAGTCATAGGATTCTTGAGAGAGTTCTGTGAGGGTTCGAAGTTGTTCTAGTTGAGTTGGAATTCAGGATGTTTGCCTCCATTTGAAGAATCTTGAAAGTTACGGGAAGGACTCACAGCATGAGGGTAGAGTCTTTTTTTCATATGCATAATTGTAAAAGTGATAAATAATTCAAGAGTTTTCAAAAAGGGAAATCACAAAAATAATAATAAGCGAAAAACTGTCTTGTCAGTCGTCTGCTTTTTAGTGTTTTCTTTCTTTCTTTTGTTTGAAGAATTAGCAGTTCAATTATCAACGAAAGTCTAACTTTTAGGATGCATTGTAAGTAGTCTGAAAACAGTAGTTCTTCGTTTTTCTAATTAATGGATTTCCTTCTAAGAGCATTGATACTACCTAGATATTTCTGTTGATTTAGAGAGAATTTACGGCATAAACAGATAAATAGGCTGTTGATTATGAAATACTTAAAATAAGCAAGGGGAAGAATAGAAAATCAGTCGATTAATTTTAAGGCTAATAACATCAATTATTAGTTGCTCTTTTGGATAAAGAATTCAATTTATCTTTTTGGTTTTGATCTGTTTGCTGTATGTATGTTTCAGAGGGTATTTTGATAGTTAAGAATTACAATAACTTGATTATTGCTGGCTATATTTTGATTTTCACTATCTCAAAAAAATAAATAATCAACTAACAAAGAACTTCTTTCTCTTTTTCTCTCCCTCTCTTCCGGCAGATCTCTCTGATTCATGGTGGATGTAGAGATCGCTGGAGAATCAACAAGAGCCTTCCAACTCCAACTCAAACCACATCTCCAAAGGCATGAAAGTCAATAGACTTCTTAAACAACGCAAAGTGACCATCAAGAACTTGATATTTCCATGGAAGTCATCAGATCCTTAGCAGAGATGAAACCTGTTGTTATTGTCTACGAGTACTAATAGCTAGGTCTGGAGTAGTTAAAATAAGGCTGTGAAGTTGTCTAAGCAACTGAAGCAACAAATTTAATATCAAAATATGGAAATACAGGGTATTCTAATTTAATAAGAGGAGAGTTGAAACAAGCGTTGTTGAGTCTGCGAAGAGCAGATGTGATACTTAATGCCCTCGTAGCTTCAGAGAGCAATGCTATGAAAGAAGACAGCAAATCAAATCAAATAGACATAGATTTAGTATATTTCATCAAAGGAAACTTAGGTGTGTGCTTTTATCGAGCAGGACTACTAGAAGAAGCTTTTACTTGCTTTTAAACTTGTGGGTTGGCTTTAGAGAAGCGAGCTACCAGCCCTTTTAAAAAAGACAAACCAATTGTGAAGGTTATCAACACTCCTAGCAGCAACTAAACAAACAATGCGAATTCACATAATCTTAGTAGCCCTATGAGCGCAATTTAGAAGCAGATGCTCGTTAAATTTAACTTCCAAAGTTGTATTCTGCGATCTGAGCAAGGAAAGCATGAACGAGCTATTGCATATGCTAGAAAAGCGTTAAGTGCTGTGATATCATAAATTCTAGAGTTATATGCAAGTGTTGTCGTAAAGGTGATTCAGAAACGAAATAATCCTAAGAGACTCGCAGTTACACCCAGAAACTTAAGCAGCAGCAACACTAACAGACAAAATAGCAATAGCAACAATAATTAATCATATGAGTTTGAAGACAATAACTACTATGGATTTAACCTCCCTACAGAGCGTAGTCGCTAGCATTCGATATCTTTCTCGACGCATACAACAAGGACTTTAAGCTCAGAGGAGAGTGCTAAGAAAATAGAATAACTTTATCCTATACCTAGATCGTTAAAATCACTTGAATTCGAATAAATTAATAAATCCAAAGTGCAATAAACTGACAGCAATGATCGTCTGCTCATCGAATAAAAGAGAGCAAGAAGTGGCTCCATCGATCAACAACAACAGTCATTGAAAGCTTTTCCTCAGTAGTAGCAACATCTTTTACCATATTTCCCCTCGAAATCACAAAAGAATTCCCTTGATTCACAAGAACGAAAAGATAAATCAGAATCAGATGAATATTAATCAGAAGAGCACTTTTCAGCTGCTACACTAACAAGAGAAGAAAAGAATCTATTAATGATCCTCAAATCGTTGTTAGTTCGATGTCAAGATCTAGGAGATCTCATAGCCGATCAAGATTAATTCTATTTCTTAACTTCCATTCCTTTGCCATTCACTGAATCTCTTACTATTTCCTAGGTGTTTTAATCTGCTAATAATCTCCTCTCGAAATCTAACATCCTCAGCTTACTCCAGCTGAAACCGTTCTCTTTTAGTTCCCTGAAAAACAATCTCCATCAAACCACTAGTATTTCAGATAAATTTGCTGTGTTAGCATCATAACTCACTGTTTCTTTCTACTGTCTCTCAACTGAGTGCAGATTCATCGAATAAGAGGCTATCTCTCCCAAGGATACTAGCTCAAAACCATCTTCTTCAAACCGCTTAGACAACTATTTTTCTTCTTCTGAAATCTCCGATTCAGAGAATTATCTCTCGCGAGCACTAGAAATCGCATTTATTTACCTTCCTCATGATCTGCCGCTAGTCGGATAAATCGTCTGTGTGCACTCCAAATTCCATGCTGCTTTTCGATAAACCATCCAAGAAGATACCCCTGATTTATCTAGTCATGTTCTTCTCCGTCCACTTCCAGGAGGAACTAAATTCCCTTAGTTCATTCCACTAATCAGAAAGAGAACGGAAAAACAGCAACAACAACAAAGCGTTTAAGAAAACATAACCAATCAGTCTAATCTTGTGAATGCAATTTAGAATAATACTAAGCAGACATTGGAGTAATTTTCAGATACTCCAATCTATGCAGCTGAAGGTCTTTCAAGAGAACGTACTTCTTTTTCTAAGAGACAGCCATTGTTAGAGAAAAACAAGAGTGCCTTAAATAGTATTATTTCAAATGGAAATAACAATTCCAATATGGTTTAAGGATAACAAAGGCAATCAGAGAAATCAGAACAGGTAAATAAAGGGAAAATAACAACCAACGAAAAAGATAAAATATCGGAATAATATCCCATTTCTAAGGAATTGGAATCCCTAAGTATTCGAAGAGCATAGCTCGATGGAAGTCGTGCAGACTCTGGGATATCTGTGAGAAGCGAATTAGATACTGCAGACAAAGATAAAAAGAAAGAATAAATTGAAAAGACTAATCAAAGCAGTGCTGCTGCTTCTTCGTCAGTAAAAGTACGAAAACAACTTTTCAAAACTAGAGATGATTTTCGAGAAACATAGCAAAAATAGCAGAGAAAAGAGAGTCAACAGCAGTAATAACTTCAATTGCTGGAACAACAACCACAACAAGAAGAATAGTAGAATCAGTAGACCAATTGGAGAATCAATCTCTAGCAGAGCATATTATAACGAAGACAAAATCTAACTTTAGATCCGCCTTCTTCGACAAGAAATAGTAACAGAAATGGGAAGATAATTTGTGATTGGAATAAGAAAAATTACCAAATTCTATTTTGGGATAATAAGTGCAGTTCAGAAGAGTTAATATTTATACCAATTTTATTTGTTTGTTTTTCTTAGAAAAGAGATCCTCTGAAGAAGTGGAAAATAACTTCATAAAACCTAAACTATCCTCCAATTTAAACAACTTAAAAGTCTTGAATAACTAGCATTAAAGAGACGGCGAAGTCAAGGCTTCGTTGAAATATTTAAATAATTTCTTGAAGAATCCTCAGTAAGTCCCTTAGAGAATCTTGAATCCTTCCCATCTTGGTGTTAAAAATGCTGAGTGCAACTTTACCTAGCAAACTGTGTTAAATAATCATAAATAGCAGCAAAAGACAGAGTAGTTTGTTGTCTAATCACAGAACGTCAATGCAAATCATCAATCAGATATGCATTCATAAGCTGAGAAGCATCAGCAATAACTGAATTTTCTGAACAATGCCATGAGTGATTTCCAGTAGCAGCCTCCCCTTTCTTTTAGGAGCAAACAAAAAACACCTACATTGCAGATTTAAAACAACATTAGTTTCTTTCTTTCTGGAAGTTCCAATAGTAATAATAGCAGCAATAACAATTCCTTCATAAAACCAAGAGGAACGGATACTCCTGTTAATCCTCCTTAATCAGCTTCATCAAGATCTTCACCAGAGTAAACAGTCTTTAATAATACATCAAAAGCATTTCCTAAAGTATTCACATAATTCAAACCAAATACAACGAATTTCGCTAGGGATTAATATTTCAATTATCTATCCAAAGAGCAAAGAATTCAAGGTGGCTAATAAATTCAAAGGCAAACTGATCATCCATCTAAAAATATTAATATTAGCAACACTTAAAAACAGACAGAATCCTCCAACAAACCAAAATAAATATAAATTCCATTTCTTTCAATTTAAAATTCACCTAATTCAAGCTTTACTTAGCTTTCGAAAACAATCAATATTTCGATTAACAACAATGACAATGCTGTACCATCTTCTAAGGCCATTCCGCACTCAGCTAGATCTAAAGATATCAGCAGTGGCACTTAAACACCACTAAGAATTAGAAGACATCGAAAATAATAACCTTAAGGAGGATCAATAATATAGGAACCTAGTGATGGATGAAATAATATTTATGAATGTTAACAATGTAAAAAAATCTGGTTCGATGTTTTTGGGTGTGGATGTGGGGAGCTTTCATGCTTTCATTATGTGAAATTTGTTTAGATATTTCCATGCCAAATCAAAAGGTTATGATTGAATGAGTAATTTCTCATTGGGAAATTATTAAAAATGGCCTAAAACGGGGGATTAAAGGAAATAATTTACAAACCCAAAAAAACAATTAGATCGATGTACTGTGAAGGATAGGTAGTACTATTCATCATAGAAGTTTATCAAAATCCGAGATAGTATAGTGGTTAGTATTCCTGACTGTCACTCAGGAGACCCGGGTTCAATTCCCGGTCTCGGAGCTTTTTTGTTTTTATTTTAAACCCCTCCCCGCTCAAACAAAAGATTCGTGATATTCTAGGCTTGATAGCACCCTTCAACTTAGCTGCACCTGATATGACTCTATACTTTTTCAAGAGAAGCTAAACTGGACAATGATCTCTGCTACTTTCATTCTGAGTTCCTCAAAGTATATTTTATTTCTAGCTAGCTCTCCGATTTCCTTAAGCAATTCCTAAGATTGTTCTTTGAATTCTGGAATTCTCAGTAGCATCGAATGAAATACATCTAACATAGAAGGGATATCCTTAACCCTCATCATCAAATGCCCAAGAAAAAAGGAAAACTTCCGTAGACACCAAGATCTGTTTGTTGGGAAAATATTCAAACAAATCAGTTTGAGAATAACTGATGAAACATGCATAATAGCAATGATGATACTTTTTGGCTTGATGCTATTGGGCTTGTCTCTGCTTGTTGAGTTCTCTAGTTAGGATGAGATCACTCGAATCAAAATACTCTTAAAATTAATCAATTATCTCATCAGGTTCTTCTTGTTATTGCTCTTATTTCTACCAATTACTTTCATCGTACTCAACATCTTCGAATCTATCCATTTAGATGTATCTTTATCCTTCAACTTCCTTCCCAATCTACTAGCTTTCAATAACCACATCAGCTGCAGATGAAAATACTTCCAGTAACTCCAAGCTAATGTCTCCTGAGCTTACAGCCATTTCAATATGTTCTCTGATTCTTCTCCCTACCTAGCCAAGCAACTACCCCTGTATTTCTTCATCTTTTCTAAGAGCTAACACCATCAATCCTAAATCTTCATCTTCTTACTCGCTGATACCTTTCTCCTTAATGATTCTAGCAAATACCTCAGCTTCTTCGATTGTAATAGAGTTGATTGCTCGAATCAGTGTTTCTTCATCAGCATCTGAAATGGGATGTTCCTCAACTTCCATGAGTGATATGATCCTAAACTTAATATATTTTTGACACTTACTCTCAGTTCTACTACAATACCTAGCTGGGGATATTCTTTCTTTTGATCAAATCTGATTATCTCTTAGCTTGATAGATATCCGAAAATCTGAAAAGACAAGAAGAAAGAAAAAAGCTTAGTTTTGAGTATAATAATAATCACAAAGATCTTAAACACAATGAGCCAAGGGAGCTTAACACACAATTAACTCTAAGACACAAAGGTAACTCTAAATAGCAAAGAATAGCCATAGTTGTTGTCGTCCTTCATGGACTCAATCGTAGATGATATCCTGGACGATATGTTTTCATACCCTGGAGATGCTAAACTTCACAACCCACCTGAGTTGTAGACCTATGGGAATCTGCATTAAGTGCGTGTGCACACTTAATTCAGCGATAACCTGTGCGGTTTTCATGCTTTATTTAACTCTGCATGCTTTCTTAGCTTTCTAATCACATAAACCAATGATTACATATCAACCGTGACATCTTCAGCGAAGTAATAGAAAAACCTAAAACGATTTAGATTTAAGTTTGAGATATTCTTTTGTTTTGAGAAATGATTGAAATAAAACTTTGATTTATCCATTTGATAATGAAGATTCTGGCATTACTACAATGTCTTTAAAGACTTCCTGCTGAGGGAATATCCAGAGAAGAATGAGATCAAAAGGATCAACAACATGGGTCCACTTGATCGTCCACACTTAGAATTCGCTATTCAACATGTAAGTAGATACTCTCATCAATCTTATCATTTATGAAATCCCATTGAATTTCTTTATCAGAAACAGTTCCCTCTACTCTGTGATATCCAAGAGACCAGTAGCAAACACGGAAATAGTTTATTCTTCACAGTGTTTTATTATAATTTCGGTAAATAATTTATTTTTCATTATTTTTGTGCACTAATAATTCTTTGTTGTCAACCAACAGGTATTGTCTAAATGTCTCCTGAATAAATACAAGAGCTTAATCACTAAATAGATTTATTTAAATCATCTGATTCGCCAAAGGCCATTACGTTTTATGCTGGTCCCAATAGTCATTGGTTGGTGTTGATTGCTTATTAGAAAAGAAAAGATAAAGAAATTTAGTTTTATATGATGGATCCATCGAATCTCCCATTGAATTATCTCTTAGATGAGAATATACCTGCACTCCTAGAAGTAATCGTAAGAAAAGTTGAAAATAAATGAGTTTTTAAGGAAGAAAACATAAATTAAATGAATGATAGTTTTGTTTGTGTTTTGTATGGATATCTTAAGAAATAAAGAAAGGAAGAGCGAGGAGAGGACACCAACTCTATTACCAGAGAAGAATCTAATCCAGAAAGCATCGCATGGTCTCTCAAGGATAGAAAAAATGCAATCATTCTCCTTTAAGATGTAACTAAAATAAATTGGTTCTTGAAAATTATTTAAGAAACCACAAATTTAACACATAAAACAACAGCTTGTGCTCGATAAGAAGCGTATCGAAGTTGTACTTGTCGAGAATGAATTTAAAGAACTATTTAGGACATTCGAAGAGTATCTACCTTCTTGGAGGCAGTAATTCTAAGGGGAAGAGTATCAACTTTAAAAATAATCTGAAAACACGTGCATTGAAGAAGATAAGATATTAAGTAATGTTTGGGTATTCATGAAAGAAGAATATCGACCATAAGTCGTGGAAAATGACATGGCTAAACCATTGAGACTGTATTCGCAGTTCATTAAACAGTACTTTGATAAAAATTTAGCTAAGGATGTTGTGAATTTGATGAAAGGAGTAATTCTATCTGCTACTGATAAACTGCAATAGCAGATAAGCAATAGGGTAAAACCAACATCTGAAAATGAAGATGAAATAGCCAGGGATATTGATATCCTAGTGAAATGGAACACAGTCTCAAGTGAAATCATAAAAATACTCCAAGAAATACTGTGAAACCCCTACAAAAGATCCTTCAAATTGTGATGATTCTAGAATTCCTTTAGATCCTCTACATCTTAAACTTTGTTCGAAAACTCTTAACATAAATTATAAATTTATTTACATAAACATCTCATTATTTTATCAATTGTAATACATTTCGAGAGACATTCCATCATGTATTTCATAGTCTTCCAGCGTAATATGATCTTTAAAGATAATTTACCATTTCTGCAGCTTGATTTTATCAGCTCTTGTTCCAGTTTTAGCTTAAATCAACTTTTTAAAGATCCCAATTGTATCGGAAGGTAAGCATTTAATCCTTTCTTTCTTCCCTAGTCGATCATTCACAATCACCTCTATCATAACAGGATTATACGAGGAAACACCAGGCAACTATGTAGCACCTTTTTATTCAACTTTTTTAACAACTCCATATTTTTCTTGCACTTTCAATAACTTTCTCTCTTCTTCTTCTTTTTCCTCTTTAATCTTCTCCCATAATTTCTCCACTTTCCCTTCGCTGCTAGCTGTAACAGTGCTATTATTTCCTCTCAGTGGTTTAGCATCATTGTTATCCTTCTAATCATCTTTTCTATCTTTATTGTAGTTATTATTCTTCCAATCTTTCTTCGGAGGAGATCTACTGTTGTGTTGTCTATCTTTTTTATGCTTTCTATCATTGGATCTACTTCTTTTTCTTTCTTTCGTTTCCTTCTTTGAACTTCTCGATCTAGATCTACTCCTGCCCATTTTGTGTCTATCAATATTTCTGCTCTTTTTGTCTTATTAAATAATTCAATGAATATTTTTATCTTAGTTATTTCTTATCAAAACCAATAATATCCTTTAATAATTTTCCTTAAATCAACTTAAATCCTAATCCCAACCAAAAACAAACAATACACAAATAACTCTTTAAATAATTCCCGTTATTGATCTCAATATCTCTCTCTCCCTCTCTTCAAGCGAAAATTCATTAAAATCCTAGTTCTTAGATGATAATCTTTTTTAAAAATACATTTAATCAAGTTTCTTTTAATTATCTTCTACAAAAATAAGAAGAAAAACAACTAATAATAGGTATTTACAACAGCTTCGCCCAAACCTACTAAGCATACAGCATCTTCGATTAAGAAAATCTTAACAACAAGCAGAACATCAAAGAAGTGCTTAATAAAGGGACTAGAACATCTCAGCATACTGAAAGAGGTTTTAACAAAACTCCCAACAGAAATACAATCAGGAATACATTAGCTTATTTTCTTCAGTTGACAATTCTCTTTGATTGTATCAGAAATGCTGAATAAACTGCTTTAGAAATCAAGAAATTCTAAATTTGATGGAGGAGCTGCTATTAACTCAAGTCGTTAAGCTGTTTCCTAATAGCAATAATAATAATAATAATTATCATCTCCATCTTTTCCATTGAATACCTGTTCTTTTTCATCTAAACTTTCAAATGACTCCTAAAAAACTAGCTTAATTGGATCAACTAACTCTGCTTCCCTTGTTGCGTCTTCATTTGCTTCCTAGCCATCGCAGACAAGTCTCAAACCAGCTCAAAATCAATCCACAATTAACGCAAAATCCATTAATAATCAGCCCTTGATTTCTAACAACTACAACTTTAGTTCTAGTTCTTCATCTGAAAATTATATTTTCTCCTCTTCTTCTGCCGCAAGAGCAATTACTCCAACTTCTTCTTCAAGTTCGACAATACCTTTCTCTGGATCTTAACGAATTCAAACATCTGCACCTGTAGGAATGAATCTTCAACAACATGCAACTTTACCAGGTGCTAAAAATCTTTGCAACAATAACTCTAATCTAACTTCACCAGATACCCTTAAGACATCCCCTATGCAATCAATGAATCTGCACACGCCACAACCTACCAAGCTTAAACAATTTGATCAACCAATCGTAAATCAATGTTTCTTTCTAAATATCATAGATTTTTCATTTTATTTTTGAAGCATATCTTCACCATTTCTTTTTACTTTTTCATCATCTTTTCCACTAAAAGTATTCAGCTTAGCGCGTGGCAGTTAATCTAAATTCGAAAATAGACTTCATAAATTCCCAATGCACTTCTTCAGATGCTATCACTGCTATTCGCCAATCATCTGATGCATCGTTTAAAAAGCCAAACCCATCAACTGAGTCAGAGTATCAAGCTAAAATCAAAGGTCTTGAAACTAAAATAGCTCTCCTTGTCAGTGAACTAGAAAAACAGACAACCCTCTCGAATTCTGCACTCTAAGATAACACAATTTTCAAGCAGAAATACCAAGTTCTTCAAAATTCAACATCAAAACAACAACCCTTGTAGTAACAATCTTCACTACTAACGAGTAGTTTTCCCAAGAAAAGAAGTGATAGTAGCTGTATTCAATATGAATTAGATGCAGTCTAAGCTATTGACATTTAAGCAGAGAATGTCAAACTAAAAGCACAAATCGCTGGCTCTACGTAAGAAGCTTAATCTTGGAGGTAGAAATATGAACTCCTCGACAAATAATTTGAAAGCCACGATGAAGCTCTCAAATCAAAATTAAGTGAATAATTTGAAAAAGAAATAGCTGCGTTGAATTAAGAGTTATCGAAGTATAAATCCAATATTTCAGGTAACAATAATAAACTCAAAAAACCAACCACATCTGGGATCCGAACTTCAGGTGGGACATCCGCAGCCAGCAGCAATGCTTTCAAAGAAAACACAAATGCAATGAGCAATTCAACTAATATGAGTACGAGTTAGAGTAATTTCAATAATCAATAAAGCAATTTAAGTGAAGATTGGCATGCGAACTATTGCGCTTTGAAAGAAGAGAAAGATAAAACTGAAAGAAATCTAAAGAAAAAAATTGAATCTCTGGAAGAGTAGAATGCATTCTTATAGAATGAATCCTAGCAGACGCAGCAGTCAAATAATATTTTGCAATCATCACGCGCGTGCTCGTAGCAGGGAATGTAATCGAGAGGTGCAGATGCTACAACTTCGAATATCAAAGAATTGAATATGTACTTCTCAAAGAATCTTGAGTTTAATTGAGATGGTCATCAATTTTAACTGTTCTATTAACTCAATGATATCTTTTATTTTGTACTTACGACATATTATTCTTATTGCTGTAATCAAATCTAATACTTGTTCTATCTATCATTTGTTATTCTTGTTTGATCCCTGACATAATCTATTAATGCTATTATATTCGTTGTTTAATGGACAAATCAATCTCATGGAGTTTTCTTGATTTCTTAGAATTTTAAAGTTATCTAATAATCTGAGGCAGTGGAGTGTAGTTTAAGATGTTATGTTTTGAATTATCATGAGGTGATTATCTTAAATATTACTGTGTTGCTCTTTAAGCAGATTTAAATATTTAATCGTCGGCCATTGAGCATGAAAACGGTCTAGTTTCAGATGTAGTTTCTTATTTTATATTCAATTCCTTTCTCAGAAGAGTCCGTGGAGATACAGATTTTATTATTTTCAATTGTTTCAGTTATCTCTGAGATTATGATGAGAGTTACGTCCTAGCACTCGTTCGAGAAGATGTTATCTGTCTCCTTGTATCATCTTTTGTTTCATCTAATAAATCATCAGATTCCCTTCGGGATATCATCGGTGGCTTTGAATAGCAAGCTTAATCGAATTCATCAATTGAATCAGGTATGAGTTGAGATACACTTCTTTTGCGTTGTTGTGCTAGTGAAAAGAGTCCAACAATCTTTCCATTTGAGTTCCTATTGTTTAGTTGGTTCGATTATGATATTTAAGGTAGCCCTGGAGGAGAATAACTAATACCAAATGAATCTTAAGACATTTTAGATTTTCTTCTTGCCAATTGTCTTAGGTTTAGATGTTGTTTTTAAGTTTCCAAGGAAGTATTGATCAGGCCTTCTACACAAGGAATCAGTTCTGTTTTAGATTTGATATTATTCTTTGATTATATTCCTTGAATTAGCTATTATTTGCTAGAATGTAATATCCTTTCTTACTTCAATTCAACTGGTAACACATTAGAAAATTTCAGCTAATGTATTCGAACAGTTGGTCGTCTATCGATCTCTTCCTTTCCCTCATCATTATTCTCACCGTAATATGTGTTTTATTTACTTGTGCGTACACTTATTTTTCTGCTTATTTCTCTTTTTCCGATCATCGAGTAACTTCTTCTTGTGTTTTGAAAGATTCTCTCAGAACTAGCAGTGCTTTCATGAGAAATACCGTTGTTATTCCATCCTTACATGATTTCATATTTTTTAATTAGCGAAGAAAGAGCTAGCATTCCAGAATTCTTCGCTGTTGATCTCTCTGAAATCTATGATTCTTCAGCTTCATCTAGCAGACAATCTTTAGCAAGAATTTCAAGGGATTCTTAGTTCATAACTGAAACTGATATCGGTTTCAAACCTACAAATAATCTGAGAGCAGCAACTCAAATTAGCTGACAAGCAAACTAACTAAAGAAGCTAAGATTTTGAATCAAATGAAGGTTCAATTTGATGTTTCCTTTAAATCTTTTCTTTTTCTTTTTCTTCTTCTTTTTTCTCGAGTTTGTAGTTACCCAAGAGGTAATCAATCAGTTAATCTCTCGAACTTCCAAAATAGACCACCAAATAACCCCCAAATCAATTATGCACCTGCACTTTCATGTAAGCACAACTTGCAGAGATACTTAATGATATTATTATCACTAATTTGAAATCTCATTCTGAATCATAATAACCATAATCTAAGCACAACAAGCATTTATTAATATATTTACAAAAATGCATTTTATTTATTTAGCAAATTTCAACTCAAAATAAATCCATTGTTTGAATTGATTTCCCCCCTCTTAAAGTAATCCCTTTGAGACTCCTCCTTTTCATTGCTGCAGACTCATCGATAGGGAAGAAGAAGGTGATTTAACTTTAGAATTTATTTATATTACTTTTGAGCGAACTGCTACAAACTCTTGCATAGCTAATTCGTTCTTTTCAGCAAGTTTTTAGATCCTATTGATCTCAAACTCAATGTTCGACGGCACATTGTTGATTTTATTGCCGTCGACTTGCAATTTCATCCACTTCTTAGTCTCAGCATGATCGTGAATCTCTCCATCTTCTACTTCTTCTCGTTCTTTTTCTCCTTCTTCACATCCTTGATCTTTCTCAGAATTCTTATTATTACCTGATAATTTCGTTGAAAGTTAGCTTCGAAGAGGTGAAGGATCCATTTTTTTAGTTTGTAGAACGCCATTTCCTGGAAGATCTCTAAGAACAATGAGTGGTTAGCTTCGATTTACAGGAGACCTTTCGTCTCGAATAAGGTAATCCTCATTGTAGGAAATATTCATCTTCTTCAAAATGGAGCTATTAAGTTCAAATTTTAACAAAAATAACGTTAAAATCATAAGAAAAAGTAACATTAAATTCTTTTAATCTAACCTATCATCCTTGAGTGCCTAGTATTACTACTGTTGCAGGGCTTATATTTTCTTCTAGCCTCTGCCTCTTGAAGTACTTTACATTTGAATACTCAAACTACCAGCATTTTTCTTTTTCTCCATAACCGATGATTGCTAGCTTTCTAGACAATCGATCTCAGGTTATTTCACTGTTGCCTGATTCTATCTTATTGAGCCATTCAGCGTTGAAACTTGATTTGAATTGGCATACGGCACAAGCAATCTTTTGAGCTGCATGATTTGTTTAGTATCGAGATTTCGTGTTATTGTCTAATCCTTTGCTTGCTAGAGCACCTTGATGTCTTGTATTCTCAAGAGATCTCTTTACAGATTCTCCTTGTTTTAAGAGAGAATCGATGACTTTTATCTTGCAAACTATGAAGTTCTCCTAAGTTCCTCTTGAATTGTCTGAAGAGTCTGCTAAGCGCAATTTCCTTGAAGATTATTGCATTATCCTTACTGAATGCTTAATCCTAACTCTCTATTCCTCCTATCAGTGCTTTCTTAGAGACTTACCTTCTAACTTTACGTGATTGTATCACCAGGACTTTTTCCTTTTGATAAACTACCAGCTGGCTACGGCGTCTTCCGTCGATTCGCTAGACTAGCAATTTGGGTATTTTCCCCCAGCGGTAACGTTGAAGAAGCTCCAGTAGCTGCTGAAGGACAGTACTCCACTTTGAATTGAACGTTGGGGGAAGCAGATTGTTTATTTTATGAGTAACTCCACTTTGGTTTGGGGATATTATTTGCTATTAGCTTTGAGTCATTTTTTGACATGACAGATTCCTCAAGAAGAACAAACACTCTGCTCATATCAATACTTGTTTTCTCGTTAGTTTAGTGATCGCTAGTGTAGCTATTTGTTGCTGAGATAGCTTATCGCTTGTCGGAAGTAACATGTGGTAGAGAATAAGATTATTTCCTATCACCTTCTCCTTTGTTTCTTTCCTTGTGGCTCATGAAAATCAAAGCTATTTTTTGTTGATTGAGTGACTGGACTGTAAAGATAACAGCTCTCAACGGCTGGGTCAGTGAATTAATAGCGAATTTGTTTGAGAAGCATATGATCGAAGTGCGGGAGCAGAATATCACCAAAATAATTAATTAAATGTAGACTGATGATCAATTCAAAAAAGCAAGGAGTTGAAACAAACAAATAAGGTTTCTAGCATACAGAGCGATTTATTAATCATAAGTTAAGAGATAATTAAGAGAAACTCAATTCAAAATGGGAATAGTTAATGCTTGCAAGAAAGCAGAAAATCAGCAGTCTTCATAGGAAATTCTCTTAGCCTTAAAAGACAATAATAGTTCTTCCTAAAAATGCTCTTCATCTGAATCCTAGAGAGCTACTACATTTAAACGTGGATTCCAAGATAAAGAGAACATACCTGTGTAGTTTTTGACCAAAAAACAGCCCAATAATGGCTCCGAATTACGATATCAGGATTACAAAGATTTCAACAGAATGTCAACACAAAATAATACAACTAAGGCCCATACCACAGCGTCGACATACACTCACTCTTCAGAAGATAATAAAGAGTTCTATTTTTCAAAAGATACATCTAATAACGTGCTTCGATAAGTAAATAGATAGACTTTGATCAATCAATCAGTAGAAATCAAAAACATAAAAAGTTAGCAATCATCTGTGTGCTCAAATAGGTAGTCCTCCAAAGAACGATATAAGGAAGTGGAGATACCCAAAGAGTTTCAACAGGGACAGTCTAGTGGGCAATAATCAGGATAATAAGTATTGACATTAGATAAAAATAATAAAAAAAGCTGTTAAAATAACATACAGGAAAACCCTTAATTTTGTAATGAGAATTTAAATAATAATTCTCATTAAAACTAGTAACAATTATCAGACAATTCAGTATAAATTCGTTGTAGTTCTTAATATTAAGGATAGAATAAGTAAAGCGAGAGCTATTCATTAAAATCTAAATGGGAAGCATGGCAGAAAGAGTAAAATTGGGGAACTAGTCTAGAAGATTCAGGGCACTTATGCAACAACAAAAATGCTCATGTTCAGAATTATCACAGCTCTCAAGTCAGTCATAATACTTCGAATAATACGTTCAGAAATCTTCAACAGGATACTCGCAGAATCTCCCAAGTTATCGAAGATCTTCCAAGAAGATTCATCAAAATCCCAGTAGATTTAAAAGGCACTCGAACTCGTGTAAAGTAAATCTATGAAGATGGATCTGTGTATGAAGGTTAAGTTCTCAATGGGCTTAGAGATGGACAAGGTAGTTTCACGAATTCTACAGAAGGAGTGAAGTATAATGGTGAATGGCTTGCAGGAATGATCGATGGATATGGGATTCTATATTTCTCGAATGGATAAATTGCATATGAAGGAAACTGGAAAGACAATAAATTTAATGGAAAAGGAGTGGTTTTCTCTGAGAAATCATATTTACTTCAAGAAGACGAAGAAAAATATGCAACTGACGAGTTAATTGAGTAGTTTGATTTATCGAATTTCGAAGCACTAGCAGATTGGTGGGTGAAATACGACGGAAACTTTGAAAACGATTGTAAGCATGGCTTGGGAATTTTGTACTTTAAAAATGGAGAAAAGTACATTGGGAACTTCATTTAAGATGCCATATTCGGCGAAGGTGCGTTTTATCGGAAAAATGGAGAAGTTATCCTAGGTGTTTGGGAAAACAATGTGCTGGTCAAAAAACACTGAATAAAAGAGAAAGAGACAAAGAAAATAATAGTCTGAAAGTCTTTGAAGGAGAAAAAGTAAAGATTATTGCAGAATAATGATTGGATGTGTTGTAGATAGATAGTTTGCTTTGAGGAAGTAAGTAAGAGAAGAAAAACATAGATTATTTGAGCAAATACATACATTACCTCGTGAATACATACATTCTAGAGTCCTAAATGATGTGTTGTTTGGTTATTTGCACAAAGGTGATTTTTAGTTGTACAGGAGAACAAGAAGAAATAAGGAGTTTTGCTGATAATAGAATCCTCAAAAGAAAATGAAAAAACACGAGCAAATATTGTAGGCCTGCATTTGTATGTCGATGTGTGTAAATATGATCTATGAAAGATGTGCTTTGGGGAGAGCTAAGAATGAGAAAAAACTCATCGAAAGAACGAAGATAATATGATAAATGATGTTAAGCTAGAAACAAGAGGTAGAAATAGAGGGAATATGCCTTAAATAGTTCAGGATGATTCCTTCTACTGTTGTTGTTGGGCTATTCTTTTCATCCTTTTTATCTCTCAGTATCCCTCCAATATTTCGAGATATCTTTAGTATGTCCCAGCTTTTGTATTCTTCAATTGATCACAGAATTCTGCTTAGAACGCACATTCTGGCAGAAATTAAAGATACTTAGATTCGAAAAGTTTTCTGATTGAGATCGACTACGAATGAACTCATTGTTTTGAATGATGTTTGTCACAATATTGTTGTCCTTAGGCAGTTGCTCGATTGGGTAGATAGGTACTTCCTAGTTGCTTCCATTCTCAGCGTATTCATCTTCATCCTCTTCCTCGATGGTCTTAGCTTCTAAATTAGACTTCAAACTGCTGTTTGCACTTATTTCCAGTGGTCTCATTGGAACACTCCGAGAGTAGCTCCTCCTAAAAGATGAATAGATTATTTTTTAATTTTTGATCTATTTGAAAATCAATTCTTACATCTCACTTTGCTCATCCTCCATTCCATCAAGGGAAAAAGTCTTCTCAGGGATGGGATCGCCAGGCAAAGGTCTTTTAAATCAAAATCAATTTCAACATTTTTATGAATAATATCTTGAAATTCTCTCTTAAATATGATAAGTTTGTTTATGATAATTTATTATTATTTATGAGGGAAATCGCCTAAAAGTGAAACTATCAAGCAATCGCCCTTGCAGAGAAATAAACCCTTCTCTTTAAAATTCTTCTCCTTCTTGTTTTTGTTATTGTTGTTATTGCTTACATGATTTGAGGACGAGCAGGAGGTTTATCGAATTTCGTGACATATTCCTTGTAGTTCATGGACGAGAAGAATCTACCTCTGTTAGGAGTCAATTCTTCCATGTCTCCCAACTCATTTTAGCCTTGGGTATTTAGAGTTAATTTATCAGTCTTTAAAATCAGTTCTCCTTCCATTGGATCCATATGTAAATCGAGTATTAAATGTAGTGATTGGTAATTCCTGTTGAAATATAGCTGATTTCTATTGGCTCAATTGGCTGACCTTTAACCTTTCTACGCTGCAACTTTGTTCAGTTATCTGGATATTTCTTTTGTTTGTGTATTTTGATTGTGAGTGTGTTAGGTAGTTTCTTTGGTTGCTTATTGTCTTCTTCTTTTTTGTTTGCTTTGTTTTTTATTTTATTTGATAAAATTGTACTAAATGCTTGAGTCCACCTTCTGAAATACCCTCTCACTGTTTTATTGTGGATTAATACCTCTGACAAGACACACATTCACAAAATAATCTCTCTGTCCCATCATTTTGAATTCTCCTGGCAATTAATCACTTCTCTTATCTCTCTCCATTTTTCGCCCCTACTTGTGTAGGTATAATTTCAGCATAGTTTTGCTTTCAACTCTATTTTTCGCAGTTAAAATTATCTTGAAAATAGCCAACCAAGAAAGACTAAAGAATATGTAATAGGTAGGGGGAAATAATCAATAAATTTACCCTATTATTTGGACAGTTCTGTGCTTGTGCGTGCATTAATTTTCGTTGTTGTGCTTTGTAAAAATAATAAATTAATCTCCACCTATTACAACAGAACTAATCAGCACTTTAAAACAATAAATTAGATAAAATTATGTGAAAATTAATTTTATTTTTTCAAGTACCATCTATCAACTCTTTATCTAAATAGATTTAAAACAATACTTCATCTTTTTTTTAATATTAATTGATTTTTCACTGATATCGTTCATCTAAAATAGCCCATCATCCATTTCTGCAACCATATTTGGACAAAGATATATCTTTTAATATAAATTATTCTTTCTGGCAATGTATGTTATGTGTCTCTCAAAATACCTGCTTCTAAGATATATCCTCCCCTTATTTTAATTACTTAAATATTGTAAATCTTCTTGAGGTTTTGTAAAATCTGCGAATTTGTATGTAATTTTCTGCGAAATCAATCAAACACATCTCTTTTTGAAAAAAATAATCTAAATATTTCCGCAAGGTAAATAATTATTTTATTATTAAAGAGCCCTGAAAAACTAATGGATAGAAAAGGTTTGCTTTATTTGAATACCTTGCTACTTGTTGCTGCTGCCGCTGGAGGGATAGTTGCTGTACTTTGGAAAATCAAGAGAATAAGAACGTAGAAGTCATTCTAAGATTTAAGATAACTCCATATTTAATTATAATTGAGCAATCTAAAGAAATCATTGGACTCATTCTCTGAGTCATTTCTATCTTGTAGCCTGCATCAGATGCCAACAATTAATAATTTATTCGAAGATCTTTTCGCTAAATGCCTTTCTATCCTTCAAGCCAACATTTTTTCTTCTCCATCCCTTTAAACTTGCTCTACAAAGAATATGCATTCCTATTATTCCTGCATGGATTGTTCAGCTGCTTGGAAAAATTCATCTCATTTCTCACAGAAACTACTTTCCAAAAATGCCTTGACTCCTTTGAATAGAATCTGCGAAGATTGCTTTGATTCTCGCTTGCACGAGGGTCACTGTGTTCAAAAGCATATTTCAATTTCGCAAGAAACTTGTGATTGCGGTAGGAGTAGTGTGCTATCCAAGGAGTTTATTTGCTCAAAGCATCAAGTTCATAATCATGATTAACAAAATGATAATTAGGCAAGTTAAAAGGATTTGGATTCTCAGGTAATTGAAGATAATAACACTATTCTTGCGAGTTTCTTCGAAGCTATGTTAAGACTTTGTATTGTCTGTAAAGTCAAGAAAAGTGATGAAAATGATAGATACACTGAGGAACTCAACAAAAGAAACAGCTTATTAACAGCTGTACTCGATAAGATTCTGGAGATATTGAATATTGATGTTGAGAGCTATGCATCTACCTTTGATGGAGTTTTAACTTCAATTGTAAATCCGTAAAAATATTAGAAAATCAAGACCAAAAAGGCATCAATTCCCGATAGTTTTCTGAAGATGATTATCAAAAAAAGTCAGCATTTAGGGAATGAAAGTGAGCTCAAACTAAGAGAAATTTTCTAAATCATTGGTGATCGATCTCCAGAGTTTGCAGAAACAGTTTTTATTCTAACTACCAGCATGCGAGAAAAATACCTACTCAGAACAGTGCAAGGTAAAATTTTTGGTGTAGCAGTGGAGTATTTCTGCGAATCTGCATTAGTAGGTAGCTGCTGTGATTCTTTATGGAGAGAGTCTCATAACTGTTCTAAGAATGCTAAAGACAAGAAGACTCACGCATCGGGGTATCTTCTTGAACCTCTAAATTGGGTGAAAAAGGATCTTATTATCAACAAAGCGTTAAGTTTATTCTAAGAGATAAAAACCTATGAAAGTTAACTCCGAATCGCTTAATAAATCGCCCTTTTCAGTCCACTAGATACAATCGATGATCAAATGATAGCGACATTCTAAGTCATGCAAAGAATCGATGAAATATCTCGATTTGAAATCTACTCAGAAAAAGATATTGAGTATTTTTTTGAAGATAATAAATTAAAGCTTCTAATCGTGTAACTACTTGATCTCTGCGACAGTTATCTCACAACAAACCTAGCAATCCTTATCAAGAGATAGAAATCAATCCCAATCGTTTTAGAGAAGACCTAGGAATATGTCATGAATTATGAAACCGGTATTCTTTTGCGCAGACAGAAGAAGAACTAAGGAGCGTTAAATGGACTTTACAAATTAGAAAAGGCGTACAGGAATCATGTTAAAGATTTAAGTAGCAAATTACATAAATCGGAGGAGCAATATGCAACGGTGTCGCTGTCTAGCACAGCTGAATTGGCCTTGCCATATCTCTTGATGCTTTCTTCATTTGAATTTACAAAGAACTCGCTGCGTAGTTTATTTTCTCAACCGAAATCTAAGGAGATTCTTCTAAACATGGAATTCATACTTCGATCGTACATGCCTTCATCTAGGTAAACTGAGTTTTAGACGTTAATTCTCCAATCTATGGAGCACTCACAAGCTTCAGCTTTGCATGGGATTCTTTAATAATTCCATGGTTCGTTTCTTCAACCAATATATCCTTCTGTGTTATCGCTCTCTAGGTATCACAGACTCATTCTTACACACTAAATTGCATCTTTATCATTGTTTCCTGAGAGAATCGATAGTTGCTCTTTTTCTCAAACTTTCATCCATCTCACAAATCAAAATATTTCCCCAGAAGGTTCTACCAAGCTACCTTCACTGTATCTCTCATTAGCGATCATGATTGATTCATAACCATTCGAGTATTTTACAAATATTTTTCTTGCAAAAAATGACCAAATTGAGGGTAAGTTAGAAGAATAAGCAAAGGATAACTCAATGCTACTGCAAACCAGGGCTGTCTAAGAGAAAATTCGATGCCTAATCGGGTAAGAAGTTAATACATCTGAGTTAATCGAAATAGCTGAGTTATTGCTCGCACTTGAAGCTTCTCCATTTTCATGTAGTTTTATCTGTGAAATACGTCAGAATCTCTTCCTTTCGCAGCTTAATAGCAATATTATGAGACAATGGATCGACAATTATGAAGAATGTATCCATCCAACAGCACTTGCTTGCTTTTTCATTCTCATCTATCAGACTATTTCCTATGAATTAGACTAAGAAATTGCAAAATAACCTCGTAAACTAAACCCTTAGGATCTCTGCTATTCCATATTCTTTTCCCATAAAGCAAAGCAAGTAATTCTTCAGGCTTTCGATGCTAAATATGCGATTGAAGATCAAGAAGTTAAGATATTCGCCGACCTTATAAATTTTATTCAAAGTGTATGTGATAAAGCTAAAAGTTTGGAGGGATAATTTTGAAGGCAGGAATTAAAAAGTTGTGATTAAATTGCCAAAAAGTAGAAGATATAATGTCAATTAATCAAGTAGAAATTCATTGAAATGACGTCCTTCTGACTCTTTTGAGTTAGCATTAAGATATTTGATGAATTTTGCATATGTGTTTGGTTTAATTTTTCCATCGAGAAATGAGTCCAATCCTTAAAAAGAAAGAAACACAATTCTTAAGTAAATCTCGAGAGCAAGCCTTGCATTAACTGAGATCTTCCAGATAATCGATACTAAATCACGTTTCAGGTACGCGATCACACAAACGAGGCAGTATACTCTGCGTTATAATACTATATCCCCTTGGGAAATAATCTTCCAGAGCAATTTAATTCATTTGGAATGCAAATATATAATATTTTACATTTGATATGTTTCAAATCTAGAAGTAAAAAGATTAACAAAGCAGAGAGGAAAAAGTCCAGAAACTGTAATCCTGACAGAAAAAGAAGTTTAATAATAATTATTATTGTTTTTCATACATATTATTAACTTACTTCTTGGTCTTCTCCTTCTTCTTCTTCGTTATGCATTTCCTTCCGTTTTCCTTTGAAGAAGAGAAAGTAGATTCCTCTAAAGACTTGCGATCTTCCAGTGAGCTAGGACAGAACGGTTTAACCACCAAATCCGATGACATCTGGAGTATCTACTAATCTACATACTTCTTTGAAGAGTTTCAGAAAATCGAAAATGAAGATGATACTGCCTCAGATCGATAAATCACTTAAAATAACCCATCAGAATATCCCATGGATCTTGTGAAAAAATCATTCTTCGAGGTTTCCCTCCCAAGAGCATAGAGTATCAGCCCCAAGGAGTTCTTCCAGCTGACGTCAGATGTCATTGTGAATCTAGATTATTTCAAAAGAATCGAAGACGATCGATTCTATGTCGATATCAATAACCCACTTTCTCAACTGCGGCCGATCAAAAAGATAATCAAATATCCTACCTATTCCATGATGATTACAGACACAACCAGCACGGGAAGCAACAATTTTGATATGGCGATCAATCGCTTGTTAGACACCCATACCAGCGAGGCTTATGATACAGCGCAACTTCTCATGAAACTTAGACCAAATTTGGAGTAATTAGAGTAATATTCCAAGCGACTCAAAAGTATCTTCCCTCAAGAATAATTGTAGTTACTTTTGCAGCGAAACTATGAAGAATCGGTTAAAAAAGTTCAAGCGTGCATTGAGGAACTCGAGAAAAGTGGGTAGAAGGATTACTCGCTGGTTATGTTTCGAGTCTGTCCTGATTCTCTGCAGCCGAAGCTTTAATTGTTTATCTGCTCGGATACGATCGAGAATATTGTGTCATGCAATGAATTAGATAAGCTCAATATGCACTCGTTGCGAAGATATTTCCCTAATTTCATCGATATAAAATCATACTTGAACATTGGGAATCAAGTTTTTCTGGATAAATCCACTCATTAAATATATTTGACTGCACTTGACGGGGAAGTCATCCCTTGCGAAGTTGAACAAGTCAGAGTACCATTGTGCTCGGCTGAAATCAGTCCTGGCATTGTACTAACAGATGAAATGGTCGTCATGCGGTATAAAATTAACCCGAATATTATTGCTAATCTGAATAAGAAAAGAGCAACATAATAATTTAAGTTTTCGATATTGTGTCCAGAAGTTGAGATTCATAATGAACTTTAGCAGAGATTCTATCTTTAACATAACAACAACAATAGCAATGACAAACTAGGTTATACGCTGAAAACAACCAAAGCGAAGAAGTAGTAAAAATGAAGCAGATGCCTAAAATTGAGCCATAAACGATTTTGAATTGTAGAATAATATTAAAAATTAACAATAAAGACCGTCGCACTTAAGGGATTGCTTGGTTTTGTAGAATAACTTTGCGCATTTGTTTTTGTATTTGAATTTTTCAATTCCGAAAGGAGCTTCAAACTAAAAGGAACATATTTGTATTAGTAACAATCTCAATGAGTAATATTGATTGTTTAAAAATATTTTGCTGAAACTATTCTTTTATTGTTGTTGAGACGCTTGTTGTTTTTATCTGAAATTAATTGTTTTACAGACACAAAAGTATTATTCTTTAGGGTTTGTAAACTTGTTGTGTTTAAATACTGAACAAATAAACCAATATCAAAGAACTTCGAGAATAACAGAAGAAGCACCACCACCTCCGTTGCAAATTCCAGCCATTCCAATCTTTTGTCCTCTCTACTTAAGCACAGTGATAAGACTTTGAATCACTCTGGCTCCGGACATTCTGAATTGAATTATCAAAATCGCAAACAATGAGAAAGAGAGCGTTGGTAATTGAATGAAATTTGTTCTTACCCGACTGGATGACCAAGTGAGACGGCTCCTCCGTTTACGTTAACTTTGGAGTGAGGCACGTTAAGAATTTTCATGTTAGCGAGCACAGTAGTTGAGAATGCTTCGTTGAATTCAAATAAATCAACTTAATCGAGGGTGAGATTGGCTCTTTTCAATGCTATTTGACCAGATTATGCAGGGGCAATGCAGAAATCTACAGGAGCAACTTCGGCATCAGCATAACTTAGAATCTTAGCAATAGGCTTGAGACCTAATTCCTTGACTTTTGCTTCACTCATCAGAACTGAAGAACAAACATTAAAATCAGAAAAGCAATAAGGTTTTGCTGCAGTTACTTAATGCGCATGCTCCGTCGTTAAGCTTTGAGGAATTAGCTGCGGTGTTGGTGCCATCTTTAGTGAAAGCAGCCTTGAGTTGAGGAATCTTGGCTTTGTTGTATCTAGATGGTTCTTCATCAGCATCGATCTAGTTATGAAGACAACAGTTTATTATTAGACAAAATAATCATGCTTTTTGGAAATATTGTATTACAATCTTCCCAGCAATTTCAACAGGTGCAATATCATTCTTGAATTCAGGTGTTTTCTATGCTTTTAGAACACGCTCATAGGATTCAATGCAGAATTCATCATTAGCTTGACGAGTGATTCCATTTTCTGCAGCAGTCTTCTCAGCACATAATCCCATGGACTGTTTAAATCAAATCAAATCAAAAAGAATGATGCAGGTCGTAATTTGGAGCAGAAAGCTATAAGCCAAACTGTTTCTTTGTTTTTACTTTATTATCATAGAAGTTAGTGAGACCATCATAAGCAGCTCCATCGACAAGAGTCTAATTTCCGAAGAGTTGTCCCTTTCTGTGCTGGATAATTACAACAAATTCATAAAATATCAGTATTTAGCAAAGGAAATTATTTATTTTGTATTCAATAATTTTTGTTACATTGGTGACGTAGAAAGGCACATTGCTCATCGATTCGAAACCACCGCACACAACGACATCTGCTTGAGACAGTTGAATCTACTGACTGCCGAACATTACACTCTTCATGCCACTAGCACAGACTTTGTTCACGTTTGTGCAGTTCACACCGAGAGGTAAACCTAAAGATAAGATGTAATACAAACAGCAATTAGCAATCAAACCTCAAGCAATGGCCTAATAATTGAAATTGGCTTTATGTTTTTATTTCTCAGTATTTCCATTAGTTTAAATGAACTTTGTAAAATCATTTTGATTTTCAACCTGAAAGGATAGCAGCTTATCTGGCAGGATTTTATCCAACTCCAGCGGAGCAGACATTTCCTAAGATAACTTCTTAAACTAGTTCTGGGTTTAAGTTGATTGATTTCATTGCTGCAGTGATTGCAACCTAAGCCAATTCAGGTCCTCTGAGCTTGGCGAGTCTACCGCCGATAGATCCAATAGGAGTTCTTTTGGCAGCCACAATGTAAACAGCTTTTCCTTCCATTTTGTGAGATTTATTTATTTGAGGTAATTGTAAAAGTGCTTTTTCTTCTTATTTTTGTTTTTAATAATATTCCAAGGAATCAATCTGAATTTGCTCGCTGATAAAAACAATAATTCAATTCATTTCTTAGCTGTGATTGCACATTGTCTTCGTGAGATTATTGGCGTAGAGAGTAATTCCAGAGAGTTCAAGAGGAGAAAATATCGCACTTTGATTATCTAAATCTTCGAATTCTAAGGAAATATCTAAAGAGATGACGATACTTTTGGCGTAATCGAGATCAGATAAAGTGGATTCGTTGTAAGAAAAGCAATTTGTTACACTTAAATCAATATAATAGAGATATATCGTTTACTAACTAGGACATTATCCTTCGAATGACATTAGTTCTCAGCGATACTAGGATTCCTACGCTGTGAATTATGAGATTATGAAGATTTTTAAAATATCTTAATATACTTATTTGTTCTTTGAAAACTATTCTTTTTCGATGCAATAACGGGGTAATTATGTTGATTAATATCAACAATAATTACTAATAAAACACAAACCCACAGACAACAGATGTCTTCTCCTTTTTGTAATGGTTTATTTAATCTCACAAAATACAGATAAATGTGTAATAAAACTACTTGAAATGTGAATTTAATAATGGATATTAATGTTGATTAGAAGAATATTTTAGAGTAGTGGAGTTATGAATATTGCTGAGAATTATCTTCATAAGAGGGAATTTCAGTGGTAGTTGCTGGATTATTATCAAACTGTTTTGGAGAAAAAATAATTTATTAAAACTCTTCAATTTCGATTAAAATTAGCTAGCAGCAGAGAATTGCAGATTGTATTTGATGATAGATTCATATTCTTGATTATATCGGCTAGATACTTGAAACAGTTATTTTTGATTTGTTTTGAAGATCAAACACATAATACTAAGTAAGATAAGTTGGTAATTCTTCCAGGTCATGCTAAGCTAGAAATGTTGCATATCCCTTGAAATAATCGTAGGAATTATCGTTGGATTAGATCTTTTTCCTAATGATTTGGCTATGAAATTATTATCTTCAAAAAAATAGAATTTCACAATTTATGTGTCTTTTCAATCTCTATTCAAGAGTTATTTAGTCCTATTTGAGAAGATCAGAATATTCGTGAAATTATCATGTTATGATCCCTCAAGAATTATCTCAATATCATCTAGTTATCCATCATTTTAAAGGAACAGAATCAAATAGTTGTCTTAATATGTGTTCTTGCTGTTTTAAGCAGATTTTTTCATTTAATTCCTAGAGTTAAATGAGCGAAATAAATCTGATTGGATAACTCTACATCTTTGAAGACATTCTCCAAGTCTCTAAGGGATTCTTGGAGTGTATCGATACTTGGATTTGGAATTATTCTGCATAATACCAGTCTTATTCACTTTTTTTTGGCAATTATTTTCTTAGTCTCATAAACCCAAAGAAAATGCTTGATTTCATCTAAAATCACAGCTCTCCAGAGTTCTTCCAATTAAATTCAATAAGTGATAATTATCATTCGATATGATGATCGTGTTAATCTCAGCTTTCTTGCTTTATGAGAAGATGCTTTCATTTTTTTAAGAATCTTGAAGTTTCAATATGAATAAAGTTCCTTTTCGAGAGGATGCTTCATTTACCAATAGTAGCCCTCTTATAGCAAAGGATATCTAACAAAATTCTCCCCTGTTTTTCTGTTTTAGAGCTGGATTTCTCCTCTGAGTAGTTGTCAAATGAGGAATCGAATAAAATATCTTGAGAAATAGTGCTTAATTTATTAATATTTTGATATTTTTTTTAATATTGTTTTTGTGTAAATCTTAATGATTGTTCGGGAATTCTGTGTATCTTTGGCCAGAGCAGCATATAAAAAGAGTTTAAACAATTCACCCAAAAATCCATGTTTTTTTTTGATTCTCCTCAACATAAATACAGCATCGTATCCAAGAACTCAAACAGTATGTAACAAAAGTGCATTTTCTTGTTAAAGAGAAAAGTTAGATCAATTATTCATACCTGCAGATCAGTTATGCTTCCACGCGTGTATCTTTGAGTATCTCAAACATTGATTTGATTGAAAATGACTCAGAAAAGTCCAAGTATTTACACAATTAAGTATTTTTTTATTTGATTCACTGGGAACTTACAATAAATCAAATCTAGTTATTAACAAACCATGCTAGCATTATTAAACATATCTTAAACCAATAGATCCTAGACAATAACCTAGTTTCTTATTAGGTTCCAGAATATATCTAGTGGCTTAAATAAATCAACCTCCGTCACAGTTCGATACACAATTAAATATCGAAACTCTTTGAGGCAAAATATAAATTCAGAAAAAAACAGAAAGAGAGTATTAACTAGAACCAAAAGAACATACTACTTCTCCTTTAAGAGCATATAATCTTACGCATATGAAATCTCTTGAAGGAACGAGCCTCTAGGAGAAGTTAGCATTCTTCAGTCTGCTATTGATTTTTGCATTCTAGAACCCTATCGCAAATGAAGTTCCATTCCTTTTCTATCGTTCTGATATGGAATGCCAAATCGACGGAGAGTGGAGTATCTGCAAGGAGAGTGAAATGTGCGAGAGAAATTACCCTTTTCGTTGGGCAAACCCTAATAATATCTAGAGTGTTTCGATTTAATTTGATCTGACTTGCGAGAAGAAGCTCCTCGAAGCTACGATAATATTCCTAGGTCCAATTGCGTAGATTTTAGGTATGATTTCGACGCTCCTTATTGAGGTTCCAAAGCTGCAGAAATTCAAGACTCTGTCATTGCTGTTTACTATCTAATCGCTAGCTTTAATATCTCTTCTACTAGTCGCTGAGAGTCTCAGTTGCTTCGTGGTGATATGGTTCATTTGGAACTTCATTTGGTCTTTTTTGTATTCTCACATTATGTACTATGTGCAAGATCATTTCTCAAATAAACTCTATCTGGAAACACCTACTTTTATGAATTTATTATGGCCTATCGGCGGTCTAGTATTCGTTGGTGCAACATTCACAAATGGTAATTGGGTCAATCACTGTGTTTACATGACTGGAGTTCCTATTCTGTTAGCTACAGGGATATTTTATACTGTAACTCCAAAACATCATTATTTCAGTGAAGATAAGCAAGAACTGGAAATCAACAAGAACAATAGCGGTAATTATACACTGAAAGACAAGCTTTTAAATGGAAATAGCAGGAGTAATGTAACTGAATATTAAACTCCTAAGAAAAGTGCAATTGCAGATCTTATCGACAAATTTAGTGAATTACAAAAAGACAGAGTCTGCTTGAAAAATATGTTGATTTATCTCAGCACTTGGGTGATTCAAATGCTGAGCTACAACGCGACGTTTCTAGGATTTAACACAGCAAAAGGGTCGATTTAAGTTAATGTATTTTCTTCGATTTGCTTCGAACTTAGTGGGAGCATCTTAGCAATTTTCTTGATGAAGAAATTCGATTGCTTCAAGATACTCTCCTACAACTGCACAATCATTGGCATTATATAGTCCTTAACGTTTATCGTAGACAACTCATTCTACTAAATGGTTGTTATCAACAGCGTCAAAGTAAGCAACAAAGTTACATTCACAGCGATTATTCTATCTTTACAATATCTCCTCCCAAAGAGATACGTGCAACTCACATTTGTCATCACGAACATTGCTTCTATTGCAGCCAACAGCGCTATTCCATTCTATAGATACTACATGGAATTAGCTGAGCTTAACTTCTTCAGTGGATTTGGGTTATTGTCGTTAATAGCAGTTTGTATTGTGAATGCTTCCGTGAAACTCTGTGACCCTTCGAGAGATTCAGTGAATGAAGAAGCACTCAATAACAAAGACAAGAATGATAAGCTAAACAGCAACGAGGAAGAAATGGATATTCTGAAATAGATTTGATGGAATTTTGCTGTAGATCTAATAAAAAAATTAAAAAGAAGAGGATGTAAGTTTTGTTGTTAGATTTCCTTTATTTTCTAGTTTAAAATAAGTGTGTTGTATATAAATCAACCCAATTTCTCATTATTTCATCTCAACAAAGATTTCCTCTAAAGGTTCTTATAGTAGATAGTGATTTCATCATAAGTCGAAAATCCCAGCTAAGAGAACTCTATCTATGAGAGAGATTCAATTGCACAACTGAACATATGCAGAGAATAATAATTTTTTCTTTGTTCAACTAATGAGGACTCTCATCTCCTTATTTCTCATTCATATGATATCTCTCACGGATTCGAATTGATGGTAATAGTAATCGTTATTTTGAATCAAGGCAAGATTTTTCGATGGATCCCACTTTGGATTCATCCAAATGAAAAAGGTAGATTGAATTAAAAAATCATTGTGGTTTCTCCAAGTCTGATTGATTTAAAAACTTAGTTCTATTAGAGTTTCAAAACAGTTCAGCATTCAATTAATCAATTGCATATTATCACAAAGAGTGATTTAAAATTATGGTTAATACAAGACTAAACATAAGAAACAAAAACAATGAATTTTAAGACATTTTTATTAGAGAAAAATGTATTCAAATAAACAGGGATATGAAAAATAATATTTTGGTGGATAATCATCAAAAGAAAGGTGTCTTGAGATGATAATAATAATAATAGCATTTCTCATGGAGTAAGTATGTTCTAGAGCAGAAGAGATTTTTGATCTGAATAATATTAATTTAAAAGTCGTCATCTTTTCATTCCAAGATGTTGATTCTTTCCTTTGAACTCACAATTTTAGAGGTTTATTAATTAAGACCCAATTTCTGAGGGAGTATTAAAGGGAGTTTATTAATAGAACGGATGAATTGGTAATATAATCTTATCTTTGAAAACGAAACCAAGGGAGAGATACATTCGAAGGAGGAAAGAGGGAACAATGAAGGATGGATAAAGAATACAATAAATAACATGATTAATTGATTTCATATAAAATAATTCCCTCCAAAGTCGATCATTTAAAAACAGTTTTTAACTGCTAAAAGCCAGTTGTTCGGCTGAGTTAATAGTTAATCTCATCAAAACAAATAAAGATTTAATTTAAAATACGGGGGTTTGTTTTTTTAGCAAAAATCTTTTAAAAACAACAACAATTCATAAAACCATCAGAATTTGCATAACCCCCCACGTTCATTCCCTATGATTTTCGAAGGCACCCCTTTGAAGATGTCCCTTTAGTTTCTTGTGCTTTGCATAATATTCTGCTTTCAATCCCCTGTCTTCAATGCGCTTCCGTTCATGTACTACCGAGCTGATTTATCTTGTAAGATCGATGGGAATTGGTAGCCTTGTGAAGAGCAGCTGATTTGTGATAATCTCTACGAGTTTCAATTCGTCAACAAGAATAACATCGAGAGCATAACTATGGACTACGGGTTGATATGTGATTTGCGATTAAAAGAAGCTAGCATTCTATCAATAGGCTTCTTTGGATAATTAGCTGCATATCTCATAGCTATTTTCACTGAAATCCCTCGCTGTAACAAAACAGCCATTTTATTCACTCTGATTGCCACTCAAGGTCTCCTGAATAACTCCCTAGCTTTCATCAAAGGATCACTACAATGGGTGACATTTGTTATTTTCGCTTGGAACCTAATTTACTCTTATCTCTATTCATAAATTTTCGCTTATGCCAATGACATGTACACGACTGCAATCAAAGATAAAGCTGTCAACCTCATCAACATCATGTGGACTAGCGGTGCACTCCTCTTCATAGCCTACTCTTGGAGCTATGGGAATTGGATAAATCATGTGGCATATTTTGGAGGGCTCACAGAATGGATTCTGGGGATTGTATTTTTTCTCCTGCGTTCTCCACCACTTCCTGAGGTAGATGTCCTTCATCAGCCTGTTATTTCTGGATAAAACCATTCAAGAAGCTCTGAAAAAGATGCCAACGAGGAGGCAAAGCAGCAGCAAAGGAACTTCATTAAGGATTTACTTGACAAATGCATCCTGCTGAAGAATAATAGAAAATATCTTAAAAATGCAGTGATTTTCATTTTCTGCTGGTCAGTGTTCTAGACATCATACAGCACGCCATTCATCGCATTTAACAGTCTCGGAGGGAATCTCCTGCATAATGTGTTCATCTCTATTTTCTTTGATTTTATTGGTAGTTTTCTGGCTTGTTTTCTGCTGAGTCGCTTGGATTCTCTCCGTTTGCTGCTGAATAATATACTCATCATCGGATCGCTTTAAACATTTTCATATTTTGTGCCAACCGACTGTTTCGTCCTTCAGCTTTTCATAATCCTTGGAACGAAGCTATCAACGAGGATGGCATTCCCAACTATGTTAACTCTTCTAGCATATGTGCTTCCTTATTAATTCAACTAGCTAGTCTTCAATGTAGCCAATGTGATTTCAATAATTTTCAGCACACTCCTTCCGTTTTACCGCTACTACATGGAAGTTAATGGGATCAATATATTCTTTGGCATAGGAGTGATAACATTAATTCTCCTGCCATTTGCGACTTGTTTCAGAACACTGGAAGATGAAAATGCGGAAATCAAAGCTGCAAGAGTTTCAAGAGATTTCAAGAAGAAATCTAGTTTTGCTCCGATGCGTAGGACATCAGATGCGATTATTGAAACGATGCTTGGGAAATCTTCAATGATTGCACAGTAGGCTGCCTTGATGATCATTGATAAGCAGTCTGTAGCAGAAGAAAAAAGATTCATTTAGAATCAAAAGCAAATGAATGAACTACAAGTAAGTTCTTGAGAGATTGAGCGGATATTAGGGTGAAGAGAGAGAGAGAGAGAAGAAGAGGAAGAATAAAACTGTCCTTAGGTAGGCTTTTTTTGGGTTTATTTGTATGTGGTTCATTTTATGTGATTCATGATGGTTATTTCAGGATGACCATTTAGTTTGAAATGTCTTTCTAGTACTGTGTACTTGTATTTATCCCAGCTTTTCGCATGATATCTAATTGAGTATTTCTCCCCCTCTCTTTTTTATTTGATAAAATTCAGCATAAATTTTGATTTCGAAAAATCAATGAATGATTATTTCTTGTATGGAAGGGAATATTTCAAAATCAAGATAGCAACACCAACAAGTCAGGTTACGGATAATGAGATAATTCCAAATGCTAACGAAATATGAAATTATCTTGAGAATGTTATCAAAAAACAATAAATTCAGGCAGATAATTGATACATAGGCAACGAAATAAAGAAAATCATATTTATCATGATATCTACAGAGAGATTCTCATAAGATAAAATGCAATCTGCCATTATTCGTTCTACTAATTTTTACTTATTCGTAATTTGAGATTTGAAATCTGACAGTCTTTTTCATCAAGGAAAAGTTTAAACAAAAAAATAAAATCTCTCGCAATTCAATTAAGAAAGTTGCATAAAAAGAAGAAGAAAAAGAAATCAATTATGTGAAATAATCAAGCTCATTCTCCCCTTCCTTTATTTTTTAGATTCGATCCAATGGGAATATCAAAGCAAACAAATTTTCTATTTTTCTTTGTAAAGGTATTATGTAAGGAAAAAATGAGGATATGATGTTCAGAAACATACTATTTCAAATTGATATTTAGCTGCTTTTTTCTCTATTATTTTACAAAAACACCTTTTTTAATTATCTATTACAATTAATCAATTATTTAAACTGTCAAACAGTTAAACTATAAAAATATCAATAAATATTTACTGTTTTTATTGGTTTTATTTTTAATAAAAGCATGGAAATTTAACAAAAGATACTCTATAGTAAATAAAATTAATACAATTTAACTCAGCAAACACGTGTTTAGAGATTTTACTTGCAATTTTTCACACCTACGAATCAAACAACGGAATGATCTTCGACATAGGAAGTGACTTATCTATTCTAATAATTCTCCCCTGCTTGTTCGGTATCGAGGTTATCCAACTTGGACATTTCACAAGCAGCTACTCGATGATCGAAATAATCTCGTTGCTAGAAATTGTTGTGATCAATTTGAGATGATCAAGGAGATTCACATAGAACATATTGGATACTTTTCTTGAAATAAAATGCGTGATCATCGCCTGCACAATTTTTCTAATATCCTCCACAGGAGATGATTGGTTATTCAACGAGCTAGCACAAGAAGAACCTCCTTGCAAGAGCTATTACTACTAAACTTACTATTCTTTAGCTTTTATGAGTTAATATAATTTCTCACTTAGACATCCACTTTTGTTATTCTCCGTGGATATCAATGCAGAAGCAGCTTTAAGCTAGAGTTTATTCTTTTCTTTTTCTTCTTAAGTTGCTTATCTCCCTCTGAGAAGCTACTCAAAGATATCATTTTTTGACTTTGAAGAAGATGCAGAAGAAATTGATGTCTATGCAGTAGGCAAAGGTGGTAATGGCATTAAATCTAATTTATCATGAATAGTATTTTCCAGGAGATTGCTAGCATATTTTTTCTCTAAAGCTGCTTTAAAGCCTTAAATTCGTTCTTATCTTGGCTAAGCACCTTGTATTTACACTAATAACTCCATTTTCTACTCAGAATTATTATTTTATTATCCTTTCACCCACTTTAGATCATACGCCGTTGGATAAACACCCAGTATCTATTATAATCCTGCTAATTCTACTGTAGCTTTCATCGTCTATTGCATATTTTATCTCAAATCACTGAAAATCTAAGGTTTATTTCGTGTTTTAAACCACTCCAAACACTCCTCTAATTTACTGAAAGACTGCAAAAGATAACTGAAACTAACGGGGAGACCATCAATAACAGTAGATTTCTCAATATTAAGAGGATTCTCGATGAGTGTGCTTTCTTCTACGTCCATGTTGGTATTTAAAGATTGTGTAGCATTATCTAAGGAATTCTCAATGGATTTGTTATTATCTGCTGCACCTGCTAGTAATAGCTCATATTTTAGTTTGAGTGAAGGTGTTTAGATGATTGCAGCAGCTTTCTCACTGTTTTGACATTACAGTTTATCTTAAAACGATTGTTAAGTTGAGATCTTAGCAGCTATTTATTCTCTAATCGATTTGGCAGAGGAAGTAGCAACAACATTTTAATTATCTTTCTTGATTATCTACTCTTCCTCTTTCTTTTCAGTGTGAATTCCTTGCTTATTTCCCAAGACTTACTAAATAATTTTCTGCGTATTTAACGACAGCTCATTGCCTAGAATTTTCGATGTCTATGAAAATTTTCTTTCTAAATTATTCCTTAAGGCTTGCTGTTCAACAACTTTGATGCGCTTTTCTGTCTCTAGCGCTAGTTTTTCCTTAAGTTTTTCATCTAAGAACTCTCTGAAATCTACTACATTCTAAGATTTCAATTCAACTTTCACTTATTAGGTTGCTTTTCCTGCTGGAGATGCAGATGACTAAGATAACTACTCATCGCTGTGGGTGAATGGAGAGACCATAGATTACTTGGAATTAATGCCTTGTGAAGACTCCATAACAGAATGATTAAGAGAAAGACTCTTTTAGGAGTAGCAAGTAGAAGCAGAGGAATTACAACTAGCTTCGTTGTTTGAATGTTCGACTTGATCAAGAACACTGACTGTTGGTAAGCTACTAAGAGATTGGTATGGTTATGATTAAGGTTACAGGACACTCCTAATCTACTCATTTTTAGACAGGATTGGTTGAGTCTTCTCATCGTTTGTGCTTTCTAATCGTTTAACTCTTCGCTTTTCCTTTTATTTTTCTGTTTTTAAGGCTTTCTCATCTAATTCTGAGAAAATCATTTTCACAGTTGACTTTCCACTGCGGCTACTACGACGGATGCTCTCAGTCTCACTCATTTTAAATCACCTTACTCTAAATTATCAACAGTTCTATGGTATTATCGTAAAAAGAGATCTCTCAGAAGTGCTACTACTTTACTAACTATGAGTTCTTATGTTTATTCTTATTTTCTTGATTTATGTAGTGTTTATTTGCGATTGTTAATAGAAGATTAATCTTTTCCCACAGTTGAATCGTTTCGTTGGGCTTCGAATTGGTTATATAACTTAGAGAAAGAAAAAAACACAGCAAGAACTAACCCGCAAAAAGATCTGAGTTTGCCACCAAAAACAATTGAAATCCCACACTCGCGCGCATAATATATTTGGGAAAACTACATAACTTTTTTTTAAAATCCATAAAAAATAAAAAAGAATTCCACAACGATTCTCCTACATATTATATTTACATCTTTTTGATTTGAGAATATCTCAACTTTTGTTGAATTTCTTAGAATAGATCGCGGCTCTAAAAAATGCAGTTTATTAGGAAAATAACATAAGAGTAAAATGGAGTAGACATTTTGGATATTTTTAAAAACATTCTAATTAAGGCTGAGACAGTGAGATTTAAGGAGTTGAGTAAAAGAAAATTTATCTTGGTTTTTAACACGTATCATTCAGAGAAATCAGTGAATTCTAACTTGAGGGGGGGGGGGAGAAGTT
>Ga0302271_10000352_pt1 | contig 43994 bp, 39 predicted proteins | sample III_Bog_N1_1_FD_198767 | JGI IMG/M metagenome (GOLD analysis project Ga0302271, IMG submission 198767) | Peat permafrost microbial communities from Stordalen Mire near Abisko, Sweden - III_Bog_N1_1 | ecosystem: Environmental > Terrestrial > Soil > Wetlands > Peat | place: Sweden: Abisko...
AACCCCAACCCCAACCCCAACCCCAACCCCAACCCCAACCCCAACCCCAACCCCAACCCCAACCCCAACCCCAACCCCAACCCCAACCCCAACCCCTCAGTATTCAAGAAATTCGATTCAAAAATTAAAATTAGCAAAAAAGAATAATATTTAATAAACTTTTTGTCAAATTAATTAGGAAAAAAATTAAATTAAAAAGCTAACATTCAATAAACGCAAGTTAATTATTTTGAATTTTAACTTAAATTGCAATTGTTTAGAATAGATAGAGACATCTATAAGATACACAGAAAATATTTAGGAACCCATCTTACTAAATGCTTAAAATCCCCTAGAATTTCTAAACCACAAGCAATCACAGAAACATTCATTTTTAGAAATACAAATTAAGAATAAAGAATCCTGATTGGGCATCATTTTAACCAAGCTCCACTGTAAGATAGATCTAAATTCAATGTATCGAACTTGTATGCTTCGTGGAGGAAATTCATGTAATCGATGAAATTAGGCTTACCCAGATTCTTGAATTTATATTTGACCTCAATTTGATCACCTGGCATCAAGCTGAAGTTACTTGATTTCAGCTGAATACCATTGATAAACGGCATGATGTGGTATTCGAACTTGAAGATTTTGTTTTGCTATGATTGTTTAGCGTATTTCGTGTAGTAATCGTATTCGTCTTTGATTTCCGGTGTTGGTTTAAGTAAATTACCTTTGTCTTCCCATTTCGTTTGCTGTTCAAATAATTCAACGAATACGACCATTTTCTTGGAGGGTTGCTCAGAATAAAATCCAATTTTGAGCATCTCATATTTCTCATTCGCTAATTCGTTCAAGACTAAATCAAGTAAGTTCGTTAGAATCTTCGAACAAACGACAAAACTTGCGTCCGCAAATAGAGAATTGCCAAAACAACGTCTCTCAATCTCAGAGGTTTTGACATATTCAAATCCAAATATTTCCTTCGTGTTGTGGTAAGCGATGAAAGCTCCGTCCATACGACCTAAGATAAATAATAATGATTCTTGCACTCTTTTTTAAGTATTTAATCATACCTATTTTAAGCTAGAATGAGTATTTTAGCATGGCACCTCGGATAAGATCGTAATACTCTCTTTCAAACGAGGAATGAATCCCAAACTTATTGCTGATGCGGTAGTCTAAATGGTCTTGATAATTATCTAGATCGTAACGAATAGGACAAACAGCTCTAGTTTTGATTTCGAACACAAATGGCTTCCCTGTTTGAGGATCAGTGACTTAACAATCGATTTAAGAACGAAGGCAGATATCTAAAAACAACAACAAAAAAGCCAAAAATGAATTAAAAATAATCTTTTTGAGCAAAATTGAGCAGAGAATGACAGCAGTTTAATTCAATTTACCTTTGTTGAGTTTCATGAATCTATGATGATCTTCATCAAGTTGAATATGTGCATCTTTCGGTGCATTTTTGGACAGCGAATTATTAAAACTGACTGGATCGAGAGTTAACTATCTTTCCATGATCTTACCAAGATCCATTAAGACTTTATTAGCAGATTCAAATAGTCCATTATCACTGTCAAACGCGTAGATTCCATTCTTAGGATCGAGTTTTCTAATCATATTTGAAGTTGGTTTTCGCTATGAAATCATGTATTTCTTGGGTTCATCGTCATAAGCTGAAGAGATGTTATCAAAAATCGGGTTGCGGAACGAAGAAAATAGAAAATATATCTGAGACAGTACATTTGAAATTGTCGACGTACTCATGACATACTTGATTTGACTTTATCTCGCGAAGTTCAGTAGCAAATCATCTTTCGAAGGTGGAGTATATGATGGAATCCTATCGAAATCGATTTCCTCAGCTTAGGGGATGTTTCTAAGGAACTACCCACCATCAGCTTGCAGCTAAGCCATCGCATCCATGGAGTAAATGCCTGGTTTGAGGACGATCTTATCTAAATTATGAGCGAGTTTGGGCACTTTGTGGAAAGTCTCTTCGTTTTCAATGTTAATAATGTTGATGTCATCGAGACTCACATTAATCGAATTGCTTTAGTTGCTGAAGGTGTATTTACTCTAAATACGTTTCTCTTTAACCGCAGTTGCAGTTGCAGTAGCTGTAACTGCTGCTGGACCTGTAGGATCTTCAGCATCTGGAAGATCTTTTCCTTCTTCCCCTCCAACTAGTTTCATAGCATCAGCTAATCTCCTGGAGTGAATATCATCTTCTTCGCTAGTAACCTGCTGTTATTATTGTGGCTGTCCTGGGTTCTAACTACTATTGTTGCTGTAGAAACTTTATTGATTTTGATGCTACTAGCCAGGTTGCTAAACTGTCTGCTTCTTTCCTCTGCCCTTCCTATTTGAAAATATATTTCACTCTCATTAGAATGCAATTATTTTTTTCTTCTTAAGCTTCAGCAAATCTACTTACGGAGGGTTTTATGTAGAGAAGTGATAAATACTAGAAAGAGGAGACAAAATATTCCTCTTCAATTATTGTCTTTGCAAGAAGCGAGGCAAGAATAACATACGGCTGTGTAATTGTCTGCTATAATCCTGCTGCTACTTTACTAAAAAAACACTGATTAATTTAACTTCAGCTCTTTGGAACTTTCTTTCATCCTGTGTAGAACCACTTTGGCTTTGAATATCGAAGAGAAATACTTGGGTTTTAATTTCTCATAAAAATTCTCAAAATGAAATATCATATTGAATCCCCTTCCCTATCAAAATCTTCCAAGAATAAAAAGAATATTAAAGATTCTTCAAAAAAAGCAATTCAATCAGCATACATTCTCCTATTCATTCAAAGTTGAAATACTTTGGTGGATGCATAATATTACTATCCTCTTACTTGGAGAATAAACAAAAACACACCTCATTTTGAAAACTCAAGCAATTACCAAATATGCAAGTATCCAAAATTATTGCTCAAATTCTCAAGAGATCCAATGAATTAACTGAATTCTTAGAGCCTTGCATTTCAGCAAAACAACTCCGTTCTCTCATTCTGTAGTTTTTCCTTCATTTCCCCTCTTATGGCCTATCTGGAGATGATGGTTACAATTTTTTAACTTCATCATCTTCCTGAAACTTAGTTATTTCCTAGAGTTATTGCTATCTCACCACATCACTTGCAGAACCACTGTTACTCGTGGAATTATTGCTTTTAAGATCATCATCGTTTGAGATTCCCTTGGGTTTCTTTTATTACTACTGCTTATTGCTACTACTTCCTTTAAAAGTCACTATTCCGATCAACTTGTTAGAGATATTTTTGATCTTATCAAAGCAATTCATTCTACGTGGCTGATTTGGCTGGATAAAAAAATTCTAGCCGTCTATAACAGACAGCTTTTACTCTTGAATTGCAAATGCACATTGCTTTGCTAGACTCTCAATGCTTACGGTTACTCCTTCTCCTGTCTTAGCACTTAGCCATTCAAACAAAAAATACATGGATTTTATGCAGATATTTTCATTTTTAATATGTTTAATTCCCTTACCTTGTTTCGAAATATGTCATCTTATGTTTCTAAGCTAGCTCAGCACCTTCCAGAGTCTTGATTTTCCTTTCCTAAAAAGAATCCATTCAACAAAAGCTAATTTAGCCCACAGCTACCTTCAAAACTAATCTGAATATGAATCTCAAAAAGATAACTACTACCTCTTACATGTCAACTTTGTTGCCGATTAAGATCTTCTTTACGTTGACATCTGAGTTTTCTATAACTTACTATATCCAATATTCAGAGACCTCTAGAATAGCATATTACAAAAACGCATTAAAGAACCCAAGAAACGCTTCAATCATTATCAAATCAATATCATTTTCGCTTTATCATCTTCTTAATCCCAATCTTTTATACGATGAATAAATTGCTTATTTGCTCTTCTTCTAAATCATAATTTGTGTGGTTACTTTTAAAACTGTCTAAATCTGTCAAATCGAAGGTTAGCAGTACACCATCTGCTTTTTGAAATAGCCCGCGGGTGAGTGAAAAGTATTTATCTTATCCGGCAGTGTCCCATATGTTAATCTTGAGGTTTTATTCGTTGACTACGATTGTTTTAGAAAATAAATCCATTCCGATTGTAGGATCTTGCTTCATGGAAACGCCACCGCCTGCTCATTCGAAAAAATACAATTCGTTGTGGTTAAGTGTATTTTAGTGGCTAATTGCTTATTTTATTATTTTATCCTTGAATACCTTCTTCTTCATTGTAAAGATATCTCTTGATGAGGCACGTCTTTCCAGCTCCTAAAGGAGATAAAGGAACACATAAGGGATAAGTTTTGGAGAAAACTAATTCAGCATCATAAAGAAAAAAATAGCAATGTCTCACCAGAGTTCCCAACAATGATCAAATCTATTTTGACCATATATAGTTGCTGCAACTATTAGACTCCGGAATGAGTTTGTATCCCTTCACTTGGACTTCAAATTCCAAATTCTTGCGCCTGAAAATCTTAAAGGCTAAGTTGTCTTTCTTGCGTGTGCGCGTTTACTACTTTATTAACTCCCTCAATCGACCTTGACAGAGACTACGTTTAATTAATTATTAGAAAAATATTTCAATCAAAATTAAGTTTCCTTACCATCAGTCAGCAAATCCCAACAAGAGGGGAGGGTGGGAGATAATGCTCCAGTTTCCCATAAACAGAAATAGGTAGGTTCATTCCTTGATTCACATTTGGATCACGCAATTCCACAACTTCAAATCACAACTTCGTCAGTTCACATCAAAAAAACACTTTGTTTTGTCTATTCTTAGAAGCTGAAGAAAAAGTAAATAACCCGAGTTCAAACTTTTAAATAAAAACCACAGGGAATAGGGAGTAACGCTAAATGCTCATCTTGAGATATGCCCGAAGGAGGAGGAATGAAATTTCTAGAAAAAGAAATTCAATATTACATTAAGATAGAAAGGAATAATGGGTTTATTCACTGAAAAAATAAGATTTATTAATTGAAATAGAAACAAATAAAACACATAGAAAGGAAGAGACAGAAAGAGACAAATTGAATATGTTTGATAAATCTTGATGCAGCTAAAGATTAAAAAATATGATTTAGAAATCCCGTTGAGATTTCATAAGTCATGAAGATCTTCTGAGATTGACTACAAACGAGAATGAGGGTAACTCATTTACTAGACACTATTTGATATTAATTTGGGTTCGTACTACAAGATAAGTAGGTATGTTTACTTCTCTCAAGACTACTATTGCTTTTTGTTGTTGCAATTTTAACAAGTTCCTCAGTTATTTGCTAATTCAAGTGTCTTCTAGTTAGGTATCCAAGATTTATTATTCTACAGATTCAAGTTCATGACATATGTCTCCGTGCCATTTGCATTTTCTCTGCCAAGGACATTTAGATAAACAAGGAAATTAACATAATTCCAAGTATTATGCGTCCGTGACACATGTCTCAAGAAATTTAGACCATTTTTCTCGAATTCCCATTTTTGAATGTCACAGATAAAGCAAACGTTTTCGATATCGAATTCGGTCTAATGCTGCTCGTCACGCAAATCAGCAAACGCGTCGATAATAATACCGCTAATAACATTAAGCATAATCTAAGAGATGATGATGAAGAATGAGAAGTCAAATAAGAATGTCGTGAAGAAATCATAGCTAGAATTCTAAAAAGACATATTGTACCCGAATGTACCAATGCCATTTCCCTCACGTAGACCATAAAGCACTAAAGAAATCATGCAGTGATAGGGAGTATCGCAAAGTTGCTCGTCAATGTACTCTCCATGAGGACCTAGCACGTTCAGTTAGAACCTCTAGCTGAAACTTGTGAAGCCACTGAACGCGTACATATTCAGGAGAATCAGAATCAAAAAGAAGATACCTAGAAATTGGAAAAATGAGTTAAGGCAAAAACTAGTTGTGGAATTCATTAATATGAATTAAATCTAGAATATTTTTACCGATGAACTTTCTCCATCTCATTTTGAGAGCTTGGAGGACGGAGTACATAGTCTTGTTGACAAATACGAAGCATAAGCACAGTAAGTAGAAAAAGAACTCACTGAGGTAGACTCCACAAAGAGATAGGACGAGGATTATGAGAAATGGGAATAAATCTTATCGTTTGAAGATCGTCGAAACTAGAATGACTGATTAGAATAGTTTAGTTATTCTTCCATCCTATTCATCTTTCTTTTTTCCTTGAAGCCGCGATTCGACATTTTCTTGAGCTAGCAGTTCGTTTTCAGCGATTCGATAGTAGATTTTGAATCTCAGTATTAGATAAAATGCAAGGACAACCATCGATAAATAAACATTGAGTTTTCCTAAAAATTTCACCAAGAACATGTGCTCACGGACTACCTATCCATCTTCGATTTTGTAAGAAAAACTCACAAAGATCGTGATAGTGAAATTCACGAACGCGAGTAATAATACAGGCTTTGTGTGGTCAGATTCGAACATGGCAAATTTCATGAAAGTTGGCCATAATGGGGAGTAGTCACGATAGAGTTTTCTATTTTCCTCCATTTCGATCATGAACTGAGGGATGGCATCAATCATGCATCCTAATTTCGCACCATTGTTGCTTCTGTCGACGTTTGCCAGGAATTGTTATTTTGTTTCGCTTTGAAAAAGAGAACAAAGAATGTAAAAATATTATCTAGTTTGGTCATTTTTTCATTTACTAAGAGAGGAAGAAACACTGTGGTGGTATAATATATTGATATTCATATAGATTGCTGGAGTTATCGACTAATTCAATGGATGCCATGATTCCATCGAGGAATTTAAATGCTGTTGTTATGATACCGTTATAAGTCGTTCTAAAGTTAGCTTGATCGCCCATGCGCTTGCGATAGAAATTCACATAAGTTGTGACTTCCTAGGAACTCTTCTTGTACACGTTGAGGATCTTGGAAATCGAGACAAGGATCTTAATTGGGAGATTCTTTTCATCGAGCAAGACTGATTGATGTAGATTATCGCCAATCTGATATTTGTACATTTGAATTAATTTCTCGGGAATATAGAACAGATTCGTGTTGTCTTAGCTGCTCTCGTTGATCTCCACATTCAAGAATGTCTGCGAAGGAGAAAATCAAAAAGAGATTATTTTTATTATTTAGTGTTGTTGCAAAAAGGGATTGTTTCTGATTCTTGTTTTTTGCTTACTAAGACAATGTGCTTGAAGGTTTGGAGGAAGGTTTCCTCGAGTACTTTATAGTTCACAACTGAGCTGATGTTTTCAAGGATGTATGTGTTTTGCCCCTCCAGAAGAGAAATTAGCAGTTCTAGGACGTAGACTCTGATAGTTTAAAGGTTTGACATATCGTTACTACCTTTTTTCGTGAGAATTTTCGCTATGATCTACCACATTTTCTGCTGATTAAAAAGATGTACAGTCAGGTTTTGATTCTCCAAGCAAGGTCCTAAATGCATCTCCGCTAAGCCGATCATCGTGTATGTGAAGAGTTTGATAAAAGTCTAGGAGATTCCACCTTCCATGTTCTACAAAAGAAAATAACCAAAAATATCAAGAGAAGAATAAGTCTACTAATCGGGGGGGGGGGGGGGGGGAAAAATTTATTAAAAATCAAAGAAAATATCTCCAAAATTCCTTACGAATTGTACTTCGACTTTTTTGCTGGTGAGAACATCAATCTACCAAGATTTAAATAGTAGCTCACATAAGCCAATCATCCATCGTAAAATACCCTGTTCTCCGATGATTTTTTGTAGATATTCATGCTGCTCTTCGGCTAAGTATCTAAACATCTAAATGAATTCCACGCTGAGATCTCCTATCTGCGTTATCATACCGATAAATTATTCAATATTTTTGTTTAAGTATTTTCTATGAACTTACCCATCGAAGAGTGTTATCTTCGAAACTATTTTCATAGTTCTTGACCAGAGAGAACAACTAAGGAAGCGATTGGGCAACTAAGCATCACCAATAACCAAAAATAAAATGAATTTATGCTCTGATAAAACAGCTAAGAAAAAATCCAAAATATAAAACTGCTTTTTTCAGCTATTATTTACCAATTTGCAGAATGGAAACAAACAATTCCTTATTCGAAGCAGATTCTTCAATGTACTCTCTAATGATTCCTTGCAGGAGTTTAGTGTCATAGATGAGTAGCCGATTGATCAACTTGACATTGTTGCACATCGAATTATAATTGTAGTACTCCGAGGATTGTATTTTCGAGTAAGGATAGAGTTAACTTGGAGATTTAATCTAATGCAGCACATGGTTCAAGAAAATACTACTGATTTTGCAGAAATTCTTGAGCTTAATCTGCTGGAAGTGAATTTAGTACAAAGGGCTCTTCTCAATTAAGATTGCTTCATTTTATTTGCTGTCAAGAGTGTCGATAAATGTCACGATTTCTTTGTAGAAATCATAATATTGAGGGTTCACATTCCTTGGCTCGATTATGCCACTCTTTCGACTCATGTGCTTTCTTCAAAGACAAACAAAAATGAATCAGCTTATTATCCCACACCATAGGTCCTTGAAACCCAAGGGAAAATCTGCAAATTTTTGTGTTTTACTTGTAGATTTTGATGTATTTTTTATTCACTAATCTTTGCTCGTATTTTTCGAAGATATCTTCTATTTTGCCGAAGATTTTGCCTTCAGGCGAGGAGGATTTCTTCTCGAGAAGAGCATTTGCTTGCTGCTCTTTGAGATTTCTCGGAATAGCAGATTTGAGCATGACATGAGTGAACAAATCGCGAATGAAAATGAACTCAACTACTAGCTCTTTAATTTTCATGAGTTCTCTGCCGTTGAGAAAGTTAGAATCTCCAACAAGTTTTGTAAATCCAATAATGTTCTCAAATGGCAAGAAGATCGCGTAGAGCCCATAGTCTTTGAGAAAATTCAATTGCTTCTTCAACATTTTCTGAAATATCTTGATCTTAGATACAAATCCTTAGATATTTGCTCTGAGGAGCTTCTCGAGTAGTTGAATATTCGATTTGAGTGCGAAAATCTTAGAGGATAGCTTATCGACTTTTAAATCACTTGCAATCAGCAGACTCATCTCGAAGTTACGCTTTTCGAAGCTCTGAATGACATTCTTGGCTTTCAGGAAATGCAAGTTGAAGAATCGGAACATTTCGGTTTGAATGTCTATGAAATATTCTGACTTTTTAGAAGAAGAAAAAAGAAAGAATTTCAAATAATCAAGAAAAGTAAGAGAGCAAAAGAAAATAAGAATATAAATAAATAATAAAAAATAATTGTTTCTACATCGTTGTAGAGCTCTTCTAGGAAATTGAACGTGGATTCGACAAGATGGGAGTTACCCATATCAGGAAATATCTCAGTGAGCAAATCAATGTTCTTTTATGGGAAAATGGTCTCATTATTCTCCATGAGAATGTTGTTAACTTTCATGCAGATAGCGAACAGCTGAATTGTCTTGAATGCAATATGATCATCCTGCGTTTATGAGATCTCCTTCAATTTAGAGTAGTTGCTGGAATCGTTTGCAGTAATCACAAAGCAGTCGTCTTCGAGAATGGAATTAAATTTATTATTCACATGTTTGAGACTCTCACTTATTCCCCGTTTCACGAACTAATGTGATTTACCTGTTTTTTTGGATTCACTGCCTCCCTCAAACATCTCGTTTATGATCATCAGCACATTTTGCGCTATGCCTTTTAAGTTGTGGGAAAAATACCAAACAATTAAATAATTTCAAGATCCAAAAAAGAGGAATGATCTAACAATTTTAAAATATGATCGCATAACTTTTTCAAAGCAGTTAGGTTACTTTGAAAGCAATGATAAAGCACGGAGGATTTCTCATAATAATCTTCTCTCTTTTTCGTTCTCGAGTCATATCTCTCGATGATAATCAAAATGGATTCATACATGTTGATTCTAAACCTCAGTAGGTTATAGTATTGGAACGTAGATATCTCTGAAATATCGAAATACTTTGCATCCACGAAATCCAGTACATTCTCGAAATGATCGAATAGCAACAACGGAGAGGTGAAAGTTTCTTTTTCTTTGATCGATGAGACCAAGTCGTGGTAGAACGTACTGAATTCCAAGTAGGAATCTGTTTGCTCGATTAGTTTTTAGATGATATCGAGGTTGTTCTTCTAAAAAAGCGCAGTCATGTTGTCGATGTTCTCAAAGCAGAATACCTTCAAGATGTCCACGCACTTGTTCAAGACTGCAAAGGGTTGCATGTACAGTGGTGACTGGTTCTTCATTTGTCTCACTTAAAATTTAGAGTTCCCCTTTGGTAAGATCAAGAAGTATGCCTAGATTTTTTAAAATAACAAAGTAAGATTTCTCATATAAAATACTATTTTTTCCATGTATTTACATCAAACAGTCTCATGATAGCGATATCGATTCCAGATCTGAAGATCTTTGCTTAGAACTCCCTGAGTTTGAGAGGGTAATTTTGTTTATCTGTCTTGGAAGTTGAATGTATGTTCTTGAGTGTTTTATTGTTAATGAGCAACAAGAAATGTTCATATTCATCTGTGGTAACGATGGAATGCAGTATTTCGAAGAGTTCAATCCTCGAATTGTCTGTGAAGGTACTAGCAGATACAGGGTCAGTGATTTTCTTGCCGAGAATGTACTTATCAATGAATTTATCTAGATTCTTTCTCGGTTCTTTCAGCACATTTCTCTTGGAGAGAAACTCCTTCAGCAGTAGATACGAGTGGTAGCTCTCCTCCGTGCAGCGTTTTATGCCCTCAAGGTACAGCGTAGATGCCACACATTGTTCTCTCATAAGTTTTTGAATATTCGATTGGATCTTCTGAAAACCTTGAGGTGTTGAATCGAGGAATTTTTTGTTCATTTAGATGTTTAAGATTGTTCCGAATAGCAGCTTGTAGATGTTCATGCTGTTTTGATCGTCGCCCTCGTAAAGAAAATAGAATCTCCGCTTCTTTTCTTTTTACTTCTCGTTCAATAGCTCTACAAAACATACAACATCAAGAGGAAATAAAAACAAATATTTGAAGTTTCCAATTTTTAACTTTCAATTTGAGTTGCTCTTTACCTTCTGTTTGCTGTTGTGCTGTAGGGTTATTCATTTTCGGCTATTTTTCATGAAACGTCCTTTTGAGAAGCCCATGATTAACTAGTTCTGCTTCGTACTACATATCTTTCTGTTGGAAGAAACTCAACACAAGGATGTCCGAAAGTAGCACTAAGGACTTTTCATCGATGATCTCACTCGCTTCTTCTGTAGTGAATTTCTGCAACTCCACGTTCAATGTGTTCAGAATCTTCTTGAGGAACGTAGATTCTTTGCTTCCCTATTTGTTTTATCAGCAAAATTAGTTTTTTTCATATTTTTTCTTTTCAAAAGCAAGCTTCAATTTTTACTTGTATGAGCCTGCATTTGAGGATGATTTTCGTGATAGAAAGCGAGAAATTCAGCAGCTTATTTTGTATATTTGACGACAAATCCATTTCTGAAATCAGATCGATGTATTATTTAATTTCCCTTTAGACATTCCCGTAATTAATCAAAACATAGCCTTTCTAAATGTAATGCTATGAAAAATCCCTGACACTCATCCTCTACAATGGCGAGAGATTCTCAATAGTCTTAGTTTCGATTTTTCGTAACCTCGAAACATCGTCTTTGATGAGTAGAATATAGATGTTCATTAGAAAATCAACTATTTTTTCATACCACTGCAAGGAATACGAATCTATTTCCGCAAATGTATTCGGCATATTGATGATTATGTTGTGAATATACTCTGTAGTAGTGATATTCAAGAATTTATGGTGCAGCTTTAGAAACCGTTTTTTCGTGTCAGATTGTAGATTAACGAGTTACAGATTGTCAAAAACGAACACATAGTCTAAGAAGCTGTTATCCTCTGCTAACTAAGCGACTGCGTTCTCGCCTGCAGCAGCTTTGGTGAATTTACCACGGATGAAGTTCATGTGGGCTTCGAATTTCTGAAAAAGACCTTTGTAAATCGCCTCGTTCTCAAATACGAAATTAAACAGCGTGTGGATCATGCTATTCTTATCCAGACTTTGCTTGGCGATGATTTACTTGTATCTAATGATGAACTGCCTCATCCTGGAGACTCTGTGATGGGAGCTGTCATCGCATTCACATTTAGAATTACTGCAGAAATCATGATTGTGTTCAGGATGATTTTTTTCATGTGGACTCGGAAGTAGTTTTTTCTTTTCTCGCAGACCACTTGAACTTGAATGAGTTGACAGTGCAGATTACTATGATTATTAGAATTTATCCAGTAAATAGCTCTTCGATTACTGCAGTCCTTTAATGTCCGCTCTATCATTGACTTCAAAATGTGCCCGATGCTTGGAATCATGGGCACAGAAAAAACAAAGATTTATGTTGCATCTTGGACACTGCAAGAACTTCAACTTGAACGCGATATCAATGTGGTACAGAAAGCAATCCTTGACGATGAGCACTTCCCTTTGACGAAACTTATGACCAAGCATCGCACAATCGCAGAAGAATCTGGATTTTCTAAAATATTTCACATTGTGTCCTTCATGGCAATATCCAATGCAGTATTTGCAGACTCCGTATCGCTCGTTAGGAAAGCAATCTAAGCAGATGTATTAGTCTTGGAGAATGCTTTTTTTACCCGTTTCAAGGAACGAACAAGCATGCTCTTTTTCAACAAGATTCTGGGCTTCCACATGATAAGTGTAGTAGTTCTCTAGCTCAAACAGGAGTTTCTTGTTCATTTGCAGTACGGCGAGCAATGTACTTGCACCTGAGGATTAGACTGATTTTTCTTGTGATTTTTAGTAATTTTTTAATTGTTTTTGAATCGTTTTGAAAGACCCCACCTAAAATTATTGGGGGAAGATCTTTTATTTTTGATTTCTTTGAGAGTGGCTAAACGCTTTTGATGTATCAAATTATAGATATTAAGGAGTAAGGAAGTATTCTCAGTGAAATATAACTCAAGATATTATTATTATTATTATTGGTTTGCAGGAAATGAATAAACAAACAAACTAGAAGTTGGAAAACCAGCATAGCAGCTTGTGATTGAGATTCCAATAAAAGAAAAGTTACCTACAATCCAATATTTCATAGATTGAAGATTAAACAAAAATAGAACATAAATAGTATTAGTCGTTTTGTGGGTTTAAAGTTGATTTTATCTGTTTCAGAAAAGTGAATATTGATTTTGTTTTTCTTTGTAGATCTTAATAAATGCTTCAGCGAGATCTTCATCAGTAATCGCAGTGTGATTATGATGGATACAACAATAAGCACTTTCGTTAGTAATATTCTCTAAATCTGCACCACTGAGCCCATCGCTTTTAGCTGCAATGTCATTGATAATTTACTCCGTCACATTCTATTTTTTCTAGATTTTTGCAATCAAATAAAGTAGGTTATGTTCATCTAAATTTCTGTGAAAATAGGAGAAAACTCAACAAATATATTTTCTCTTTTACGTCCTTTAAGTGAACCTAAATGATTCCCTTGCGCTGTTCCTCGTTAGGTAGATTCACTTTGATTTTTGTATCAAACCTTCCTGAGCGCAACAAAGCATCATCGAGCAGCTACAATCTATTCGTGGCTGCAATCACTACAACATTTTCCATTTATTGAAATCCATCCATCTCAGTCAGCAACTGTTAAAAAGAAACAGCATAAAATAACCCTCTACAATATTCATAACAATATTCTACATACTTGATTCAGTGTGGTAGCTCTCTCCATTTCGCCTCCTTGCTGATCTGATTCTTTATTTTTCCTGCGAGAACCAACTCCGTCGATCTCGTCGATAAAAATAATACAAGGCGAACATTTTCTTGCTTTAGCAAACAAGTCTCGTACTCTCTTTGCTCCAACTCCTACGTACATCTCCACGAATTCACTCGCAGAGGTAAAAATAAAACTTGCATTCGACTCACCTGCAGTTGCCTTAGCAAGCATTGTCTTCCCTGTTCCTGGAGGTCCGTAGATTAAAACACCTTTTCGTAAACGAGCGCCTACAACTTAGTACCTGTGGAAATAAGAATATGCGTGTTTTGATCATTTGGCAACTCAAAACTAAAAGAATAGTTCCTAGATTCATGGATTTTGCTTTTAAGAGTTACTTTTGTGGATGCTAGAGGAAGTCAATAATCTCTTGTAATTAACTCTTCGCATCTTCTAGCCCGTAGATTTAATCGAATTTAACTTTGCTTCTCATTTCGTCATCAATCGGCTTAAGTTCGGTTTAAGGCATGATATATTTCGATAGAAGTCTGTAGGTCAAGTAAGCACTCGCTGCGGTGATCAGCAAATTAGCTGCGTTGAGGCCTTTTTCCTTTTCAACGCTTGAGAACACAATTTCTGGCTTTTCTCTATTGTTTTTTTCAAGAAAAAATACATTTTTAAAATGAAATTTATTGCGATTTTTTAAATTTTATGAATGTCATTGACTCTTATGATTACTTGAGTAGAGTGAAAATGCGATCTTTAGATAGCATGGAAGCGTCTGTTTGAAAGTAACTGTTGCTGCTAGAGGAGCGAAAAAGGAGCATCTTGCCTTCTACAAGCACTTCTGAAATGATATTTTGAGAAAGTGCAAGGAGAAAGTAGCTTAATTTGACTTTCGGAATGGAGGACGCTTTGCTTGCCTTGCCAAGGAAATATATTGAAATGACTATTGCTATCCCAGCGTAAGTTGAATTGTTGACGAACATCTTTTTGATATTCTTGATCAGATTCTTGAAGTTCATGATGGGGCTCCTTTGGGTATCTATAATTGATTGAGTTTTTGTATTAATTTGATAATAATTGTTTCTGAGAGAAAAAAGCAGAAAGAGTGAAAGAAGGTTCTTAGAAGATCAGCAATAAATAATATTTGAGGAAGATAATGTCCTTTTTTGGATTAATTACTCTCTCTTGATCCCAATAATTAACAGAGAACTGATTGATCATTTGCAAATAACTTTCAATTAAAAAACCTTGAATAATTTGATCAAATTGTTTGATGTTTTGGATTAATTATTTTTTATTTTTTTTTGAAAAGAGATTATGTGTTCGCGCAGGTGGGAAAGCCTTCTAATCAAAAGTTTGAATCAAAAAAAGGGAAAAGAAGGGAGAACAAAAAGCAAGGATTTAAATAGGAACAAATAAAATAAAAAAGACTAAATTACATCAAACTTGCTCTCTGGTATTGATAGCTGTGCTAAGAGAGGATTGAAATGAATCACGAGGCGAGAACAGCAGGTGCATACCAAACTACCTAGAAGCCTGCAGCTGTTGATCGAAAAAGAAAGAAAAGCTAGCATACATAGAATGACCTAACTAATGGACATAGCCTCCTCTCCAGTAGTAGCAACAGCAGCAGCAATAATCACAACGCTACTTGGATGACTGGCGTGCAAATGATTGACCCTAGGAATACATTTGAAATCACGAAGGCATTAAAAACGAATATTTGTAGGTTCTTCAAGAGCAACAAGATCGACATTGCAGCGTCGGCAGCACATTAGAAAGAGCATCGACCTATGTCAGTATTAGATAGCTTTACACCTAAGCCGAAATACTTCCAAGCTTCGTTTTATCCATATGAAGAACCCAGCTCTGGAGAACAATCCCCATTACTGCCGTTGTCGTCAGATGAGTCTGAGGGGAATTAATAGTTTAGGAGCTCCGATGAGGAGGAGGAGGATGAGGAAAAGAGTGAGAGAAGAAATAAGCGAAATAGAAAAGATGAATAAAGAAGAAGAAAGGATAGAAATAGCAATAGTATTAATCGATATTCTAGAAGTAGTAGCAGTAGCAGGAGTAATACAAGCAGTAGCAGCAATAGCAGTAATAGTAGTAGCAGCCGGAGTAGCAGTAGCAGTAGTAGCAGTAGAAGTAGTAGTCAAAGTCGTAGTCACAGCAATCCTCATAAAAGTCATAAAAAATCAAATAAAAGCAGTCGTAGCAGTAGTCACAGTAGCTGTAGTAATGAGTCTCCAAAGTTTAAGACAATAAAAGAAAAAGATGCTAATAAAACACCAGCTTATGAGGTAGAATACAATAACAATACTTCCCATGAAGACATCGAGCATTCCAAATAACAAAAGAATCAACTCAGTTCGCTATTGAGCAACTCAGCTGGTTAGCGTAAACTCTAAGCGAGCACATCTGCTGCTGGTTCTGCAACGAACTCCTAATAGAAACCCAAAATATCCCAAGAAGCTCATATTAGTTAAGATGGAATAGAGAAAGAGGAATAACTTCAAGGTGAAGGGAAAGCAATAGAATCGTCTAAGAAGAAGTAGAAGAAGGAAAATAAAGAGGAAAAGAAGAAGAAAGAAAAAAAGGAAAGGGAAAAATCTCATTCCAAAAGAAATCATTCGAAGGAATAACCCTAATCCTAATCAAAGCGTCATCCGAAATCATAATCTCACTCAGCTCGCTCGCAGGTATTCAAAGAACGAGCATCTGTGGAGGATGTCGTAATGAATCTGTTTGAGCGATAATCCCATGAGATAACATAATCCCTGAGTGCAGCTGAGAATCATCCATCGATTCCCAAACTGTACATTGAAGATCCTTTGCAAGAATGCGATCCCGATGCAGTGTATAAGATCGCTGTGACTATTGCGAGGCAGAATGAATATAAACAAAAGAAACACAGAATATCGAATTTCACTGTGTTTTCAGTTAAAAAATAATCAGAAGAGAGTAATAATACAAACAGTGGTAGTAGTGCTAGTAGTTCATCAGTGCGCGTGTTGCTCTTGGAGTTCTACAAGAAGACAACTGCATTGCGAGTGGGGATGGCATTAGAGAAGCTATCATAGCATTATCCATATCAGCTGGATGCTGGGGATTATCATTATCTTCCATCGTCGTTGTCATTCAAATGGGCTTTAGATCGTAAAAAGCAGATGGACTATTCGTAATCGTATTTCTCCTGCGTGATCAGGAATCTCCCAGAAGAATGCAGTGAATCGAGATTAAAGAGTTTCATCCAAGCAAAGACAGCATCCTCCGTGAGGATCCTCAGCGTAGAGGAGACAAGATTAATAAAGAATTCGATTTGTTCGATTGTTCGAGTTGCATCTTTCGAAGAAGCAGAACATCTATGTGTGGTACTTAATAGGTCATTGTATCCATCGTATTCATCGACGCTGAGGGTAAAATGTCATTTGCATCCGGAATGTTGTCATACTCGAGCGCAAGCAGCTAGAGATGATCCAACGAAGTTGTATTTCACACCGAAGTCAGCTGCTGTAAGATGCAAGCTCATTAAATGCAGAATGGATAGCGAGTGGATGGAATGTAAGACCAAACAGAAGATGCAGGGAAGTACTGTGAAGGGAGCTACTACTGTGTCTGCTGCTGTTGGAGATAGCGATGAAGGATTAAGTAGTAATGAGGAGAGCTTTCCAGAGTATGCATCGCTGTATGAAGGAAACGCAGATATACTAAGGTAAAAGCTGCCAACTCCAAGAGAAGTTATTTAGAGCATCCTGAAGAACACGTCGTGCTTGTTTGCAGGTTCTTAACCTATTCCACCCATGCCCATGTCTAAAGCTACAACTAACCCTTTCGTAGTGAATGTCCCAGCAGTATTTGAAGCCCATCCAAGTAGAAATATGCCATCTTCGATTCACAGTGAGAACATGGCATAGTCGTTGTAGTAGCAACAGCAGCAAGCGTAGATCTACAACAACAGCAACAGTCTGTTAGCATCTTTGAAACTAGCTGTGACTATGAACAATAACAATAAGGACAAGGAGGAATCATTAAAAGGTAGAAAGCCATAGGATATCTAAGGCTTGGAGGCAGCTCCAGGGAAGAAGATGAAACTAGATTCTCATGAAGAGGAAGGAAGCATGTAAACGTAGTCATAAAGTAACTTCCCAACTGGCATGGTTACGAATAAGAATCCAATGAGTAATAGCAGTCTCAGAGCATTCCCACAGGTAAGTCAGCAAATGTAATAGCAATAATAGCAAGTAGTGACACAGCCAAGTGGAGCTATTCCTACTCCACATGCTCTTCTTTTGTCTTCGAATTCATCAGAGAAATATACATAGCAGTAGTAGCTGCTGATAAATCCAAAGAATCTTGGACCGCATTAATCAAGGTAAGTTGTTCTTCCTCTTCCTCTCAATCCTCCTCCTCCTGGTTTCGTCCATCAGCATTTAGTATAGCCTCCATAATCATAATAGCAATCATAGCCATAGTTTTAACAATAGCAGTCATCATTACCTTAACCATAGTTTTAATAATAGCAGGGCTTTGCTGGTCGTGGCTAGCCACAGAGCGGAATGGGCAATGCTATTCCTATGTAGCATATGCTGAATAATAATCCTCTTGTACAGCAATAGCAGTAATAACAGCATCACCAGCATCTTCCTCTAAGTAACCCTGTTATTGCCATGCCTAGGATATCTCAATAACAATAGTATCTATAATAGTCACCGCAGTAGTTTATTTAAGGTTAAGGTATTGTATCACATTCTTAATTTCCATAGGGACAAGTTGTTTAACCTAATCCTTCTTAATTCCCTAATGTCTAACACCCTTAGATGCCATAGCAGCAGTAATAGTTTATATAATAGCATCAACAGCAGCAGCCTATTCATCACCCTCATCTACCTCAGCAACCGCAGAAGCATTATGTGATCGCTCCTCCTTAATATGCTACTCCGATAGCACAGCCACCAATCGGCTATATCCAACAGCCTCAATAGCTACCATAGCCTGTGATCCCTTAAATCCTTCCCATGGTTCCTCCAGCGCAGTCTTATCCTTCCCATCTAATATCATAGCAACCTTGCCACATTTCAACCGCTCCTGAAGGCCTCCCATCTCCAAACGAAGAGTACCAACCTATGCCTCCTGCAGGAACAACTCCTAAAACACCATCACTTCCACCATCGCCTCCATCCGACCCTCCTTCTCCGGAGTGAAGAAAAAAAAGAATAAAAAGAATGATAAAAATGAAAAATACAAATTCAAAAAGAAAGGGGAATTTTATTAACACCCACACGCAGATAAAAAGCACATAAACCATTTGAAAAAGAGGGAAAAGTCAGTCATTAACCCAAAGATATCACCACTCTATTGATTCTCTCTAACTTTCTTCTTTTTGTCTCTATTTCTCTTTTTTCTGATTTTCAATAGAAAAGCAATCATACAATATAAATCTAATATTTCACTTCTTTTTCTTTGAAAAAGCCTCAGTATCATCATCTTCCCATCCGATTGGATGGAATCAAAACAATATTAATTAAATTATTTATTCTTTCAATGCGAACGAACTACTAATTCAAGTCCTTCTACTGCTGCTGAACAACTATGCATCTCCTACTACTAATACTTTTATCTCTCTTTCTTACTCTCTCATTCTGCTTGCAGCTGTATTTACTTGTTCTCTTTCTACCCCAAATGATGCCATCCCTCACAGATGTGGCATCAAACGAAGAGATTCATTTTTTTTCCTTCTGCGAATCTTGAGAAATCCTTCTTTTTTTATTTGCAGAATTTCGACTCTTCTTCTTTTTCTTTCTTCAAATCTTTTTGTATCATTTCTTGAATATGTATTTGTGTGTTGTACTTTTGTGTTCCTAATTTATTTTGATCTACTTTTCATCCATATCCTTCTTTTCATCTGCCTCCACAACTGTTTTATCATGCTCTCGGCAACATTATTCTCATTTTGTAACAGAATCTCTTTCAGCAAAAGCTGAATTATTTTGAAGGAAATATGTAAATTATTCAAAAATAATTAAAATTGGAGTTAATTGTGTGATAAAAAATCAGCACTAATACTTCTACTTGGATTTGCTTTCAAATAAATAAAAGTTACTTTATCTAAATCTTAAAGCTTGTTCGTTCATTTATTGAACAACTTGATTAGGTTTTATCAGTAAACAATCTTTGGTTGTTTCTAGCAAACTAACAGCTGATTTTATTGCAAAGAAAATACAAAAACACTAAGTAAAGATCAACCTCCATTTTGAATGGCATCCCACTTTATGCAAATTTTACCTTATTTTTAGAGATTCATTTTGGTTAATTTACTCTTAATCTAGCTTTGTCAGATAGCTTGACACACACGTAGACATAGACATATGCATAATATATTTCATGTAGTTTCAAAACGTTTAGAATTATCTCCAATCCTCTCACAGTTTCGATGTAAAACCTCTAAAGTTCCCATAACTCTTCGGGTCCAAAAACTATAGGTTATTCAAAGTCAAAATGAATCTTAGCCCAAGGATACAAGAATACATAGCTGTTAAAATTAATTACTTCAAGGTCGTCTAGGAACAGCAAATCTAACAGCAGAATGTTATTAACTCAGCTTTTTTGGCTGGTTTTAGTTCGTCGAAACTTCATTGGATTGCTACTGCTACTACTGTTTCGGGGCTGCTTAGATCTTATTAAGCCGAGAAATCATTAGAACTTGATATGCCTTTTTCCGCTGTTCTTTCAACACAAGAGAAATATTGAATCCAGGGAAATAATACAGATAATCATGATATCTATCGAAATATTAGAATATATCAAGGTGATTTGCTGGGATTTCTTGCTAATTTGAGTTTTAAAAAAGTGAAGAACGCACAGCTTACAGATGAATAATACCAGTAGTAGGGGGCCTTTATTTCACAATTGGCCTGGGTTAAATCAAACCTGTAGGGGATGGCTATTCCTATTAGAAAATATTGTTTATTGTGTTTATGGCTGTGTTATTTGTAGTGTGCTGACTAGTATTAAGACCCCCGTTGTTGCTGTTTATTTGTACTAAAGGAGGTAAATGTTATTTAGAATTATCTTCCAGAAGACTGTTTGCTCTGAAAATACCATGGGGCTGCACTGATAAGGTTCTTTTAAGCCTCGAGGATTCCATGACATTACCTGCAGGTTTTACAGAAAGTAATCTCGTGTTTGTTCCTTCGATTTCTTACCCTGAACTCACCTTTTGTCTTGCTTCTAAAGCATCTTCATCTGCTGCTTTGATTGACCTGCTGCTTGGATTCACCTAGCCCAATACTCCGTCGGATTCCATTCCAAAAGTTGAAAATACTCCGGAATGATTTTTTCCAAGTCCTTTAGATTAATTAGTAGCTGGTGATTGATTTCCATTTTCCCCAAACATATGAGAAGACGTTTTACGCTTCAACAAAGGAGAAGGAGGGAAAATTCCACCTTGATCTCCTCTTCCTTAAGGCTGAGGTTGAAGTAAGTGAGCGCTGTTTTTCCTCTATTAATTTTTGGTTATGGAAGGGCTAGAATCACGAGATAAACTACTTTTGCTAAAAGTGATATCTTAATCTGTGTACTGTTTGTATTCTTCATCGAAATACTTCCGATTAGACCCTCCTTATCCCGCGCTAAATAAGGAAGATTCTAGATTTCTGTAGCTTTAGGAATTTTCAATAAGTCCCATGGATATGAGATACAGCCGCAAGTCGCGCATTCTCAAGGGTTTTACATTCATGTAGAATTCCTTATCGGATTTATATTATCTTGCAATCTTTTCAGAGGTCGATTTTGTAGGACGATTAATACCATTCAAGTAGTCGTCTCCTTATTCTTCTTCTCCTTCTCCTCCTTCTTCTTCCTCTGAAGATGACTAAGAAGAAACAGAAAGGCTGCTTCTTTCTATCGATTCCGAGTTAGAACTTATTGAGGAGCCTGATATTTCGTAGATTAATTTCACATAAGACAATCTTATTTTTCTCAAAGACATGCAGACATGTTCTCGAGCCAACAGCGCTTAAGGTCTTCTTTTACTTTGTCTTTCTAGAAATCTTCTTTCTTGATATGGAGAATAAATGTGCCTCAAATTGACAAGCTCTTTATCGACACGAAGATTAAAAAGAGTGCAATTCCTTGCTTAATGATCGAATTTCCCGCAAGACATGCAAGGCAAGCCCTAGTGGTCTTTATACAGATTGATTGAATCTCTCAGCATGCAATATTTTTCCTGAGTTTTTGTAAAATAACCAATAACTTTTCGTAATTTAGCACGAATTTCATTCATATGCCAATCAATTTACGTAATCCTGTTCGTGTTAGCGAATCGTTTGAAGAAAGTCATGTTCAGAGCAGTATATGAGATGACAAACGTTGATGCTTTTAGCTGACATGTCCTTTGGGTTTCCAGTCATAAAACTGTTCAACCCAAGAAGCTAACCTTTCTTGAGAAAAAACAACCAAAAAAAATTCTTTAACATTAACAAAAAGCTAATGTCTTTGAAAAAAATTAAATATAAGTACTCCTGCTATTATTAAGTTGAATTCTTCTTCTCTTAACTGCTAGTTCTTCTTGTCAAGGTAGAGTTAGATTGTTCCTTTGCAGACGAAGTAGAAATTGCTATCAATATCGTCCTGAGAGAAAATTATTTCATTCGGACCATAAGTACGTTCTTTGATGTAACTGCTCAGATGCATGATAAACTCCAGGGAAAAGTTGAGTTTGAACAACTTGATATCCAGCAGGAATTTACTGAAGTATTCCCTGTTCACCTCGTCTCTCAGGGATTTCGAAATCTCCTGTAGGATCTCCTCGCCTTTCTGAAAATTTTCAAGCTCTTGGCCGTGTTCGTACTCGATGTACTTCAAGACACTTCTTTGAATCTTCTTACTCGTGTTCCGCTATCGCATAAACTTCGTTATTTCAAACTTCCTATTCCTTAAGAAGAAACCATACAAATGGTAAGTATGCAAGCAAAAATCTACAAGTAGATTTAAAAATCGAGCTACTTATAATTTGCTGATCTGAGAGCCATATCGGAGAATATTCTGCCGATAGTGTTGACAGCATAAGCAAATACACCGCAGGCAACGATTGTCATGAATATTACGTACAGCTTCTCTAGCATATTCGTCGGGGCAATATCTCCGAATCCAACAGTGACCATCGTAATAAACGTAAAATAAAGTGAGTTAATGTAATTATGAAACCACGAAAGATGAGAAAACCGATAGTATGATATCCAATTATCCGTCTAAAGTATTCCAACATAATAAAATCCACACGCACAATAGTGAGCCATGTAAAACACTAAGCACGTGAGATTCGCTAGATCGTAGAAAGTCTGAAACCGTTATTCAATCTAGAAATGTTCGTTGATGCTCCTTAGATTAAAGAATATTTTCTTCAATGAGAATATTGCAAACAGCAAGTCCAATGGAAAATAGTCCTAAAACGAAGCTATGTAAAGTAACCCCATGCAGACCAAATCAAAAGGAAATTTCTTCAGCATATACCTTTAGAAAATCACGGAATGCTGCTTAATTAAGACCCCGTGTTCATAGAATGAGAAATTCAAGTGAAGGGCTATCTCGACAGCGCCCAAAGCCAAGGGTAGATTATATAAATATGGATTTTCGTCTTGAGAGAAGAAGAAAGTGGCAAATGCGCTTTTCAAGGGATAGATTACGAGCTGGGTAAGCTACATTATGAGAATGATTGTATTCCATGCCATGACGGGCATACTATCAGGTGAGAAAGTCTTCACCAAAAGAAAATATAAAATATTAATAAATATGTGCATGAGAAGAAAAAAATCACTAAAGGCGTTTCTTCAGTTGTCATCTCCAACCAAAAAATGACACAAAAGAGCAATTTTTAAGAGATAGAATAAAATAAAATAACTTACACCAACGTTATGAAAGATATTGGCTAGGAATCGTTAGATGAAAAGCAACTGCGCAGTGAAGGAGGCCTAGTGAGATTACTACGGAGGAGTGTAGAAATATGACTAGTCGTTGATGACATCAAAGTGTATTTACTGTAACTAGAAGAACAGCAGTTTGTTGAGCCTCTACTTGAGAATGTTTGTGATCTTGCGGACATAATAGATTTATTTTAAGAAATTTCTCTTGAGTGGTTTTTTATCTTTGACACTCAGAAATTCCATTATGGCTGCAGCTGGCTTGTTTCTTCCTTCTTCTTGAGTTTGAGTATCGCTTGATTGCAAGGGGAACTACTGCTAGTGAGTGCTCCCCTGAAGGAATGATCCTCCGAGAAGAAATTGATTCCGCAAATGTGATGAAGGACTCATTTATTAGTAGCTGATCTGGGAAATCCTATGAGGAATTTAATGTATTCCATTAATAGTCAGACCCGCGTTTGAAGGGCTTTGAGAAACAGAGTTTCGCATTGATTTTCTGCTGTTCTTGTAAGGGTTTGACGATGAATTGAAGAAACTAGCACAATCTCTCTCGCAAGTTCGAGAGTCTTCCATTTCGTCTTTAGAAGGTTGATACTTTTCGCAGGCATTGGAAATATTTTGTTTGGAAAGCTTCCCATTTTCAGCTCTGGTTTTATCATCCTCATTTTCATCATCATCTCCTTTTTCTCTTGGTTCTCCTTGCCAGTGAAATGGAATCGTATCACTCGATTCTTCCTTGTGTCTGCAAAACATCATGTCCATTGAAGCCTTGAATAAAGACTCATTCTACAGGGTTTTGCTATTTTCAATCTAAAGCCTAGCACAACTTGAATTGGACAGCTCTATTTCGTTAGTCTCTGCTCTAGAGCCCTCCTTGATGAAGGAATCTAGAGGTATTTCAGAAATCATTAATCTTTTCTTTTTTTGAAAATTAGTTCTCCTTTTCAGCGACCTCTACTAAGGTCTTTTATCAATTTAAATCAATAAAAAAGCTATTATTCTTTCCCAAAATAATATGTTTTTTTCATTTTATACAAGCAAAAGTTTGCCCAGTTCTTAATTTGGTAAACTTTATGAGCTGCCAGAAGACTTTACAAAACATAAGAATTCTTGAAATTTTAAAGGAATGTAGTTGAATTTGCTGTTTTTATGAAAAAGTAATAAATATCTTTTTTTCTCCATTTTTTCCGGGAAAACTACTTAACAAACAAGCAAAATAATTTTCCTTCCAACCCTTCCTCCCATTTCATTACTACATTTACTTATTAATTTCAAGTTAATCCAAACACAACGACCATTTCGACTGAAATCTTGAATCATTCATCCACGATAGCTCTTTTATCATGAAAGTAAAGACAAAAAAATAACAAACATCTTTTTACTTTTCTTTCTTTTTTAAAATCTATTTTTTTTCCATCTTTTTCCAGTTTTGGTTTCGAAACTTTAAGGAAAGGAACCACTCAATCCTTGTCTTAGGTTCCTTGCATCCTTTATTTGTTTGAATTTGATCAACTTTGATTAGCTTGTGCATTCTCCTCTTCAAACGTTTCTTGTGTTTGAATCGCTTTGAGGATAACCTTTTTGCTTGGTTCCATAATGTGGCCGGCTACCATCAGCTCGTCCAAGATAAAATAAGCCTTTTAAAAAAGAGATAAATTCCACGAAATATTTTTGCATTTTTTGTTTGTTCATTTTTCTTCAAACATTTTGTGTTTATACTTTATGGAAATTGAAAATGAGATCAAGTTCGCAGACATTGCCGAAATATTTGTCTAAAACTTCAACATAGTGATGGATGATTTCAAGGATACCAAGCTCGTTTTCTTCCTTATCCACGATTGTGATAAAGTAGAGACTCGCGTATCTGTAATAACACAAATTAATAACATTCAGAGGATATTTGCTACAATTTCAGTGAATCTATCTATTTCTCCTCTTGTATCATGTAATTTACCTCTTGTATACTATCTTGTATTCATTCCATTCAAGAAAATTACATAATCTGCTACTTCTGGTGAGCACAATAGAGTTAATCTAACAAAAGACATTTGAATAAGGATTGTAGATGAGAAAATGGTAATGTAACAATCAAATCCAAATAAAAATGATTAGGTTATTATTCTAGTCAATTATTATGATCCTTTCCACTTTTATTTACCTCCTTAAGATATCGAGTTTTCTCCTTATTTGTAAAAGACTATGAGAACCACTTTGTGAGTCTAGTCTTGCCCTATCGGCTGATCAAGAATAAGCAGTGAATCATTTCCTATGAATCTTTCAAAAAATTAATGTATTGTTTGTTTCTTTTTTTCTTTGAAAATCAATCAATATTTTTCCTCTTTCTTTTAAATAATTTTATTGGATCTCCTTCAAAAGCAAGCCAACCAGAATTGCATTCCATAAAAAATGCTAGCAATTCAGTCAGATGGATCATCATTCAATCATTATCTCCTCTACTTTTCAACTTTCTTTGTTGAGATAAACATTGATTTCATTTGTGAGTTTTTTTCGAAAAAAAATAATATCTCACTTCTATTTTTTTACCAATTTATCCATAGCCTATCCTTTAAGAAATACTCTAAAATGGTGGTTTAACTTGAATCCTAGTGATTTTTGATAAGATTTCTTATGGTAATAATAATCACATACATTTTCGCTAGTTTCTCAGGGATTAACTTAATGTAAAATGAAAATATTTGTTTGTTGAAACTATTCTCATATGCTTTCCCTCCTAAAAATGCTATTAAACACCTAACTCTGAAATTGCATAACTCTTTATTGTTTCTAAATTAAAAATGTACAATTTTTGAATGCTGAAAATTCGATGAAATTATGTACTATTGTTTCTCTCCAAAAACACTCCTTTGTCATTTTCTATGCTTTCTGCTAAGTTAATATTAAAAAATAAGTAAATTAAGCAGACGAAGAAGCACTGGCGGTGATTATTTGCTTACCAGTCTGTGCTTTCCCCTACTTCATTTAATCTAATTAGATCACACAGAGAAAAGAAACAAAAATAATCAAGTTTTTTGTTTTGTTTCGCTTTTTTTGAGATGCACACGAATTTTTCAGGGAGAGGTATTGCAGCGAATGGAACGATGACAGCTAAAAGCAATGCCAAAAGTTAAGATAAAATATGCTTCATGCTTCCCTTATTTAACTAGATAAATTAACTAAATAAACAGGTTCTTCAGATCATCAAGGCGAGCAAGGTTATCATAAGATCGCCAACTTATTTTCAAATCAGCTGCTGTCTTAATAGTAGCAGTATCAACAGTAGCAGTAGTAGTAATCGCAGCCAGCAGGTTGCAGTATTCTTCCTTCCTAAACTGTTTCAAATAGGAATTCAGATGGAATGATGTAGCCAAGTGCACCTATGCGAGCAAGTGATTTTATATCACTAGAAAGTAGCTATCGAGTGACTGGGTGTCTGGGTTAGTAAAATAACCTGAATAGCTACAACAATAACAACAATGGGAGTAGCAGCTTCAACAAAAGCTACACTAACTACAATAGTCTTGAAGCACCACCTTACGTCCCACTGAATAATCCAGCTGCTGGCGTTGGATGTCCAAATCTCCAAGAATATTGTCAAGGAGTTACAATAAATCTGCATTCCAACACATCTAGTCTTACGAATATCAACATGCAGCAATTTCCTGCTGGATAATAGAGTTTCAACAGTAACGGGATGAGCCCATAGCCGGAAGCAGAAAACGAAAGGACTAACTTTCATAGACAGCGAGAACTCAATAAAATCAGCAGATAGAGTTCCGAAGAGTAGAACAGAAGGATGTGTTCTACGATCAATGAACTCGAGGGAGAGTGGAATAAACTCAAGAGAAATCACAATCTCGATAACAGGAGCTAATCGCCACTCTATTCGACGCTAAACACAACCTCACCGCAGAAAAATCTCACTACGAATAATAACCAACAATAACAGCGGCTGAGTGATTAATTCATTAAAGACCATCAATGGACGACACAAGTCTCGGATAATTTATCTCAATAAGATCAAAGGTATGCACACATTATTTCATGGCATTGAAAACATGCAAATGTACTACTTCTTTTACTACTCCCCCAATTCAAAGTGGTTCTACAAAATCTAGATCGTGGTTTAATAACTTTTATCAAAATACGACAGACCCCGTTTCCAATATGAATGAAATAATCCCACTGCAGTCTAATTTTATCTAGTTTACCTTGAAAATGTCTGAGGATAATTTTTCATATTATGTTAAGATACTGTTTCCAATTTAGAGTGGAAATAATAATTGACTTTTATCTCTTATTGCTGCGTCTCCCAAGTCATCAAACTTAAAATTTATTACTGGAATTATCTGATTATTTCCACATTTAATAATTAATATCCCTCCCCTATTTTTTTTCTATCGAATTATTACTTTTTTTGTAACTTCCTTAATCCCCCCCCCCCCCCCCTATTGCTATTTCTAACCTTCCTTTTTCCTTCTGTTTATGGTTTAGTTATGATTGTGGAAAGTCCAACGGATCCATCAAATCACTGACTAGTAGCTGCAAACGTGTTAAAACCCATGGGGACAGTTCCAGTAGTTGTTCATCTCTGAATCGATTCGGCTAATCATCTCAAGCACAGCAATCATATCTGTAATAGTAGACACCAACTAAAAAATCAAAGGAAATCATCAGCACGCAGCAATAAAGCATCAAGAAAACTTAAATCATCAACAAATCGATTCCTCTTTCCAAGATTAACTTAGAACAAATGCGAACGAACTCATATTCGAGCAGAACGAATGGCGAAATACTCAGTTCATATACACTCAAAAATAGCAATAACAATAACAACAATAGTTACGGTGCTAATAACCATTCACACAGAAACAACCACAGCACTAGCATGAGCAATTAGCACTCCACATCTGCTGGGAGTATCACAACACAAGGACATATCTAGCCTAATCAGCTTTTTGAGCAAGATCAATAAATCTAACTCAATAGCTATATCGGCAATAATAATCCCAATTCGAACCTTCTTCCTCAAGGATCTTCGTTTAGCAGGAACAGCTCACAAGAGGAGGGAATAATAGAGCCTCCAGTGAAGCCATCAGATTCCACGTTCTTGAAGATTCAAAATAAGTACTCCAATGTGCATAAGCAAAAAAATAAAACCCCCCGCAATCAGGAATACCCCAATATTCTAGGCTCATCGTAAAATCCTCAGTCTTATAATCAATAATAACAGCCTCTTATACTTGCTTAGTAATCTTCCAATAAGCAATAGTAACAACAGCCCTAGTAACAACAACTGCAGCAGCAGAGTTTTAACGGTGTCCCTCAATCCACTGCTAATTTCTTTGCTACATCCACCCTCCCTATGGCTTCTTCACCAGTAATCGGATCTATTCTCTACAAGGACTCTTTCTCTGACCTTTCAGCGTCACCTCAACTAAGCAATCTTGCATAATAGCAATAGTATTAATAATAATACCCCTCTCAGACAAACATTAACTCTAATAACACCCATTAATACCCATCGATACTCTCACAAGGATCGAATTCGAACGGAAACAACAATAATAACAACTACGCAGCCTTAAACAACTCGAGTGGCAATTTGAACCTTCCTTCGTCGAACTCGCAGATAAAACAACGAATCAGCTCCACCCACGGAAGCTAGATTCCCTCTCAGAACGACTTCGCTAACTACAATACAACCAACATTTCTGCTAACTTCAATGCTGTGCTTCCTGAGCAGGTAGCCTCTGATTTCTTCTTCTTCAACGCCTCAGGCAGTGGGTCGCAGCCGAATATCCACGCCAGCAGCAGCAACAGCAATAACTTCAACGCTAATAACTCTCGAAACATTAAGAATTCATAAATCCTTGCGAATGAGAATATCCGATCTTCGTAGAATTATTCTCAAAACACTTAGACATTCTCAAACACAGGTACAGCATTCAATCAGCAGCAAGCATATTAACAGCATATTCAAGGGTCTTACAGTCATAAGAACTTCCAAAGTAGCTCAGCAAATAATAGTTTCTCCAATAGACCGCTGTTGCCGGTATCTATGACAGGCAGAGAAGCAGAGCAATAACAATAGTAATAAAGAACTTAGTTTTTCTCTAGCCATTCTTCAATTCATTCTTTTCCAACACATTCTATCTCCATTAATTCTAAAACAACAGAAAACAACAATAATTATGCTGATACTCCTTAAGGTATTCGTCAAGCTGACTCGTAGATATTCCTTTAATAACCTTAACTCGCAGGTTAGTTATCATCCAACAGCAACAACAACAACTAAAATCCGCATTTAACTTCTAGTTCAGGTGTGAATGGTGTCTCAAGCAGCATCGACAACGAGGAGCGACGATGCCACAAATCAATTATCTAGCCCGTCAGAGCTAGTCCAATGAAGAAAATGATCTCCGATTTCAAGAATTCTCCTACCATTCCGATTTCTTCCTTCTCACCGAAGCAGCCATTGCCTAAGGGAATCAATCCAACTCCTAGCAATTACACTGATTTGCAGCAATAGTAGCTCTAAGGAAGCCAAGATGCACCACTTGAGAAGAACAATGAAATGAAATAGCTCATTATCTCAAAGATTAGGAAAATGAATGTTGCTAGGATATCTCTCAACGAAGAAGAAGACGAATAATAGCTCGGATACGCGTCAAGCAGCGAGATTGGTGAAAATACACAAGGAAAGTAGATCTTCCCTGCGCCTTTCTCGGCGAAGACGCGCTAGGCTTCCGCTTAGCAGACTAGAACTCAAAAGGATTTTCTCCAATCTCTTCAGAGTGAGCAGATCGATCATATTCAAAGAACGATTATGATGCAATAGCAGTAACAGCAGCAGTAGCAACAACAACAGTAGCAACAACAACAGTAGCAACAACAACAGTAGCTTTCACAAAATGCTACGAACAACTACAATAGCAGTGGCAGTAACTACCGAGAAGGCAGTACACTAGCTTCTGGTGCCTCGCCAAGATCAAATAAGAATTTCAATTTAGGATATCAAGAGAATCTAAGTAACTTCTAGGATAATAACACTGGGACATTCTAGAAAGCAGCTGGATATTAGAACTGGCAATAAAGTACTGGTTCTGGATCAGTCCCTGCGCTTTCTATGAACCTTAAAGGACAGCCATAACATTAAGTAGTTAGGTAAATAAAGGGAGAGAGATATATTTAAAATATGTTGAAAATAAGATTAAAAAATTGAATAATTGTTTGTTTATTGTAGCCAAAATAAGGCAAGACAGAGTCCAATGAGAGTATAACACTTTGGCGGAGGATTTGCTGAGAACAATCACAACTACAGTACCACTATTGGATCTTTTCTAAGTAGCGCTGGGAATACTGCTGCTGCTGCTGGTGGTGGTAAGGAATCCTTGCAGTTCTTGTCTCAACCCTAGCAGCAATTCATGACTACAACGTACGCACATCTTTAGCAGACACCGAATTCGAACAATAGTTAAAACAAAAAGAGCAATAGTAGTAATACCAGTGCGAGCATTGTTCTGCCTCTCAAGCACTACTACTAAAAAGCAGCACAAGAAAATAACCTCCAACATCCAAGCAGTAATAGTGCATCCAGGTAAATTATATAACATACCACAAGTGCAGTTCATTTAATTCTAATGGTTTTTGTTTTTTGATATTTACAGTAATAACGACATGAAGAGAGGCATCCATAAGGTAATTAATACTACTATTAAGAAATATGTCAATGCTAATAATACCAATAATATCAATGGAACTACTAGTGCTGCTGCTGCTGCTACTGCTACTGGAGGTGGTGGTTAGTAGTAGTTTCCAAGCAATAACATCAATAATATGAATAACTATGCAGCTTAGTCAAACAACAATATTAATAAATATAATGCAGCATAAAATAATAATATTCCTAAAGAATACATGCAAAATAACACTCCATTTCACAGCGAAGTACCTTCAAATAACAATAATACCAACATTAGTTTGTCACAGTAGCAATAGTTTTAGTATCCTTACACTCACCTAAGTCAATTATAACCTCAACAACAACCTCTTATTATTGCTGCTTCACAGTAGTACAGTATTTAGAATTCTTTAAATGGCTAGCAATTATTAAAACAACCAATCTCTCAGTCAAAGCCTTCATCTTCTTTATCAGCTTAAGTTATGCAAATTCCCTCATCGATTCTTGCCTAAAAATCACCGAACCCCCAGAATAATATGCTGTATCCAGGCCAGTTGAATTCACCTATGCCGAAAAAGGTCTACTGAACTTGAAAATTGGATCCAGTATCTTTAATCCTCCCTATTTTATTCGTTGCAGCTATTGCTGTCTGATCCCTATGCTTCTTTCTTTTTTCTCTTATCTTTCTTTTTCTCTTCCTATTTTCGCCTGCCATTTGTGAACCCATAAATGCATGTAAAACCTGCTAAACAAATATTGTTTCTCATTAATTTCGTATTTGCGAAAAGAGTGTGAATTTATCTTTAAACACAACAAACTTATTGAACTCATTTCTTTTTACCAGTGGTTTGATTGGGATTAAGGTTTTCTAAACAAAATGAGTATTAAAAAATATCTGCTATTTTTAATCATTGATATTTATTTCAAATCTCTCTTTTTTTGAATTAATTTTCTTACTCAAATTGATATAAAAAACTTAGGTAAATATCAAAGCTAAATCACCTTTACAAAATAGAAATTCTAAGGCGAAGCTTATCTCAATTTTGTCATCAAAATCATAATAAAAAAACACTAATCTTAAAAACTAATAAAGAAGAAGAAAAAACATTTTCTCAAAGAATAAATGACAGCATTCCAATGTTAGTGATGATTTTATTTGATGTAATTTGAAATTTATTATTTGAAGCATAGTTTCGCTTTTCTCATTTGATTTTTTGTTTATGTAAAATTTGAAATTTCCCTCCCTATATTTTATTTTGAAATTTTTTAATCTTAAATTTGCCTCGAATAACAAACAATATGATTCATTATGTTTTGACAATGTTTTTTTGGGAGAAATCATACAATGAGAGGTTTAATTATCAAAGACACTGATTGGGTCTTGTATTAGCAATGTTCCGTGAGGTCAACTTATTTCAAAAATCGAGGCAATCTCAATGGGTTATCTAACGCGTATGTCAGAGTTGAGTCTATTCTACATAAGTAAAATAAGACTCGGGACGTGATAGGTTTAACTCATAAGAAGCAAATGGCCATGGGGGTTTATGATTAAGATGAGAAAATAGCTATCGAAATCATAAAAATGATATTCAGATAAGCATTAAATTTTCTCATAAGGGCACTATGGGATTCTTTAAAAACTAGCGATCCTACATATGCATTGCAAATCAATCAGCTTCTTCTCTAACTCTCTCTCTCTATTTCTCTCTCTCTCTCTCTTTTTGTGCTTCATTTCTAAGAATGTTTTCATGGACAAAGCCATTTAACTTCTTTTTTCCCATTTCCTTAGGGAGTGTTTGAATTTTAATTAAAATTATTAATAATCTTTTTTCAATATTTCTAAAAGTGTTTATTGTTAATTTAGTAATTCCTCCCCCCTCCCCTATCTTTTCTATTGATATTTATGAGATATCTTTGTGAGTTGATGAAAAATAAGACAAAATCACTTCTTAACTTCCTAAATCAAACGATTCCATTTTAATGTATGAAATCATCTTTTGCTTCAATCTCCGAAAATATTTTTTTTGCATTTCTAGGCTGTATCTGCAGATGCTTCGTTACACTGTGTAAAACAATTGACCTATGTTTGCAAGAATAAAGAAAAATACTGTTCTTATTAGGTTTTAGCCACTTGAATTGTGATGGAATTCTTTAATTCATTTTTTCAAAGTTTTATTCTGTTTTGTAGGGTTTTTGTATTTGTAGATATTTTACTTTTCACAGACTGGGAGAATAACTTGTGTCAGAATTGATAATCCAAAATCGTAGTAGTCTGCATTTTAATATTTACCTTTAAAAGATGGGATTCCGTTGTCTTTGATGTGTAATGAAATTACTACAGTCTCTAATGAAAGTTAAGTAAATGAATATTTCCTAAAATTATCCTTGGAAATATCTATCAGATGCATCTGAAGCTACGCCCAGAGAGCATAAGTCTTGCTGAAAATCAGTGATACTTCAACAAACGAGAGGATATCTTCTCTGATTTCTGTTTGAATCCAGCTAAATCGAGAATAGACTGTGTTTAATTTATTATAAGTTGCTTTGCAGACTTGAGCTAAACTACAATAGTTCTCCTCGATCCTAAGCTTTTCTTAGTGTAATCCATTGATGTTACACTCTAAGATCCTAAAAAGAAAGGAAGAAAATATTAAATTTGTTCTTCTTTTTCGGTAATTTTTAAAAGATGAGTCTTTACAGTTTGATTGCTTCGAAGACTATTGATTTGAGCTCTGGGATGATAAGTCCTTGATTTTAAATCAGGAAATATTACACATCATTGATGAGTTTGCTGAGTCTGTGAATAGGCTAAATACCAGCTTGAAAATTCTCAATAGATAAAGAGATTTCCTTCAGAAGCTTGTCTCGATCAGGAAACTTTGTTTGCTCGTTAAAACTACTCCCGATGTTATTGTAGAAGAGGGTTAAATGAGGCATCGCATTTAGCATAAAACTAAATGCATAGGAATATCTCACCATCATAATCTCAGCTGCACAAGCTTCAATGTTAGCTGGAATTCAGGGAAAGAAAGTGAATTAATTTTTGTGAACTGAATAAATTTTTTATTTTTTACAAATTTTGCTGGTCACATAATCTTTCTATGTCCTGGAGATGAACGTCTTGTATCGGAAGTTTGGTGCATTATATGGCTATCTGCCAACTATTGCTAGCTTAAAGTTGAATAATAAGGAGGAAATATTAGCAAAACAATATAATTCACATTAAAGTAAACTCAGTGATTTTACAACATCAACGTTGGTTTGGAGATATTTCTCAAAAATAACCCTGTAATTGCTCAAACCACCTGAAGTACAGATTGCTTCAACTATTTTGTCTTTTCTCATTACTGTTTTATATTGACTGCGCAAGGAATCAACTTCTTTCAAGAACTGCTAGTCAGTATGATTCCCTTTTGCTTCTGGTTTGGCTAACGAAGCAATACTTGTGCTATCCAATATCTCTGGAATTTCAAAAAAAAAAATCATATTATCTCGGTTTTGTGCAATATTTTTGGTGAAAGATTATTATTTCTGAAGCGAATTATTAATTCAATGGTTTGGTTATGATATTTGATCAAAATCAATTATTCAATTTGCTTTGTCGAGAGAATAAGTTTTAGCTTTCCCCTCTTTTTCTTCTATTTCTTTTTTGAACAAATGAAAAAATTGTTTTTTGCATAAACTCTTAGTTTGTCCTTCCCGAGAAATAGAATCTGCATTACTGTGTCTTTAAATTAGCAGTAAAAATCAAGGGGATGTGTGCGTTGTAAAGGGGGAAAAAAAACCAAACATGCACGACAAGAGCATCTGGGGACATTGAGAAGAAAGTATTTTCTGTTTAAACAGCACATGCCTTAGCTAAGGAGGTTTTACCAGTTTCTGGTGGTCCATAGAGTAAGAATCCCTGCTATGGTCTGTGAGCACCTTCGAAGAAACATGGGAATCGAATAGGAAGGACGACTTCTTCGTTAAGGGATTCTTTTGTTTTGATAAGCCCATCTACATCAGTCCATTTTACTTTGGGTTTCTCAAGAATAATTTCATCTCTCAAAGCAAATTAACAATTATTTGTCCCATCTTTAGTATTACTACCTGCACTGCAAGATAATCAAAATGCAATTAATCTTTAGATTTCCAAACGAAACAACTTTAGTATTTTGTTGTTGCTGATAAATTCCTTCTTTTCTAATTGTATTTTGCTTAGTCTAATCCAAATAAATCTCGACTAGCAATACCACCACCACCTAAAGGAAGAGCATAGGTGCTTGGCGTTCTTTCTTCTTAAGATTCTCTACTATTGTTAGTTTCTCTTCTGCTTCTTTGTAGAGATTGTTGTATTACTCTTTCAGTTCAGCTAAAAACATTTTCTCAGCTATTAAAAAAGTATTTCTAGAAGCCAACAACAACAATAATTACATTTTCTCTAATAAATGATAAAACAAAAAGATCTATTTAAGAAATGGATAAGATTCTCTATTATATATTAGCTAATCTGCACTTCTTATTGAAAAGAACAATTAATTATTTGATGGATGGTTAATACATGAAATAAATTAAATTTTTTCGATTAGAAGAATTTAAGCCAATTTTTTGCATTTATTTTTTCAAAGACACAATGGATTTAAATCAAAACGTGCATGATAAATAAGCCTTTATTGAATCTATATATTTGGGCTGAATTCCAAGATAAATGCAATAGCATTCACTCTTTTAAAACGACCATTACATTCACACTCAGGTACATAAAGAAAACTATTTTGTCATTTTTTGAATCAATCCAAAGAAATAAAAATCATTCACTCGTTTTCTATGATTCCTACTAAAGAAGAACATATCCTTTTTTATGTTACACTTTCATCACATTCTCCCTCTATTATTCTACTTCCTTCCTCTGCATCATGCCTTCCACAACAGCAGACATAACTCGTTGATTTAGAAGAACACATACTTCTTCGTTTGATGGATTATATGCGATCCAAAGTTTCTCCCGACAATGCAATTCCAGCCATATCCATCAATTTTGTCTAATTCGTACTTGATGTAATGCGCGATTTGCTTTTCTTACTTGTAGTCCTTCACAGCGTTCATGGAGATCTCCTTAACTTTTTTAATCATGTCTTCTTCCATATCAGTAGCTTTGACTTCTGGTTCGTGACTCATTTTTATTAAGCGTTGAATAATAGCAATAATATATTAAGATAATTATTTTTAAGTGATATTGTTATCTTTTTTGATTTGATTTTTGGTTGAGAGAGAAAGAGTTTCAATAGAATGTAACTACTTTTTTTTGAATGGGAAGAAGAGATTAATTAGATGAAGAAGAAGGAAAAATATATCTGAATGAGAGGACAAACTTGAACTCCAATTTATTCGTTGCTTGAGTAGCAAGGAGCAGTGAAAGGGAATCGTGGTAAGAAAAAATATGAGAATATTCTTACAATCTTTAACTTTTGAATATAATTGCTAGCATCCATTTAAAAGGGGGGATTATTACAGATAGTATTGGTTAATAAATCTATTGTTTGTTTATTAGTTCATTCTTTCCTTGATAGAGTTGATAGGTGAGAGATCGAAGATACAGTTTATTTGAAATCCTGAATTAAAGAAACAGGATAAACTTATTAAGTTAAAAGAAGCACTTATGATTTATTCTTCAATCGAAAGCAAACAAAAAGTGGAAGACACACTAAATTTTGTTTTTCTGTTTTGGGGCTGGAATATTATACCGAAATACATTTGAAACACTTATTCAATACAAAATTTATAATTATTGCAGATATTATTAAAATGATTTATCAACTTGGGGGATCTAATTTAATCTCAACTCTGTCGTAGAGGGAGGTCATCTATAAATGATTGCTTAGTTAACTTTGGGAGAGCTTTTAATATCTGGACATTGTTTAATTCTGTTTTATTTGAAGAAATCGGTTATTCGGGTTTTATCTTTGCCTAGTATTTCTCCATCATTATTATGCCCAAGAATTAATTGTAAAAAAAAACCAAATTTTTCAAACAAAAGTTGCTTCTTTTGCAATTAATTGAAGGATACTGATTATAAAAGACTTTTATGTTATAAGAGGGATATAATATTTAAGGGAAAATGGCAAAGTCCTGGAATACTATTCTTTGTTTATAGAAAAATTCTTTTACTAAAGAAATGTGCTAATTAACTAATAAATGAATTAGATTAATTGCTTTAAACTTCTCTAGTTTCTCATCTTTTCGGAACCTCCAAATAATACCTTTATTTCATGTAGTTCTTAATCTAATTTCCATTCTTTTCACTTTTATAATTCCTTACTGATTTTCGAATATCCTAAGAAATTTCTTTGATTTCCCTAATTTCCTACCCAAATAAATATATTTTTATCTTTAAGTCTTTCCCTTGCATTCATCACAACTCCTTATTATCCCCCACCATCATCTGGAATTTGCTTTCACACAAAAACTAAAATAAAACCCTCATGGTTGTTGGGGGAAAAAATATGATACAAGATATTCTTTTTTTCCTGTGGGAATAGATTAAGTAAAAACAAACACAGAGGGATAATTTTCTTTTACAAAGTTCTTTGGTTCCCGAGGGCATAATCAAAAGTGAACTTACACATATCCATGACTTTTACCTTAATTCTTGGAGAGATAGCAAACACATTGATAATGTTATTAAATTAGATTTCAATTACTTTTTTTGTTGCAAAAATAGGAAAAAATTACAAAATTATTGGATGATACATTTCAAGACACTTATCTAACTTAGCGCTATTCTTGTCTTGATGGTCGCTTCAACAGCAAATGGACAAGAACTCACTTGTCTGGAATAACTTGAAGATATCAAAGCTAACCCATCGACTACAGCTAATCAAGTATACCTAACAAGCACCTCCTAAGGATTTAACAATCTTGGCGATATGGACAGATGTTTAGATGTAGATGGAAATAACTACTTTAGTTTATATTTTAACAATAACTTCGGGAACGTAGTTGGTGCACCTTATACGTTATGCTTGCCGTCACAATGCACAGCTGCATGGGCATCACAAAACTTAGCTTTAATTTCTTAAATCATGGAATAAATAGCTGCGCAATTTCCTGATACAACTCTCTTCCAAGCAACTGAAGTCTACGATATTGTCGGAGATAGCAATTCCGTTAGTTTTGGGACTGTTTTGGTAATCATATTCTTTTCGTTGCTTGTGATATTGTTAGTTGCTGCTTCTATAGTCTCCTACAGATTTGAATCCAACAAGGTATGCAAAAATATATTTTTAAGAAAACATGAAAACAAAAAAGCTTCTTGAAATCCAGTCAAATAAGATAATCCTTTTTGAGCCTGCCTTATCATACCCTGATAAGACCTAATCATGTGGGGAGAGAAATAATCAATCCTCCATATGAGAAAAAGACGATAAATTTATCAATTCCATTCATTTCTCTCTCTCTCTGTTTTCAAATTTTTCTAATTCTTTTTCTCTTTTTCGACCAATCAAAGGAACGCGTCATCAAGAAGAGACATCTTTTAAATCTTAGGTTTATCTCTGGTTAAGGTGATAATAGTGCTAGATAATCCATGATTGTCCCACAAGATACTAATCTCACAAGAGCTGCGAAAGCTGCAAGTATTCTGGATAATTTCCTCAAACTTTTCTCTTATTAATCTCAAGGACATTTAGATTTTTCGTTCATCAACGGCACTAGAGTGTTTCTCGTTATCTGGGTAATTCTAGCGAATTCTGCTTTGATTAGATTTTTCACGATTAAAAATGTAGCAGACAGCACACGAATCCAAGAATCAACTGGATATACTACAATCATGGCTTCAGCTTAGATGGCTATTGACACGCTGCTATATATCAGTGGGTTCTTGCTTGCAGCTTTAAGTTTAGAGCGCTTCCAAAACAGACGAAGAGTCACAGTAAAAACATTTCATTTCTTCACAAAAATTAATTTCTGCTAATCAAAAACACAATTTGAGTTTTTTTTCTTTTCTAATTTTTTACTCTATTTTTCTTCACAAAAAGGGCAAAGACTTAGCAGTGTTTATCTTCCATAGATTCCTTCGATTATATCCTGCTTTCATTGCTTGCATCCTCCTCTATTGGTAGATAATTTAATTCACTGGGATAGCTCCTATGTGGAATCAATTCCTGAACTAATCATCTGCTTGTGATTCACGTGTCTGGGCAAACATATTTTTGATCGATAACCTTGCTACTAATGGGACAACCACTGGATGCATGCCTTGGGGATGGGTAGTTTCAACGGAATTTCAATTCTTCATCGTAGGACTCCTCTTGATCTATGTGTACTTTAAGAACTCCAAAGTTGGTCTTGGTCTCATTTGTCTTCTCTTGGTAGGGTCAATAGTCGCTACCATCATAATTTCAGCTTCAAACAACTACCTTGCTGGAAATTTCGTTCTTCCTAATCCCAACACATTCTACAATGACTTTTTTATCAAGCCATGGATTAGAATCTGCACATACTTGATCGGCATGCTCGTAGGCATACTCTACAACAATTTCAAAAATGGTAAAAGAATCTCAAAAAATAATGTAGTTTCCAAATTCAATCGCGAGACAAACATTTTTCCATTTTTCTAACAAAAAACTAAACAAATTCCTTTGATATGCTCAAATAGGTCATTCTGGAGTCGTGCAATTTGCTGACAAAGTATTGAACAATGCTATTCTTAGACGGGGTATGTACCTCTTAGGCATTGGATTAATCAGTGCTGTTGTCTGGAGTTTAATCCCTGCCTAGAAGGATCCTGATAATTGGTCACAAGCAGGACACTCAACTTATTTAGCCTTTGGAAGAATTGGCTTTGTGTTAGGTTACTTATTAATAACATTACCTTGCTTATTTGGTAAAAGAAACCTCTTGAAAACAGCTCTGGGAGCTCGTTTCTGGAATCCTTTATCGAAATTATCTTTCTGCATGTTCTTATGCCACTAATGGGTGATCGAAAGAAGCCAATATAACATTAAATCTACTAGGTATTACGATAATATGTACGCTTTCTATCTTGGTATAGCTGATCTTGCTATTACAATCCCAGCTGCAGCTATTCTTACACTCCTAATCGAGATACCAATTGTCAAGCTTGAAAAGGTATTCTTGGTTCCAAATAAACTACTCAAAGGCAGTCATTTCGAGGAAGATGTTGATGACTTTGAAGCTATCGAAACGAAGAAGCAAATGATTGAGAAATGAGGAAGAATATTGCAGTGAAATATTTGAAAATATGTTTTTTCTTTCCATCATTTTGAAGATATTCAAAAATTACAACAACCATAATAAAAATAGTTAATTTGAACTATTGCTTTTCACTTTTGTGTGTGAGCGCGTATTTATGCAATTGTCATGCATTATATCTTGATTATTAACAACAATTCTCAAATTCATTATTTAGAAATATTCCTTCTAAACGAGCTTATTTTTGTCATAACTAATTTCGAAAAATCTATTGAGCTTTGTCGATCTAAGAACTCCTTAGTCGAACTAGCTATCCAACGAATGGGAAATTGCCTTTCGATAATTCTTCATTTGTCAAGCGCTTAACGATCTACTCACGCTGATAGTAAGTACTTTTTTCAAGCAGACTGGAGAAATTTTTATCGAAAACTTTTAATTCGTTAAGGTCTCTTTTGGTAGCTGCAGGTCGGTTTTATTGAAAAGATCGCTTGGCTTTGATGTCCTAAATATATTTTTCAATGCCGCATCGCTTTTAACGCTCAGACATCTCAAATTTTGCTTCGATTTTGGAAAAGAGATTCTAGTTGAAATACTGAAAACCTTAGTAGACTTGCCAAGCCTTTTAGAGAGAGATTTCCCCCAAAACAAAACAATGTAAGTTTTCAATAATTTAATATTTTTAATATGTTATTTGAGTTATTTGAATATAATACATCTTCAATTGGCACTTGTGCAACCCCTGTGTGAGTCATGATGGGTATTCTGGCTGATTTTTCGTGATTATTCTTGAGTCCTTTTGCTTCACTGATTTTCAATGCCTCAGCTACAAATCCTGAGCTAAAATCATAGTTTTTTCTTAATTTCTTCCCATCATCTTCGAAAATAATCTCCTTAATTTGATCATTGAATCCAAGAACTCTAGAGAGAGACTTCAGTACTTTCGTAGCTTTCTTGTACCTTTTTTCAGTTAACAAACAAAAAAAGGAGTAATGTTTTGTGTCAAACTTAGCATGAATTTACTTAAGAAAAAATGAGAAATTCTCCGAGATATTAATCAGAAGAGAGTCAATCATTTGCAGTTTAAACTGATCTGCTTAACTCATTTAATGTATTTGTGTGTTAGTATTATTATTTATAGTTTGAGAACTTGCTGCAAATCCTGCTTGAGAAGCAGCAAAATTTCCAAATTTAGATATTCTCTTAGTGAACCTGGAAGATTGGTGGTTATTATTTGGAACAGATTTGGGTGTTTCATAGACTATTTTGACACTAGTTTCACCTGGTTCAGGTTCAGTAGGATCTAAGTTATTGATTTATTCCGAAGCTGGTTAGTCTAGAGAAATTTTAAGTTTACTGATAGTATTCACTGAATTAGGTTCATAAGTTGATTTGATATTCAAATTACTGTTGTTATTAGAATGAACGTTATTATTATTACCATTGTTGTTGCTGCTAATATGCTATTGGCTAGCATTATTATTCTAAAGACAAATACTGCTATTAGGGTGAATCTAAGGAGCATTTTCATTCACAATATTTGGTAACTAAACACTATTTGTAAGATTTGGTATCGAAGAGACACTATTTGAAGTTGGCAGTTAGACACTACTTGGATTGGCAAAATAACCCAAACTACTCTTATTCGGAGACGCTAATTGAATGTTACTCTTCGGGATATCAATTCGCACGCTGTTTCTTGGTTGAAATTATTTCTAAGCAAAAAAACTAGATTTGGAGTGTGGAGTTTTAACTAATATACTCTTTCTCTTCTCGATTATAGTATCTCTATTGCTTTTAATGATTTAATTGGTTGGTATGAGAACATTGGAGTTTTAATACTACTAGCTATTCGGTGAGTTTGGGACAAATTGCGAAGACCCTTCGTGACTTGGCGTCATATTGTTATGATTAGAGTAATTGCTGTTTTAATTGGAGAGTTGATTCCTATGATTATTCGAAGAATTAGGTGTTCTTGCTGTTCCTTATGACGATTGATTAAGAGCACTCTAAAAGTCAGTGAGACAACTTGATATTTATGCGAAAAACTACTAATATGAAGATTCTACTGGCTGCTAGTTTAAAAGCCGTATTCCATTTAGCTCATCCTCCAATAATTCAACTTAATTTGGGAGTTACTTGAGAATTTGAAGGTGTTGCTTAAACTTATCATAATCATTCATTTCATGCCATACTCTGCTTTCAAGGACATGTTTCTCATCCAGATGGCTGCTCTTTTGCTTTCTTTGCTTGTGTTCTTCAGTTTTTTTTATGTTTTCGGGCGATTTTTAACTGTCACTTACTTTGTTTTTCTTATTGTCTATTTATGATTAGCTAAAACCTCTCAGATGATATGAAGTCACTGGGAAGACTCTGTCCTTCATTTGCTAGGACTAAGGGGATGAAAACATAGATGACGATTAGGATACTTAAAACGAAGAAAAGCCTGTTTTTTTGTCATATGGGGGAATTATATTAGTTAAACTTTATCTTCTTGCGAGTTGATTGTCTGTTGTTTTTTCTAAATGAAATGTCTAAGTTGGAGTTGTAGCTGCTGTTGCTGCTACTGGTTTTACTCTTTGAGAAAAGAAATATCCTCCATAATCGCTTATGTCTTGTCTGATTGGAGGTTTTGCAAGTTCATCTTTCGAGCTATTTTAAGACACCTTTGAAAAAGTTTGCAGAAATTTCAATTCTACTCTGCTGTGGGCTTCACTGCTTGGAGGGTGTTTAGGAAGCTTAAAATGAGGTTAAGTGTATTCGAAAAAAGATTGTTATTGGTTTTATTTTTGTTTTTTAGCTTGAAAATCAAGTAGTTGAGGACGAACTCGAGCGCAGGAGTCTAAGAACTCAAAGTTTTTACTCTTGACCATAAAATTGTTGATGACTTTGCCGAATTTATTTTTGGTTTAGATGGTACTTTTATCGATAATAGAGATGCTCATGGCTGTGTCAAGGTGATTTTATTAAGTGTGGGTGGGGTATTGTCTTTGTTGGTTGTTGTTGTTGTTGTCGTTGTTATTGGTATTCTAAAAACAATATTTTATCTTAGACAGAAAAGAGTTCTTAGTTGTGTGTGTCTGCGTGTGTTCTCTTTTCTACTGAATAATTTATCAGTTTGTTTTTACTGGATATTCAGAATAATTAAGTTCTGATTTGCAACCTACACATAATTGACTAATTTAGATTAAGAAATATGTTCTTTTTTGCAGAATAGAGTACAAATAGAATGATAATGCTTATGCCATTTTGAATGGAGGTTTCAGAAATTACAATTGCAATAAATCATTCCATCAAAACTATTATTTATTAGTTTTTATATCAATTAAAAATAGATAAAAAATAATAATTTCACTATCTGTTTATGGGGTTGGGGTTGGGGTTGGGGTTGGGGTTGGGGTTGGGGTTGGGGTTGGGGTTGGGGTTGGGGTTGGGGTTGGGGTTGGGGTTGGGGTTGGGGTGGGGGTTGGGGTTGGGTGTGG
>Ga0302271_10000353_pt1 | contig 43940 bp, 22 predicted proteins | sample III_Bog_N1_1_FD_198767 | JGI IMG/M metagenome (GOLD analysis project Ga0302271, IMG submission 198767) | Peat permafrost microbial communities from Stordalen Mire near Abisko, Sweden - III_Bog_N1_1 | ecosystem: Environmental > Terrestrial > Soil > Wetlands > Peat | place: Sweden: Abisko...
AGCCTCGCAAGTCAGCTCTTTAGTTTAATAGACGATTGTTAAAGTCATTTATTGTTTTTTTTCCTTTTGGATAATTTTTGCTTTCTCTTTCTTTAGATTGTTATTATTATCTAATCCGAAATGGCTCTTCCTCCCATTCATTTAAACGCTGATTACAAACCCTCAACAGAAAATTTTTCACTTTCTATTCTTATTTCGTGCGACTCTTTCAAAATTATGAGAAGAGGAAAAATTAATAAATACAAGGTGATCAGAATTTTCCTCTTTTGGGAGTTACTATTTCAATTTAAAAATATGCCCTTTATTTATCATCCATTCTTCCCCAATGTTTCCCTCTATCTTTATTTGAATCCACTCGTTCATTCTAGGAATCGAGTTTTTATTTTCATGTTTGTTTAGTTTTATTTTGGGGAGGGTTTACAATATTTTTTGTCATTGCGTCTCTTTTCACTAGTTTAGTTTGTCAATAGACACTTTAACTGATGGTCTCTTCGTTATCTGATATAGTCATATGGGAGAGAAACATATAATATATGTTTTATGAATTAATAAATGGAGTTAAATAGTGTGTCTATTATGATAGCTTGATTGATGCAAATTTGAGAAATTCAAAGAATTCCTTGGACGTTGTAAAACAAAAAGGCTATTTGGTTTATTTCTGTGGTTAGCCAAGAAGACTCAAAATACTCAAAATGTATGAGAGCTCATCGATAAGCATGAATATGTACTTACATTATCAATATATTTTTTCCTTTTAATTAAAATTCACTTTTTGAGAAATCCAAAAGAGGTAAATTGAAGGAAAAGATAATAAATAATTATTAAATATTATATTTACAATCATAAAGAATCAAAAGCAGATTGCCTTGATTTTTAGATGGTAGATTCGCTGGAAGTAATTTAGAAAGCATGAAGAACAATTAGTAAATAAGGTATGGTGCATTTTAAGTTATTGCATGCCAAATAATTAGGTATTTTTTAAGGACTAATTATTGTCCAGTTATCATTTTGAGGAAATTCATTATTAATTAAAATCTGATTTCCCTTCTAAAATCACTAAAGGATTATATTTTTCATCAGTTATTCGTTAGCTTTTAACTTAAATTTCTCAATTTCTAATTCTTAGAAGTCTTCCTTTTCCTACCATTTTTAAAAAAGGTTACTAATTTTCATATTGATCTTTTTATGGATTTGTCTTTTTAAGTATGTATTTTTTAGTCAAGCAACGAAAAATTGTCTTATTGGAAGAAATTTGCCCTAATTTGAATAATAACACAAAGTAATAAAACAAGCTGACATAAGAATTAATTAATATTATGTGAACAGTAAAGCTCTTAATAAATTTGAAAATGAAATAATTCATGTATCAATATTGAACAAAACTGTTATTATTCCTGGATTTTCATTTCAAAGAAAATCTATCCAAAAGTGTAAAACTTCCAATAATATCAAGCCTTCAACACACAAAATACTCAAAAAATTATTTAAACTAATTTCCTCTTGCTTTTCAAGCTTTTGGTACCTCATAAGGATGTGCCTTTAGTTATCTCTTCAGTAGCAATCATATAGATTTTGTGCTAAATAAATCCAATGAACATATTAAATGACTTTATTTTCCACGTTATGTTCTTTTTTGATCATTAACGATCGTAATAGAGAAAAATGCTGAAGAGAAAAATAATTTCAAGACCCTTCCTTGGCTTGTATTCAAATGTGAAAAACCTGATCGTAAGGGAGAAATCCTTAGTCTAGAGGAGATAAATCTTTTTAAAAAAGGACTGGATCAGAAAAAGATTATCAATTTTGATCAAAAAACAAATAAAAAAATAAATTTACCTAAGAAAAAGTCAAAACAAATAATAATACTCATGTCCATAAGACGAGGGTATAACCTATTTGGATTTTTACTAGTCTTAGGGCTGTTTTCAGCAGCAGTTGGTTTCTTTGAAAACACTCATCTGGTTGGGAAAATAACTGAATTCAAACCTTACGAGTCCATCAAAAACGGAGACAATGATCAGTTGACTATTGTGTTTTTTTGGCATGAAGATAGTCCATTGTCACTCAAATATCAAGATTTAGCATATGAATTTGCTTAAGCTAACGACAAACTCTTCTAGATCTACCAATTAGATTGTGAATTCTTCTCCGAAGATGAGATATCCATTTGTGGTGGAGAGAATTCAGTGCAAAGACTACCGATAATTAGATTGTATGTTCCTTCAAAGGAAAGTGTAAATGAAGTAACTAATAAGCCTCATCCTGCTCAGGAAATCGAATACACTGGAGCTGCAGATGTGAAGGAGTTGTCTATGTTTGCAAAATAGCAAATGCCAAATTTTGCAATTCTCAGACCATCATGGGAGGATATGGAATCAAATATATTACCAGATTTATCTCTTGCCAGTGTGATTCTCTTCACGGACAAAGAAGAAACTGCTCCTCTATTCAAGGCAATATCTGCAGTATATCGTGATAGACTTCGGTGTATTGAAATTCATTCCAGCTAAACAGATGTCACCTAACAGTTTTAAGTCTAGAAATTCCCTACATTAATGCTCGTGAGAGCTAATCAAGAAGGTCAAGTTGAAGCAGTTCCATATTAAGACTAGCTCAAAATCAATAAAATCATAGATTTCTTGAATCAATATGCACATGGAACAAAGGTGAGATAGAAAAAAAACAAAAGTACCAATCCAAATCAAGAAAACTCTTCGTCCTAGAGTGGTAGTACAAATGAAGATGAAAAATAGGCACTTGAAAAAGTATTAATCGAACCATTAGATTATTAAAAATATTCTAAGAAAACTCTCAAGGAAGAGGGGATCGTACTCATTCATGTAATTGAAAGCAAAGAAACCTAACAACCTGCATTTGAAGCATTATCTAAGAAACTTGATTAGCTTTCTAAATACTTTGAACTCGTTGTTGATTCCGATGAAACTCGTTAGTTTGCTACAACAGTTCTAGGTGCAACTTCCTTTCCTTCGATAAAGCTTCTCCCATTCGGGAAAAGTAAGAAAAAGGCACAACCACCTAATGCCTTTGTTTTCAAAGAAAAAGAAACGGCAGAAAGTATTATCTAAGATATCGATGAATCTACACCGAATGATATCGAAACTATTCCTAATGCCCAGATGCTTCAATTAGCAGTAGGCAAAGCAATTTAAGAGGAAAAAAATATTTAAATTTACTTCCACAACACACCACGCATTCCATTAACCTACCGGGTTATTTCTCAAGAAGCAAAATACAAAAAGGCTGAAGTTAAGTTCTTTACTTTTAGAGATCCAACTAAAGACGTTCTTGGTTAATTTTAAATCACTTCTCTGCCTAAAGTAGGTGTTCTATTCAAGTATCAGCATCCAGATAAAATCAATAAACCTGATGCCGAAAGAGAGATTTAAGGAACAGTTTATAATGGCAAGATGATCTACAAGGACTACACGAAATTCTTAAAAATATTCATTAGAAGCTTTGAGGAAGCTACGGATTCGGAAATAGCTAAGAAAAAAGTTCTTGAAATCAAATCACAAGAAGATTTGGATATTGCATGCAAGACAACAGCAACAACAACAACTAGGTTTTGTTTTCTTGCATTGCTTAATGGACATCCAACTCTAAGGCCGACTACTCCTTACGACGATGACGAAGAATATGATTTTGAAGATTACGATGAAACCAAAGCGTCTAAACTTGAATAGCAAGTTAAAATTCTTCAGGATGTGAAAAATAAACTTGCACATTAGCCAGTGAATTTTGCATGGATTGATGCTCTCTGCCATCAAAATATCCTTGAGGCTTTGGAGATTTAAGAAGATACTCTCCCGAACTACATCATGTACAATCTTTCATCGAAATAGTTTTCTCTTATCGTTGGGAGGTACGATATGTTGAATCTCGATGATTTCTCACAAAAAGCAATTCATGGGAAAGTACGTTTGCAAACGCTTCCAAATGAACTCAAAATGGAAGAGATAAACTGTGTTTAATAGCATGAGCTGATTCAAAAGAGAAGAGAAGAATATGAGAGGGAACTGTCTAAGAAAGATGTTTTAGATGAGGAAATCAAAAGAGAAATTCTAGAGGAAGAAAGGATCAGAAAAGAAAAGATTCAAGCAGAATTGAAAGCATAAGGATTGAATAAGGAAGGAAAATCAAAAGGAAAAAATAAGGAAAAGACTGATCTCTGAGTTTATCAGCATGAAAATTGATGTTTGTCCTGTTTGTCAATGTTTTATGTGGTAAAATATTGCAATTCTCATCAATTCTGCTATTTTACTTTTGAAGAGGTAAGGAAGAAAATGGATTTTATATTATTTTTATTCGAGTTTGTTATCTTAATCGTGTTTGTGAACAAGCAGACGAAAAATTAAAAACAGAATCAGGAATAATTTACTTTTATTGATTTTGACTCAGTTGGGAGAAATTGAACTGGAAGATTCTCAAAGGGTGAGAGAAATCTTTTAAGGAAAATTAAAAAGAAAATCAAAAAAAAAGAGCAAACCAAACAGGCTAAACAGGTTCGAAGAATAATGGCTAGTGAAAAGAGCTTTTCTGATAAAATTGAGTAATTTGTCGATGATAAAGTCAGCTTCTAGACATATAAGAAGATGTTCAATGTTAAGAGAGATGTGTTCAGTGAGTTCGAGGGAGTAAATTCTTAGCAAGATCATGACAAAATTAATTGCATGGGCAATGCTATTAAAGATCTTTCGAAGCTGTGCTTTAAGTAATGTGTAAATGTGCACCTAAGCAGTTATTCTGAGAAGGAATAAAAATGTGTGCGAAGCTGCATTGAATCTCAAATCGATGGAATGCGACTTTTAATGAAAAAATTTGAGAATTATGATGCAAAGAATTTAGCAAAGATGTAAACCGAAAAGACCAAATAGGCTTCATAGATATAATAATAACAAATCAAATGATCTTTGGAATAATCATCCTTTACAAAATAGAGATAATCAACACTTAGTGCTGCGTATTTCAACTCTGATGTATGGAAGTAACTCTAACCTTGATGTATTGACTAAGAAAATAACACAGCAAATTTCAGAGTTTTTAAATAAAAAATACATTTTAGGAATAATATGAACAAGACAAATAAAATATGCAGCAAAGAAAGGGGTATATGCTTCAAGACACTTGAGATCACAAATTAATGCAGATCTCTCTATTTATCCTTAGTTAAAATAATTCCACATTTACCTGTCTGAGAGACTTATTTGTTTTTGAAAAATGGCAACATCATTTCTACATCTTTTCTTTTTTCAAATTTCTTTAAAATTAATTGGGGAATTGTAGTTTTCATCCTGCAAGGTGACTTCGGTAAAAGGAATAGCTTAAGAAACACATCGACGCTAGTGTGGTTGCTTTTTGTATGTCTTATTCGGTTTTACGATGAAATTATTGGAGTTATCAGCGTTTTGGGTTTGATTTGTATCAATACATGTTTTTGAAATATTTTAATTCAAAGAATGATCTTATGACCCTGGCTAAGTGTCGTCATAATTCTTTTTGGAGATTACATTCACTGGGCTAGTGGTTGTCTATGCGATTATTAGTTTTTCAGGAACATTTGAGATAATTTAAATGTTCTCCTTTTCAGATGTGAGTTTATTGTAAATAGAAGATTTAAATAAGGTAAAATCAAATGCACTTTTGGTGCCTTTTTTGATCTTTGTTTTTTCAGATTTTTTTTTATTAGCGGGTTATGTTTTACCATTCATTTACTACTAGTAATTCTACAGTTCTTAGTCATTTTTACTTTGTTTAATGCTGTTTCTTTGAGAGGTCTCACTGCCTTTAAATGATAACAACTACTAAGGTCTGCTACTTCCACTACTACCTCCAAAGCTACTAAGGAACTAATTATGTCTCTTTCTTTTACTCAATTTATCGCTAGATTATTGATCATCATTTATTTGCTTTTAATTAATATCTTCTTGAATCTTCATAGCTGCATCGATGTCATCTTCAAAGTGTCTCATCATAAATGCATCAGGTTGTTGTTTCTTGCAATAATCTCTGCAGTCTAGCTTAATTGTGTTCCCACTTGTGCTGGATTCATCTTCTTCTTCTTCTTCTTCTTCTCGAAACCCTACGATATCAATCTGATCTATTTTGCTTTCTGTTTTCTCAGTTGCAAGTCGATCTTCATAAACTATTGCACCTCTTTAGAACACACTCTCCATGTCATTTACATCGATGTAATGAATCACTTCTTCGTTATAAAAAGCTGCCATATATTTAGGTATTGATCGTACATCTTTAACTCCACTCATGAATTTTAAAAATGGAATTAATTTAGCTAATTCGCAGTCATCGTGGTTGTCAATCTTAAAATCTGATATCAAAATGCCGTTGTCTGGGCTCTTCTTGAATTAACTCGCTTGATTCTATTTGTTAAATGAAAATGAGGGATTAGAATTAAGGATTTCTTTATTTTAAGCTCTTTGAATGAATTGGAACTATTAAAACTAAAATATCTATCTTTTACATCAACGATTATGATATTTCCTATTTCTCTGTGTATTTTTCGAATATCCTTAAAGAATCCACCGCGAGAATCCTGAGAACAATTTTCCCTAAAAAGCCTTAAACTCACATTGCATTGGACATCTAAGAAATCTATCACTGCGCTCGCATACTGCCGAAACAAATACAAATGTTGTTTAAAAACCAGAATTTTGTTAAGTTTTTACTATTATTTCTTAACTATTCCCCCTTTCATTACCTCCCGAATGCTTGCAGTGAAGATAATTATCTCATAGAGTTCACTCATTTCTCGCAGAAATGCCTAAGCACCAGGGCGAAACTTGACCCAAATATTCTTCCCCTTGCCATTTTCTAAATTCACCTAGCAAGTAAATCACAATATCTCTCTTCGAAATTGAATCAAGCCATCCTGAGAAAAAAAGATTAATACTTTGATTTTTAGATCTGCTAAAGGGAATTCAAGGCAACTAGAGGTTACAAGTGTTTCATCTAAATCAAGAACTAAAGTTTTTTTCCCTCTATCGTCTTCGTCTTAGAATGGAACTTCGACTGGGCATCTAGGTTCTTTCACTCCTTCTGCAAACTCTTTTATTACGTTCATAGATGCTAATTCTCTGTGATGTCAAAAGAAAAAATTATTATTTTAAAGCAAAATCAGGTTTATTTATCAGCTAAAAGTCATTTGTAAAGAAAACAATATGACATTATCTTTTTTACTCTTAGGATTTTTTCATCTGAAGCATATTAAAGCAAGAGCAGAGTTTCGCAAGCACACTCTATTACTTTTTGACATGCTTATAAAAGGCATTATTTGTATTGCTGCTGTTTTTGCTAGATTTATCAGGACTTGTTTGGCATGTTTCTTATTGGAGAGTGTAGGTTGTTTTGGTTGATTGTGAAGGACTAGTTTATCCATATTGCTACTACTGTGATTAGCTGTTCAAAAATAATGATTAAAGTTATATTCTTTGGGGTGAGGAATAGATAGTAGTGTTGAAATTGCTTGAGCCAGTGAAGTAAGATTTACTTGCAATCTTGCGGTTGATCTATCATACGAGAGAGAGAGAGAGAGAATTTGAGGAGAAAAGAAATAAAACAAAAGTGAAGTTATTAATAATTTCTTTTTGGAATTATTAATTTTCTCTTTCTCTGACTGTATCACACACTAATACTTTCTTCTCGATATCGATGTATCGATGCCAATCAGCCAGCCAACGGTCAACAAACAAATCCAATAATTAGCTCCATTGAAAAGTAACCTTGCATTAAAAGGATCCTTTTTACAAAAAATTCAATAAATTTTCAAGAAGATTGCAGTTTTCTTCTAAATTATTTTTGAGTTTATTGCAAAGAGTATTTGTTTAATTTTTCTACTTTTTTTAAAACAAGTGCAACACTTCTTGTTTTCTACCTAAAAATAATTACTTTTTTGAAGTTATTCAAAAAAACTTCATTTTAAAAAAAGGTTGGCAATAAAAAATGATGTATTGTCAAAAAAAACCCCATTATCTTTATTAGTGTTTATTTATTATTTTTCATGTTTTATCACTCTGTTTCTCAGTTCTTGCTAGGTTGAGATGTAAATCAGAATTGTTAACCAGAAAAAGTTGATTTAAAAAATAAAATAAAAACTGTATCAGCTCTTATTCATCCTCTTAAAATTAAAATTATAATTATCAAAAATATGACACCCAAGTTACTATTCTTTGTTTGTTTAAGACCTTGACTAGAATGACTTCCAGGAAAATTCAAAATATAAACATCAAATAATCAATTTGAAAAATATCCAAAACTAGTTTAACAAAAACAACAATTTAGTCTAAACAAATCCTAAAAATGTTATTAACCAAGAGGACTAAATTAGCATTTTCAGAGATACCATCAGAGAAATTAAATTAATAAGAGTATGATGTATCTGAAGGTCATAGCGAATTATCTTTGATGTCTCATCCAACTCCTTAATAATATTCTCATATTGAAGCTTAAGAAAAAGCTAAGAGATTTTATGAGAAGTTAATTTACAAGAAATCAGAAGATTCCCATCTGCATACAGTCGATCCCCAACATCAATAAAAAGACTAGTAGTGTCAAATATGCCACTCTAGCTCCTGCAAAGTAGAAGTTACGTAGAAATTGCCTTCTTTTCAGATGATAATTGCAAGGGTTTTTTCAAAATATTCAATTGAGAAAAAACATCCTACAGACAAGAAAAAAGAATGATGTTTTTTGAGTTAATAATAAAATAAATTTACTTGTTTGCTAAACTTTCTTCTTAAAATAGCTCATAAATTTGGAAAAAGAAATAATCAATTGTTTTTATCTCTTACATGAAAAAAACAAAACAAATGAAATTATTTATCTTTATTTTTCCTTAACATCAATATATTAGAAATAAATTTTTCCATTTGTTTGATTGAATCAAGCAGGATAAGTTAGACTTCTAGTGTTTAATTCTATTGAAGTATTAAGTGAAAGCTTAAAAAGTAAAAACAAATATTAAAGTCATTTTAAAAGCAAACAATAATTAGCATGCATCATCTCTTTTTTGGGCTTTCCCCCCATTCTAAAAGCATTTAGTAGAATTTAAGTCAAAGGAATAAATTAATAAACTAGCACAGGCAATGATTGAAGTTGTTCTTTATTGTTGTTTCATTTTGTTTTAAAAAACAAACAAATTATTTACAGTTTTTCATCAAAGTAGAAGAAACAAAACCAAAATCAAACAAAAAGCGGAATCAATTTAAATGTTGTTTAATGCTTTAAGCCCTGTTTAATAGACCTAATCCGAGCCTCCCTCAGGGAAATTGGTAGATAACAGTCCATTATTACTCTAGCTAGGTCCTAAAGAAAGGTCAGATCAGTTTAACAGACTAAGCGTACTGCTCAAGAACATGCGAATGAAGGGCTTAATTGGCTGGAATGAGATGGAGTCCATTTAAGATGGTGCAGTGCGCGGGAATGCTTAAATTGCTGACATGCTTTCTGACTTTTTTAATGAAAATCACCCTGCATAAAGCATCGATGTGCTTTAAGTTAAGATCCTTTCTTTCTTGAAGGATAGAGAAGGTTCGACATCTTTGATGTGTAGTGTTAACTTAGAAGAAGAAGAAACAAGCAAAATATAAGAACCTAAAACCATTGCTAATTTCGTTTAGCAACCGGTGCATATTCAATCTGAGTAATAACCTCAGAAGCAGCCAATCTAGCAGCAATAACAGAGGAAATCAAATGGATCAAATACCATAAGCTTTGGACATTTCTTTTCTTCTTAGACCTCCTCAGATTCAGAGAAATTACTACCTTTAATTTCGCCTTCTAAGCAGCAGGCCTACTAGTACCTCAAAGCAATCCTGCAGAAAGTAAAAACGATAACAAATCCAAATAAATATTCTGTGATAAATAACAGCCAAAAGTTATTTGCTATCTTCAGGATAACTATTGTTGTTTTTTTACAAAAAAGCAAGTGTTAGCTAGCTCACCATCTGAAAACAACAAAACAAATGAAAGAAAACAACAAACCCAAAATGAATTGGATTTACTCTATGAAGACCTATTCATGCAGATCTTCAACCCAGATTAGTACTAATCTTTTTCAAATATTCGTTAAGGAAAAGGTCATAAAAGTTCATTTTTGTATTCATGAATTTCATTTTTTCCTTCTAGAAACGATCCTCAGCGAGCAGAAGAAGAGATATCAGCTTTACTAACAAAAAAGCAAAAAGAGATAAAGGAGAAGATTTCAAGCGCAACTAGATCCTTATTAAAAGCTTCTGTTTTGAACTGTGATATCTTCCCAATCGTCAGATATACTAAGGATATCTTGAAGACACTTTTTGGAATAAATGAGTTTGAAGTTGCACGATTACATCAAAGTTAAATTTAAACTTTTTCATCTCGCAATATGGTTCAACAATCAGGTGAATCGCGAGATGAAGAAGGTTTAAAGAGGTAACTAAGATAATTTGGAGGAAGCAAGTTGCATGTGCTGAATGAAACTTAGAAAAAGGAATTAGACAGTCTATTCGATTTTGAAAAAACCAAGGAATCTTTGTTGATTCTTAAAGTGCATCAAGCAGATATTTTCATATTGGTTTTCCATCTCTCATAGACACTCAAGAATTAACCGTTCTTTAAGCTAATCGAGTAACAACCATAAGTTGAAAGCAAAGAAATCAATTTGAGTTAATTATTAATAGAATAAGATAATCTTATTTTGGTTTTTATTTCCAAAAAAAGGAACAATCTCGATATTAACCTTCACAATATATTCAAGGACTAGGTCACTCCACTACTATGCATCTTCGTTAAAGATAGAGATTATCTTCAGTAGGTTTTTTTGTTTGAGAATTCTAAAGAAATGTTTAAAATAAGATGCTAAATTTGATGGAATTTCAGGAAGAATTATTTGCAGAAGCTAACCCTTTTGATAGAGGAGTTCATCAAGAAATCGGAGCTGATATTGATGGAGGAAATGCGCTAGTGTTTCTAGAATTATTTTGAAGTGCCTACGTAATAATACTAATCAGATTATTTTTATTAAAAATAACATAAATCTTTCAATTTTGGATTTAAAAAGTTCAATGTCTTCTGGATTAGAGCACCTTCAACAATCGTAGCAAATCGATGCTGAAGATGGCTTCAAGAATGAAATATCAATAAAAATTGCTAAGATGACTCTTAAATGCACTCTAAATAAATCACATGCATCTAAGTTTTTGCATTTGAAAATCTTTGAAAAAGTACAAGAGAAAAAGATATTATTATTTTGCTTTGATCACTCCAATTTTTGCTTCTAATATTTCATGAAAATAATACATTTTTATTAAGATAATGACAGCTATTTGTAGTGAACACCATTAAAAAATAAAGACTTTATTGAATAGACTAGCCAATTACTCTTACTTCGTTAGTAACAAGGAAACTATCCTTCTTGACTTTAACAAGCAGGGCTCTCTCATTTTCATCTCCTAAACTCTCAATCAATCAACTATGTAACATACCATTATATGTTAGGAATTAATTGATTAGAAGAACTGTTTATATTTATCTATGTTTTAAAAATATTTTAATTTTTAATGTGAAAATATCTAGAGATCAATATTAAATCAAGATTGCTCAATGTCAAGACAGCGTGGAGCCATCGTTTTTCTTTCATTACGATGATATCTTCTCGAATAACCTCTCCATACTCAAGCACATTCGATAGGTCCTATAAGATCCTAAAAAAAATAGTCTCCGTATCAAAACACCTAGTGACATCGAAATAGTTGCCAATCCTTGGTCGTTAAGTGGATAACCCCATGGATTTAAGCTCTTCCTGAGATAAGACGAAAGCAATGCAGCAAATACATTAGCTATTCAATCACCTCGATAAGTCCCTGAGAGTATCAAAGACAAACATTTCCCATAAGTCAGCAAAATTAAACGTGCCATGCATAAGCTTTCCTTCATTACTCGCACGTCGAAAGCAGCCATGTCCAAAGAAGTAATCAAAATAATGAACCATTTTAGAGTTCTTTTTCTCTTTTTTTACTGAAAATTTTTGTTTGATTTTCAAAATTAGCTTGTGCTGAAGAACCCGGATGTGAAGAATTCCTGGGTGAGAGAGTATCTCCCTGACAGAGACCTAATGAAGATTTAAGAAGATGAGAGCTAAGAGCAAGATGACAACAACAGTTCTGAAAGCAGATCGAGTAAGAATAGACTTTTCAATCCGCTGTCAAAGTAACATAAAGCCATTATTTTTAAAAAAAAAAAGTGAGTTTTGTGATAAATTCTGGACTTTCATAGAACACTATTTTGTTCGATTTGTATTAATCAAAGTGCAAGCCCCATTTCTGAAGTGTTGATACGGAATTAAACTGTGTGTAAACCATAGCCAAGTGATCTCGTTGCACGTCCAGAGGAAGACTTGCAGCTTGATTCTTTTAAGTTTAACATCTTCAAAGCAGATCAGAAAGAGAAAGTTAGGATTGTCTGGTCGATTTTCAATAAGCTAAATTACTTTGAGAAATACAAGATTCCAATATCGTAATTCTGCGAATTCATCTAAGAAATCAGATATAAATACAATAAGAGAGCTAATCCCTTCCATAATTTCGATCATGGAGTTACCGTTATGCATGGCTGTTATATGCTTGTCTCATAGACGTCAGCTGCTACGATACTCAAAGATATCAATGAATTTGCGTTGGTGTTCTCAGGTAAAAAAGAAATTATTTTGTTGATAGAACGAAATGCCAAAATCACACTTTAAAACTAAAAGAGTATTTGTGATTAGTTAATTAATCAAATAATTAATTATTTTGATATTAGGGCTTTGCCATGATGTTTCACATACTGCTAGGACTAATGTTTTTGAGGTGAATAGCATGTCAAAATTGGCAATCAGATATCACGATAAAAGTGTTTTGGAGCAACATCACATTGCTGTCACATTCAGAATCTTAAGGAAAAAAGAGGCGAATATCTTTGCACAATTACCTCTAGAACAAGTACAGTAGATTAGGAAAATTGTCATTTCTAATGTTATGGCTACAGACATAAAGCAGCATTTCGATCTTTTGAAAGAATTCGAACTTCGATTTGGAACCAAAGGGCTTAAGTCTTAGAAAGACTCCAAGGGTGATTCTAGTGTTGCTATGACCCAGTCAGATTCATAAGACTCTTAAGGAGCATAATTCACGGACTGCGATCTCAATTTGATCACGAATATGATGATCCATGCTGCAGATTTCCATGGAAATGCTTAAGAATTCGAACTAAGTAAGCGATGGAGCTTATTAGTTAACTAAGAATTTCAAGCTTAAGTAAAATAAAATTGTTCTTAATTTATTTTATTTGTTCCTTTTGATGGCTATTCTTGATTAATTTGATTGTTTTTTGGGGTTACTAGTTCAAGGAGGAAGGAGATAAGAACATCCCTTAGACAATGTACTTGAAGGATTTAGACAAAAAAGATACTTTAGCTCGCAGTGAGATCGGATTTATCAACGCGATTGTGAAGCCATTATGGGAATTGTTGAATAAATTCTTAGGTGATGATCTTGCTTTATCGACAAATAATCTTGCTAACAACATAAAACAATGGGATGCTATGAATAAAGAGTGTGCTTCATAATAAGATAACGCAGCAAACCAAAAGACAGCAAGTCCATAAAAAGCAATATCAGAATCTTCCAGTTCAAGTGCTGAGTAAAGTGAATCGCCAACGGAAAGCCCATTGAAATCGTAGAATAGCGATTGAAATTGGATATTTTAGTTGGAGGATTTGTTTTTTTTTGACAATTACAAAATATTTTTTATCTAAAGTCTCCAAATCTCCAGCACATTTCCCCTTTTTTTGTTGTCGTTTTGCTTCCTTTTGATTAGATTATTATGAAGTATTTAGCTTAAATCATACTTGTTTTTTGAAGAGAGACTAGTATTTTTCAAACATTTTCTTAATTATTAGAATTATTTTGTTTCGACATTTCCATCTTTTAAACTTAATTAAACTCGAAACCAAAAAGTTTGAAATCTTTGGGGAGACTGTGAGAACTTCGGAAACTAGAAATAAAAAAGTAAACAAAATTAGTGGGTTCTTACTTAATTTGAAATCAGCTTGCATTGTATATTTTCTCCTTCGTGAGTCAGTTAGTAGATAATCTTCTGAGATATTTACTCTCTCATATTATGGAGAGGCGTTCTTGAAATCTCTAAATAAATTTCAAATAGATTAAGCTACAGCTACTTGTAAGTTTGTCTAAGCAGAAGAATCTGCATTTATTTCAAAAGAATCTTGAAATAATCTTGATTTAGTCAAAAAAATTTAAAAATATGTGAGCAATAAATTGAAAGAATTTAAATTTCTAATGAAAACAGCGAAAATAACAGAGTAAATTCTTCACTGCTTGTGCATAGCTGAGCAAGAGTAGTAACAGATAACGGAAAAATGAAGAAGATAATAACAAGTTTCCTAATTGTTTTGGATGCATTCAACTTCGACGATGCATTGGTAGAGTGAAGATTTCTTTAGAAGAGAGTGGCGATTTGGGAATATCTGAGAATATTCTACGATCTCCATTAATCCTTGTGAATTATGAGTAGTTATCCATAGATTCGGAGTTATTCTCAAATGAAGAGGGGATGATTGTTTTTAGCTGGCTTGATAACTGTTGGTTATAAAATGCAATATTTTCATCGTCATTATGCAAACAGCTTTGCCTATGCAGCTGTTACTACAGGATGCTATTCTACTACCAATGAAGGTGCTTTGCTCTTGAGATTTATTGTTTTGTATCTAAATATGAAGGTTGAGTTCCTTTTTGGTAGGATTATTCTTGAATTGCTTCGAGCTGCTTATCAATCTCATTTTTGACTTTTTGAGGCTAGCGATATTTGGAATTAAATATGCTTCTTGTGCCTTTGTACTCAATATCATTTGTGAATGGCTCAGGGACTTGCTTGAGATAAGCAGAAGAAAGTTCTTGGGAAGAGAAAGATGCAAACGATAGAGGCTTTATTCCTGAAAACTTAGAATCTCTATCATTAAAGTCATTTGTAGTGTAAGAGTTGCTGTTAGAAGTAGCACTCGAGAGAGGTCGCTAATATAAATTGTAGTTAGGCATACTGCCAGATAAAGTGTTGTTAGCATAGGAGCTACTTTGAGAATAAGAAGAGGAGGAGTAGTGATACTGTTTAGGAGCACTCATAGTTAAAAAACTTATGTATTTTTAGAATTTATTAACTGTAAGATAACTGTGTGTGTCTCCTTTGTTTATTGAATTATTAAAGCAAAATCTATTGATATTTATGGACTACTTTACGTTTGGATATTTTCTCTCTCACAATAATCGATTCAGCAAAAGTTCATTTGTTTTGATTTATCTGAGGGAGTTGAGCCAGTTAAATGATCCAGCTCATCCTTTATTTTTTCCACTTTTTACTCATAAACTTTAAATCATTCTAAATACAAATTTCCCTGTAATTCATTCTTTCCTTCACTTTAAAGAGTAACTTTTTTTAATTATGTTTTGCAGCAGAATAATCTCTAAAATTAACTTTCAAAAATGACTTTTTCTCACTTTAATTTAACAATATTTTTCACTTAAAATCTTTGATAAATTGGAAATAACAATCAAAAGAATAATCAGAAAAACCATTTAACAACATGAATCTTATCTTTTGTTGCCGAAAATGCAAAGATTGAATGCGCTAATTAAAAATATAAAAGTTGATTATGGAGCTATTCTTCATATCAACAGTCTGTGTTTATTTGTTAACTTTTTAATCTCAATTATTGTCCAGAATAATAGTTGTAATACATTAGTAATTTTGGGAAGATTCTTCAACTTTTTTTTGAAATTAAATAGGAGTTCGATGGCTTTTTTATTTGCTCTACATCCATAAGCTTTCCACTTTCATAGACAAAGAATCTTTTAGTGAGATTCTGTTTAATAAACAAAAAATAATCCAAATTAGAATATTACAAAATCAAAAATGAGTGAATAACCTTGTGGTCCACAAAGACCGCTGCAATAGAGCTCAGGAAGACACAGAAAATTCCTTCATTAATTCCATAGATTATTTTGATACAGTCGATATTGAGCGATTATTCTAGATCTTTTCCCTATTTTTGAAAAAACTAAATTAAAAAAAAATGTAGGAGATAAAGAAAAATCCTCTTATTCATTCTTTTACTAATATCTGTTCTTTCTTGAGATCAATTGTGAGGTTTGATACTCTTCGCCACTGATTTTTCTCTGAAGACTAATAATTTAATGCTCTAGGAGCTGATTATTATTATATCATTTTTGGTGTTCTATGAAAAAGCCCCTTAGGAGTATCTGTCTATTATCGATAACTCACTCCTCTCCTAAACGTATTTGGGCTGTTTGGTGACCATCCTTCACTTGGATTGGTCTCTTCGTTTCTGGCATACACATTCAATATTAAGTTTTCATCAACAGCGAGAATGTACTTTCCAGTATCATCAACTTCAAAACACGAGAATGCTCCAAAATTCTATTAGAACTAATTCCCAATGCTTCCATCATTAGAGTTGATTTCTACCATTTAACCTTCCTCTAGTGTCACAAGCAAGGAGCTTTTCTCTTTTGGATTTTAATCCCAATCAGCAACGAAACTCATTTGCTGCACCGATTGCTTTGCCGCCAAGGTTTGTAAGTCGATCTGGATTCAAATTTTCAATGAATTGTAAGAATCGAAATAGTAAATCACTTTGTACCTTATAAGTGATGGCACAAGATCGAAGAGAATATATCACAATAAAATTATCTTCTGCTGAGCTTACTAAAGTGTTCTGTGAGTTTGAAACTAGAGAGATAATTCGCTTCTTATGCGGCTAATGTAAGCAAATTTCAAAACATGTGTTATTAGAATCTAAAATGTTGTGTAGGAAATGTTTTACATGGAGGAGAATATACTTTCTATTTGTTTTCTATTGTAGATACGAAGACAAAAAGAGTATCTTCCCATCTTGTGATGCAGCTACAAGTGACATCTGCGTATTCAGTGGGAGGAACTAAATAATTGTGATCTTGAGGGGATACTCAGTGTACTCACTAATCTTTTAGTACATATCATCACTGTATAAATTTTAAAGGTACACATTCCCTGAATCGCTGCATATGGCTAGTATTTTAGAATCTAAGATGTCGATGCACTCTATTTTACTTTGCTCTTCAGTCACACTGAGCATAAACGAATATTTTAACTTTAAATTTTTTCTAGATAAAATTCTTATCTCGCCACAAGTATCCCAAGTTACAATAGATTCTCCTGTGAATAACACTTAACGAAGCGAAGAACTCCAGGTTTGCTATTAGTTTGGTTGTAGATCCTTAGAATTACCAGATAAAAAAGTATCTTTTGTAGATTTAGGTTTTTTTTACAATTTATTATTTTCAGTAATTTTTTTAGGAGAATTAGACTCATCTTAGGACATTTCTGAATCAGCTTATTTGACTTCTATGTCTTACCCGAATCTTAAGCGATTTCGCTGAATTAGCAGTTTATCTTTATTGTAAAGTAAATTGAAAAGTATTTTAATAAAAATAGAATAATTATTGCTTTAATTTTTGTTATTTCTTGAAGATTTATTTGTACAAACATTTTCGTTACTTTCTTGTTTTTTGATATTCTTTTTGCGCCATTCATAGAGCTGTAGCATTTTCCTTTCTTTGAAGAGTAATTCTTAGCTAACTTTCATCTCCCAAACTTTAATAGAACTCGCAGCAATCAAGAGTTGTTCTAGGGAATTTGAGAACAAAGATGTAGATATGTTCCCTCCTTCAGGTCCTTCTTCGATTCCTCTTATATTTTAAAGTAATAAACGTCTGGCTATATCCCATACTGTCACTGATCCCTTCCTGCAGATTGCCAGAGCTTAGTTTTACTCCTTGTAAATGTGTAAATTAATAATAGCTTCACCTCCTGCGTCTTTTATCCCTTTAAATTCTAATAGAATCAAATAAAAGAAAAATGAAGTTAATTTTCTACCTTCCTCTCTCTTTCTAACCTCTGGTTTTGATTTCATAGAATGCAATTTTCCCTCTGGATGTGCCAAATATGAGTAACTTAAAACTTTCACAGCAAGCAATCGAAGTTATACTTAGCGCCATTTCCCCTTCTTGAATCTTATTTTCTTGATCAAGGTAATATTCCGGAACACTTTTAACCTACTCAGAGGAATTCTAAGATGTAAGATGATCTTGAAAAACAAAGAATTCTCCTTTATATGAAGTTAGAATGAAACCAAATTCTGGAAACATTTTTAATTAATCAACTTCAACTTTAAATGTATGACTAAAGAAATGCTCAAACACAACTATTCTTTGTTCTCTACTGTTGAACACCATATCGAAGATTTCAAGCACATCATTCTCAAAAAGCAATGCAATATTCCACTTTTAAGTCACGATGTTCTTGCGGAATGCAATGCCGATAATACAATCTCCAAATTATTTAGCGAAAATTTTCTTCATTTCAAGTCTAGATTTTATGTGAGTTGCACTGAAAAGCTGCAGTTATCGATTAATCATCCCTAAAGCTAAAATATTCAGTTCATTTGAATACTCAATAGCTAAGGTTTTAAGTCTATTACTTCTAACTTGCATGACTTATCTTTTATTATTCTCAGAATTTCTATTTTGCTATTTTTTCTACTCATCATTATCTTCTTTTGCTTTCCTTCCTTTTTGCTCTTTCTCTTGAAGTTTTTTCTAAACCATTACCTCGATTTCCTTTATTTTAGGTGAAATTATAAAATCTTTTTTCTATATCCATTCATTCGTCCAAGGATTGATATTAATATGCTCATCAATGTCTTTCATGTCTGGTATTTAAAAAGGCAGAAAATAAACTCAAAAAATGAACAAAAATTTGTTTGTTCTTTTTTACCTTTTAAGTATGATTTACATGTTTCTGTTCTTTAGTTGATCATCTTGCCAGCTATTGTTTAAGCTTTATTCGAAGGCTAGCTTGAAGCAGCTCTTAGATTCTTTTGTTTCTACTAGAAATTTGAAGGTGGAATTTAGTTCTAAAAGAACAATTTAAGATGGTCAGAATTTATGTTTTTAAGGTTCTTTTCTCTAATTATCTCATTAATAGCCTTTGCATATGCAGTAGAGAATTCAGCTTCTAAGCAATGAAACCGTTTCCATAATTTCTTGATTGTCTCTCGTGTTTCCTCGTCTTTTAAAATATAATCTTCATCTTCCTATGTCATTGTTCCTGAGATGAATTTTTTTCATAAAATATTCTTTGTTTCAAAAAAAAAAAAGAAATTTAAACTAAGTCTTCATACTGCCCGAAGATGAATAAGATGACACCTATTAAGCAGAACTACTACTATAAATGCTTCTGTGAGTATTACTTGAATTTCCTTTTCCTTAATACCTTATTGGATCTTTATTAAAAAGAGAATAGAATTATTCAAAATTCACAAGAATTTTCTTCCTATCAACATCATCTCTAATATCAGTTGTAAGATACGCCTTGATAACCTTATACAACTCAGGATCTTCTTTGATTTTAACATTTGAATTGCTCACACCTTCTAATAATCTCAACAAAGAGCTTTCTCTTTTATTATCCTTTTTTGTAAAATTATTGCTCATGCTATTGTAAGATTATTTTGATGGTACAGATTCCGATGTCACCATTGTTGGTTGTGGTAATCTAAGTGCAGAAATAGGCGATATTGCATTTGGATTGATAGAGAATGCTCTAATTGGTTTAAGAATCTCTTTTGGAGCTTCAAAATAATCTACAGCTTTTTTGAAATTCGCATTAACATTAGTTTAATTATCGTTATCTGCTGCTTTCGTTTCTTTTTTATTGCTGTTAAAATAGCTGCTGTTTTAGTTAAGAAAGCTCTTCTTCTGAGCTGTTGAAGCAACGGTAGATGCTTTCGCAGGAGAACACTTCGAATTTATAAAAATTGGAGTTTTAATATTTGTAGATTAACTTCTAACTCTTGCTACAAATAATGAGCTGTCTCTACCTCGTCTCTTAGCTGATTCATTCTTTGGTGATGCTGTATCCATTTAAGTTTTACATACATCTCTGTTTTACATTGATGTTTTATTTTTTCTTGGTGGAGGAGAATTATAAAAATATGCACTTTTATTGCTATTTTATTTGAATTCATCTGTACTTGTATTGATTCTTTTGCTATTATCCATCTGAGCGTGCAACAATACTTCAGTTAAAATTGAACTTTTAATCGGTGTCTTAGATTAGTTTGAGTACATACTACTGAATACACTCTTCTTCATGCTTGTTTGTTGATAATTATTTTACTAAATGATTGTTTTTTCACTGTTCTGATTGATTTTCTAAGAATTTTCATTAATTCCTTCAATTCCATTAAGATTTTTGATGTTTGAGACAGTTAAATAAGAATTTGTTCTTGGGCTTTCGTCTTCAGTCATGAAAGGCTTGACTATTTTTGTTGGAGAGCGCTTTTCAGGGGAATAATAAGTGTCTTAAGGTATCACAAATTCTAATGCACTTTCGTAGCTGTCTGCATGATACGCCGCAATAGTGGATTCATCAAACACACACAGAAAATAACTCTTAATGTCAACTTTTATGTCCAAAAGGAACTCAATTTCATAAACTCTTTGAGATGTTCTATCTTTTGGTTTGAGTGAATAACTGCATTTCTCTTAGAGACTCTTGTCTTCTCTGCTGTCTAAGCACTAAGGAGATTCTTTGTACATAAACCAATCTAACAGATCTTCTCGAACTGTGCTTTCTTTATCGAGCATGGACTGAAATTCATTCCAAGTAATCTGAGGATTTAAAAGTAAAAAGTGATTTCTTAGATGATAAGGTGTTTAGATAAGGAGAAAACTAATGAAATCATATGAAATTCCAAAAATAGAATAATCCTTACATAGTTAAAGAAAGTAGAATCTTAGAGGAACTTGTTGATTCCACTTTAATCGACATTCATTTTTCTTGCCAAAATAGCACTGAATCCCTGTTTATTTTAATCGCAAAATCAATTCAAATGGTAGCTGGAAGTAATCAAACATTTTTGAGAAGATTATCCTTTTTTATACATCGATTGGGATGCCTTCATCGTTAGAGTTTCTGTCTCTTGCTCTCACAGCAGCTTCTTCAAATTATTATCGAATTTCGTTGAGCTGCGGGATTGACAAGTCAAGTGGATGACTTGGATTTGTATAGAGCTGCTCCAGATACTCTTTTTGAAGTTTCTTGAAATCAGCAAATGATATCTAAAAGAATATAAAAAGGAAAAGTTAAAAATAGTGAGAAACACCCTATTTTTCTTATTGGTTCGCATATTATTTTTTTAAGGAGAGTTAATGTTTTATTTACCTTTCTAGCCATAGAAAGTTACCTCAGCATTTATTCTGTTTATTCAGCAGACGTTTAGATAATGGATCCAAGGATCTTACAAAATCTCTGAGAAGAAGAAAGACAAAAAGTCACAAAAGATATTTATCATGAAATTATGAGGTTTTTTTTAAAGTGGCAAAGAAGATCATTATGGCTGTGATAGTAGTTCTACCTTGATGTCAATTTTCACTTCATTCCATTTCCCATCAGTAACAAGTGGCGAATCTAATTTCTACGTGTAATTGATGAAAGAGTCTTTGAGCTGATGAACTTATTCTTTCTTTAAGTTTAAGAGTTTCATGCCAAGCTTTTCTGAATTCATCTCCCTCTTTGATAAGGCAACCAAAATGATAATTAAGATATTCGTTAAAACCCTTAATACAAACTCATTCTCTTTAATATATCTCCTCAATCTTTGTAAATCCTGAACTCAATAGTTTTTCTTCTTAGCAATAAATTTCATTTCATTTATTTATTATTTGATAAAAATCTATTTTTTTGTTGAGTCAAATTGTTCAATTAACTTTGAATTTGTTTCTTCAGAAATTTCATTTTTGTTAATGCGCTGAATAATTATGATGTTTTCAACAACAAAAAAGAAGAAATACTAGGATATTAATAACAAAAATACATTTTAGTTGTTAAGTTATTTCGTGCTTTAATCACAAAAACAAAGCAATAGGATTAGTTTAGTTTAATTCAATTTTTCATCTGCAAGTACTTAATCAAATCCAATCAATGTTCGCTTTCAAAAAAATTACTGATTCTCTTTTCAACTTTGGAAAAGATGTAAAATTACAATTTTTGTGAAAGGCTGTCTGTTTGCTTACAATTCCTATGACGAAAGATGGAAGTACGCAATTAATCCTTTTTTTCTGGATAAGTATTTTAAGAAGATTTTGATCTCATCAAAGGAGTCTTTTTCTCAACACAACTATCAATAATAGCGATGAGGAAGAGGAGTAAAACAATTAATAGGAATTATCTTAATTAAGAACGAAGAGATGATAAAAAAACTAGCTTAGTATCTCATCCGACCTTTGCGGTAACTTTCAATGCGAAAAAGCTAATACTTTAAGAGATTCGGATTGTATTTAATATGCTGGAAAATCTTCTTTTTAGAGCAGTGTATGATGAAGATGCTGATCTAGGAGAAAGAAGGTTTTCACTTGATGGGCAGGAATATCTCAGAAGTGATTACGATGTAACATATTGTTCTTCGAAAAATTGATAATCCATTTTGAAAATCTACTGTTGATTATTTTCAGCTCAAGAACCAAAGAGGGATGATTCTTAAATGCAGTCTCTTTGAGAGGCTACCTAGAAGCGCTTAAGAGGTATGGCGATGAGGTTTTGTTGAAAGTAAAACAAAAATTGGTTTGAAAATATTAGGTAGATTGTGTAGTTTTTTGTCATGGGAATAGCGGAAATAGGTGCTCAGTATTCGAATGCTTAGAGCCTATTCTGAAGAGTGGATTGATAGCTGTCTGCTTTGATTTCGCTGGGTAAAATGAGATGAGTTATTATATGATTCTTCATTCTTTTTGTATGTCAAAAAAAAAATCAGATCTGGCAATTCTGAAGGGCAATTTGTGAGTCTTGGTTATTTTGAGAAGTAAGACATACAAGCAGTCATTGCTTTCCTTAAAACACTGCCGAATATTGCACAGTAAATGAATTGAATATTTTTAAATTCGTTGATATGGACAAGAATACAATGAAATATTTGTGAAAACAGTATTGCTTTATGGGGCAGATCAATGGGTGCAGTTGCAGCTTTATTGTACACGTAAATTGAGAGCAAAGTCACAGTACTTTGCTTGGATTCACCTTTCAGATCGCTGAAGACATTAATCAAAGATTTCATGGGAAAATTTGCTGTTATTGCAAATCTCTTTGGAGATATGCTCTACTCGCAAATCCGTGCTTACATCCAAGCAGAACTCAGTATTGATATCGAGTAAGATATTAGTTTATAGGAATTACATCCCAAGAGCACTCTTTTAATCTGTTGTTTTTGAATGCCAAATGTGAAAATTTAAAGTCAAATTTAGCCAATAGAAGCAGCTAAGAACTCAGTAATACCGGCTATTTTCGTTCATGGGGCGTAAGATAGCTTGATAAATAAATCTCATTCGGATGATATTGTTCAAGTAAAACGAAATTAAGTGAATAAGAGAAAACAAAAAGGGAGTTAGAATTATTTTAGAAATAACCTTTTTCTTGTATTTTTTGTGTTTAACCATTATTGTATTTATTTCTAGGCCTACAAAGGGAGGAAGAAATATTACAATGTACGAGGAGATCACAATGATCTGAGAAATGATCAACTGTACTCTGAAATAGTAGGTTTTTTCCTCGAAAATTTCTAAAAACAAAGAACTAAAATACAGTTAAATAAGTAAGTTAGATGCTACATATGATTAAGATAAAGTAATAAATAACTTAACTTCAAGGGCAATTGAAGAATCGGAGGATAGACAATAAAGACAAGCAGATTAGAGCCCGGCAAATGGATCATCGTCTTCTACGAAAGCATAATGGTGCATGGAGAACATAATAAACGATGGAGAAGAAAACCGTCAGGAAGGTGTTAAGAGAATTCTTTCTGCTACACACAAAGATCATGCTGATTTGCATCTTGAAGCTGCAAAATAAAATGACACAATCAGCGCAAGTTAAATAAAGAAAAACAGTAGACATTTTACAAAAAGATTTATGAGAGAATACTTCTGTTTGTTTTTTTCGCTAATGTTTTTTTATGATTTGAATAGGATTGTCAGTCAGCTTAAGAAACTTTATGGAGATGTCTTCAATGGAGGAAATATAGTACATAGCTAATTCTCATGTTCTCGATGATGTAGAAAATGCAGGAGGTGGAGGAGGAGAGAGGAATCTAGCAGAAGAAGAGTAATTTTAAGATAAAGGTGATGATTAAAATACAGATGAGATACTTGATAATTGTCTAGCTTTCCAGCGCTACTAAGCTCATTCTGAAAAGGTTTTAGATACAAAAGGCGATGAAGATAAAGTCTCTAGGGATTCTAGCATACATTGTGAGGAAAATGGGAAACTATTACTGTTTGCTTCGAGTGAGAATTCCATTCCAATGTTGTCTGCTAATTTTATTGAAGCTAGTCCTGGTAAAGATAAAGAAAGGAATATATTTAGTACTTTTCATAGATTACACGAGGAAGAGTTAGTCCCAGATGAAGATGTGACAAGTATCCCACTCTAGTAACAAAGTAGCTGCAAGTTTATGACTACAAGTAAAACATCGATTTGGAGGAAAAGCTCGTAGTAACTATCGGGAGAGTGAATAAATTAAAGAAAAGAATGAAAATAGACTTCAAGGGAATGGCTCGGAAAAAAAACTAATTTGTCTAAATTATTCTTAAATTTGAGATTTGTAAATAATGCATTTAAGTCATTCACTACTGCGTGTACTCCATATCATAATTTATCATTATTGTGAGGACTTACCAATGAAAAGAGAGGGGGATCAAATAAAAATGGATTATTTGAGTTAATTTAACAGGATTTCACAATCAACATGATTGCTTTTTTGTTGTTTTTTACGTTTCTTCTTATCAATTTGACTTGATGTATTTTTGACTTAACATACAGAAGGAATATGATGAATTTCTATAAAATCTTAATAAATTAATAGATCTGAAGAAAAAAATACTTAATTTCCAGTACACAAAAAAAAAGTTATTCAACCTTAAAAACCTAGCATAATCATCAAAACATCTTTTCTCAGCCTTCTTAAATCTCCTAAACATGAAGAAAGTTTATGACTGGAACCTAGACGTAGTGTTTCGTATTCCGAAGTGCAGCAAAACGGTATTACTGAAGGGTTTAAGCATCCATACATTTGTTAAGGAGTTATAAATCTAAATCTGTGAAAATCTAGGATTAAACCCTATTAATGCAGTTGTTAGTTTCTACCAGCCTGGCAATAAACAATCGATGAAACCACAATCAACATTGTATTAACATCGAGTGAAGAACAATGAAATATTGATTTGTGATGTTAAATCGACGATTAACTAAGTCATCCCTCCAAATGTCTACATGCAAGAACAACAGCTATTCGATATCAGCGAATTTGACCATTACAATCCAACATAAGTATAACTACTAGCTGGGTTAGTTGTCAGAGGATTCTGCTCCAAACGAGACTGCTTAGATTACAATGTCTCAAGAAATATCGCCCTTGGGTATGGTGTCTTTGATCTCAATGACATTCTCAACCACAGAGCATGCTTGCAATGGTTGAAGTTTTAAAGGAATCGTTATTCGTTCTTTTCAGTATTTTGGTTTTATCTGTTTTCGAATAATTAAACCCTTTTCTTTTTTCTTTTTTTCAATATTACACTAGTGGGAATAAGAAATTCGTGTTGAAAGAGTTGATGGTATCGAATTGTAATTGGAAGTACGCAGGGAGATACATAAATTATGATGGAACTCTGAGATCGGATTCTAAAGCAACATTTGAGACAATCAATGCGACTAATCACTCCAAGAGCATCTATGATCTTATTTTGAAACGAAGATGGGTTGAACTAGCACTCATGATCAAATAATTGTGAGATCGAATTGTAGGTTCTCCTATGAAGAGTTTGAGTTTCAGAATTATAAATTAGATTTCATAAGAGTGTTCGTTAGATAAAAGTCAGCAAAAAAGAGGGTTTTTTCATTAAAATAGTGTAATTATTTGTGTTTAAAATATAAAAAAACTTATTTCTAAAATTCAAATGAAGAAAATGAAGCCAAAAGAAGAAGAAGAAATAAATGTACATCATGTTTTTTTTCTAAATATTTCATAAAAACTATTAAATTCTCTATTGTTTTTAAGACTAAATCTACTCAATTATTTATATTTTTTAACTTATTTTCTGTTTGTTTGATTTTAATATATAACTCCTTTTTATTATTGTGAGCTAATGCTACTTGTTAGTTTGATAACTCATCACTTGAAATCAATCTATCCTTATCTCTGTCATATCTTGAAATGGTAATGATTCCCTTTTTTCAGAATTATTCCAAAGAATTAGAATAATCCACATTATATCTTGGATTTGAGTTATTAGTCACACAAATCTCCAAAACATTCTGCAGTCTCGTCCGTTATTATTAGTGGTGAAGTGAGCCAAGAAGGAACGCCTAATCAGCATCGCCAGTTGTTGATATCGAATCAGTTGCGTTAGTATTAGTAGCATTCATATGAATATGCCTTTCATGGCCATCTTCATTATGTCCATCTTCTTCTTCCATCTGTAATTTAAACATATTTATGAACACATTAAATTGGTTATTTTAGGTAATTTAAAAAATGTCAAATGTAATTATTTCTTTAGGGTTGTTGTTTGTCATTGATTTACTTGTTTCGCTTTCATAGGAGATACTTTCTTTTTGTATCCAAACTTTTCACTTGTTGTGATGCCTTGAAGCAAGTTAGAAGTTTGCACAGATAGCAGTATCCTAAAGAAAAATTATTATTATCCAAAAATATTAACTCGTCAACTTTTGCTCGAAGTTGTAAAATAATAACATCTAATACTATTTGCTTACCCAACACAAGCAATGAAGAAGACGCTTAAGGCAATACATACGATTGAAGTGATAAGGTGCAATATTTCCATAGCCTTAGTGCTTGAGAAGATCTTGATGAAGTAATGCGCAATAGGCTCTGATGAAGTCAAATCTAGTATTTGTAATACAATTATCAATGTTAGTCAAGCAAGAATATGTAGGGCACAAACTATTAATTGTTTAAGTTTTATTCATTTTTTCATTACACATTGCATTTAAGACGACCATGAAGAGAAGGTGTAAGAGCACCAAGAGCACAAAGACATAAAAGTATTTGAAGTTATTAGCGCCAACACAATTGTTAATCCAAGGACAATGATGATCATAGACTTTCACACATTACCCACAAAGATCGCAGTGCTTTGAGCGAGGAGGCTGGAGGATCTAAGATAATCAAATTGAAAGATGTTAAAAATACTACAAAAATTGAGATAATAATTTTTGATCATAAGATGAAAGATCCTCCGAAATTAGAGGAATAAGAAGCAGCACATACAGTAAGAGTAATACTAATGCTAAGTTACCTCACACTTAGGACAAACCTAATCAACATCTTGTACTGATTTTAGTAACGACAGGAGATTCTCTTATGTTTTAGGAAAGGAGTGTTTGTTTCTAAGAAATCCCGGGTTAGCTAGGCAGGCAGCGAAAAACGAAAGGAATGTTAGTCCAGAGTGAGCTATGAACCCGATAAACAAGGGGATGTCTGTCACGTCTACGAGGAAAATAGACAAAAATAAATTAAATTTATCGGAATTAGTTTAAGATTAGAATTTGGGAGTAGCTCACGTCCGAATTGATAAATTTATTAATTAATTATTTTATTAAAAGAGAGAATATTTTTATGTGAGGTGGATGTGCTACATGGGATGACGAAGAAGAGAGAAGCTAAGAATGTGCTGAGATAAAGCACGCAGAAGAGAATCACAAGTCTTTTTTTCTTTCTTGGTTTCTCAAAGGGCTGTCTTAAATTACACGCTTCTGCCAATCCAGATTTCGAACTCTACAAAAAGAAAGGCAAATCGATCTTAATTCTCAATGTACATCCTTTTATGTATTGTTTAACTGAAAGAAATGTTGTTATTTTTTAGTTTAATTTTACTAATATCGCTTCTATTGTATCTAGCTTCTTTGTAATGGCATGATCAATTGGTGTTAAACCTTCGTGATCTTTTGGATTTCTTTTTGCTCCAGCTTAAAGTAATTTCCTCACAATCAATGTACTCCCTGATATCACTGCATAGTGTAAAGGAGTCATTTGATTATCAAAATCAGGCTCTTCAAACTTAGCTCCCCATGCAAGAAGAAACGCTACTGCGTTATTAGCACTTTTTATCCATAAAAAAATCAGAAATGTTTAACACCAACAAAACCAACAGATTCTCAATGGACAAAAAACCAATCTAGAGACAAGCAGATTGATATCAAAAGCTATTAGTTACCTCTAATAAGCAGCCCAATGAATAGGAGTTCTTCCATTCTAATCCTGCTAATCAATCGAAAGCCCAGCTATCTTGAGATAACACTGTACAAAGAAAAAGTTCCAAAAATCAATATTTTTCTCAAAACTTAAAAAGAATAATTCGGTGAGTAAGAAAAAAGTAACAAATTTTAAAAACAAAAGAAAGAAATGCAGCTAGCTAAGAAAAGTTAGAAAATGAATATTTTATCTTACCATAACTGTGACTTGATCTCCTTGTGAAGCTGTATGCATCGCGGTTAGTCCTTTTAGTAGACAGACAGAGTAAGGAATTAGAGATAAAATTACAGAAAATTCTTTTATATATTTTACCAGCTACATTTGCAAGAGTTAGATCTGCTCCTTTCTAATGGAGGTATTCAACAGTTTACTTAATTTTAGCAGATAAAATAAAGAAAATTATTCTCTTCGCAAGCTAAAATTACAAAATAAATCTTCCATTTTTTTACATGTTTCCCTGCGAAAGATGCTAAATGTACTGAAGTAAAGCCTTCACTATTACGCATGTTTAAGAAATCTTCAAGTCTCGCACTTTTCTACTCAGACTCTTAATAATACTCAACTATCATCTCTACAATATTCTGACTTGCATTAGAACATGCCAGATGCAGCACTATCGTAGTTGAATAAAGAAAACAAACCAAATATTAATTAACTCAAAAAGGAAAACAATGTGGTTTTCATGAGTTAATTTTAGAGAGAGAGCAAATACGTGTCTCAAGAGAAGGACTGAGAATATCAACGAGATCGAGATGCGGGAAATCTTTGAAGAGTTATTTGAGCCGACGAAACTCATTGTTGGTGACAGCACCTATGATCTGATGAACAGCGAACTCAATAGGTTTGTCTTCGCTCCATCGCTAATCGAACATTCTTCAGGTTTATGTTTTCAAGCTTAAGAAATTTATGACAGGGATAGATTTCTCTTGAGTTGCTTAAGGACTGGAACTGGTTTTTCCTTAGGGATGCTACTCTCTTTTGTCTCTTTCTTGATAATTTTTGATTGATTACTCTTAAGAAAGCAAGAAAAATGCCAAGCAGATGATTTTTTTTCTAATTTTCTCAATCAATTTCTCCTCCCGAAAAACATTAATTAAAAAAATGCAAGTGAAATTACATTTCTATTTATCTCATTTTATATCAATACTCTCTGCCAAAAGAAGACAAGCTAACTTCGAAACTTAACTCTGCTAATCAAAAGAAAAAGTTTGAATCTTGTATGCAATTTTACCCTAATTTCTCCAAGAAAACTAATTACAAGAAGGATCTATTTGGAAGTTGATTACAATAAATATCAAACAACAAAAAAGAATAATTTAAACTTTTTTTGAGAGAGAGCAAGGGAGAATCATATAAGAATATTTAAAAATTCGAATATTATAAATTAATTATTGTAATGCCTCTACTTTGGTCTCTTATGAACATGGAAAATTATTTTAACTTTACCGAATTCAACGTATTTGCATGTTAATAAAGAAGTAATAGATTAATATATATCTTTCTCAAGCATTGTTCCTTAAATCACAAGGATATTATTCATTCAATGTATTTTGTTTCTTCACATAATGACTTGATTGATAAACTCTGGGAATATTTGTTTCTGTAATAATTATTCAAAAAGCAAGTACCAATGAATGATCTTTAATCCCCCTGACTTCTTTCTCCGCATTGTGCAACCCCTGAATCAAAATCATCAATTTATTAGATTAATTTGAAAACAAACAGGAAACAACACACACATACATAAAAATATATTTATATTGATGGCAAACAGAACAAGGGATCTTCTCCCTAACTAAAAGACTGTAAGAAAACATAATTTGTGCAGTTATTATCTCCAAGGCTAGAAGAAGCTAAGACAACCAGAATAGCAATCCAATAAGAGTTATGTAGTTATTTTTGAAACTTATGTTTGGTTTGTTTTTGTTTGTCTTAGGCTGGATCTACAACTTTTAAGCCTAATGAATCTGCTGCGAATTGCGTACGTCCTTAAGAGATTCAGGTAATATTCATGCGTTAATACATACAAAACAAATTTAAATAGCCAATAATTTGTTTGGGCACAATACTATTGTCTTAGCCGTGATTTAATTTAAAAATAATTTATAAATATTTTGACAACTTTTTAACATTCAATTGTGCTTGTTTGATCTCCACTAGCGAGCCAGCACTCCAGAGCATTTGAAAAAGTACAGACAATCTTACAAGAACTCTTGTGGTTAGACTATTGTAAACAATTTCAAAAACAACTCAATTAGATTTTTTTATTCACTCGAAATCGATCTAAATGAGCTGATATTCTTTTACTTATTAATTCAGCTTCACTATGGAACTTACGATGATAAACTTCCAAACACTGATCACATCTACGGCAAGAAAATATATGGTTCTGATCATGTAAATATTGATTATTATAAACCAAAATATCTCATCGATATCTCTAAATACATAAAAATCCAACAGACAAAGGATGTGCTGGAGAACCAGAAGCAAGAAGGCATCAAGTAAATGATCAATGAGATCAGAGAAGCAAGGTATCAATCGAATTAAGTTGAGCCACTTGGTTAGGGACTCTCTAGAAATTATGTGTACCCTACTGAAGCACAAAGCAAGGATTTCTAATTTGGAGCCAAAACGAAAGAGAACGAATTCACTGGTAAATAAGTCGTGTTTCCATAGAATCCAACCTACAATGACGAAAAAGCGTAAGCATAATACGTCAAAACCCATGGGAATTATGAAGCTGGATAGCAGCGAGATAGAGGGTACAACTGGAACAAACTCGATCCAAAAGATCATCGATTTGGAAAAACTGAAGTTTTCATGCCGAATTAAGTCCAGTCTTGTCTCAATCAAGAGTCAGCACCTGAATAGTAAGAACACATAATTCATATTGATGCTTGGTATGGCTGTTGATTGCTTGAGGACTTTGAATAACCTATGTGTGTTTAGATTTCCAAAGACTCGAATTGTGCAGTTGAAGCAGGAGGATTTCAGGAATTTCAAGGACGATCAATTGGGCATGGTGAAAAATTTAGCTCAAAATCATGATAAGGATACTTCCCAAGCATTTGGAGCTAGACTCGGCGGCCCTGATGCTTGGAATGCGGGGAAATGTATCAGTGGAGAAGGTAGCTTGAAAGATGTTAAATTAGATTCAGATCTAGGTACAACTAACAGATATGGATACAGGAATTTAACTCGCAAAGGAGATGAAAACAGGATCTTTGGAGTACCAACAATTAGGAACGATATTGTTAAGACATCGATGAGATCAGTGGCTGACCCAAACGTAATATTAGCTAAATATTTTGAGGGGATGTTTGTTGGAAAGATAGAGGAATTCAGATGAATTTGTTGATTTTTTGCTTGCTTTTCTGATAATTTTGGCTTTTTTTATTTGTTAGAACTACGGTGATGAGAAACCAGCTCTGAAATTGCTGTTTCCTGATAAATACGAGTTCATGGGAATCGAATAAAAAGACTTCTCACAGCGAAGGCTCAAATATGAAGTAATTAAGTTAAAATTGTTTTATAAAATATGCTGATTTTTAACTATTTGGTATTAGATTAAGGACATCTTCGAGAAGGTTGGATACAAGTACAAGCTAGGCAAGTTTGAGGGCATTTTTAGGAGAGCCCTGGAAATTGTAAATAGATTTAAATTTTAAAGAAAATTAATTCCATAGAAAATAATGAAAAATGGATATTTTTATTATGAATGCTGTGATTTAATTGAAATTAATTGGAAAAATAGGACGACAGCGTTGATGGGAAGTGCTCAGTGCAGTCGTTCATGCAGGCAGTCAGGGAAATGGATCATGAGATTTGAATACAAATTGCATGTGCTTATTTGTAGCATATTGTTTTGCTTTCTTACATTCAAATTCAGAAAGAGAAAATGAAATAAATCGTTTTTCAGAAGAGTATTTGTATCCATTGATGCGGCTTTATTATCAATTTAACAATTTACTTTGTGATTTGAACTCAGTGTGGATCTTATTTATGTAGAGTTCCATAGTGCCAGATTTTGCCTGCCATTTAAGAAATATGGGCCTGGGAAATTAGCTGCTGGATTTTAATATCTTAAGAAAAAAACTTTCGTTCTAGCTGCATTCTTTATTGAATTCAATAGGATGCCATGGGAGACCTTATGTTTTTCTGATTTTCTCCCCTCATTAATAGTCAGCAGAGAGAATGCTTTTCAAAAATCATTGAATCAGATGAGCGCCAATTATTGGATAGAAGTCAACGTGAACTTCTGTGCAGTAAATATGTGTGGACAGGTTTTAATTTTGAGTTCAGGTAAGGGATCTGCAATCCGAAAGCAAAAGAGCAACGATCTACGATCAGAAGAAAAGGGATTGAATTCGAGTGAAAATAATAAATTTACAATAGCCTGACCTGAAAGTCTGAGTGAAAATTAAGAATTAGTAATTATCGAAGGGAGAGGGTTTTTTGATTAGAATTGCGTAAAAAAATCAATTGAATAACAAGAAGAATAGAAAAGTAAACAATTGATTGTCGAAGTAAACCTAACCTGAAGTGTGAAGGGAATTCTAAGCTAACATGATAGCAAGCTCTATGAATACTCTAGATCTAGGAGTCAATCGTGAAGGGCTCCAAGAGAATCAAGAGATTACTTGTGGTGATATCAAACCTAAGAAGATGGATTCCTTCGATTATCTGGACTGCCCATGCAATAATGAATCAGATGATGACAATGAAGGATACTACAACGCTGTCCATACGAGCGTTTCTGAACAATAGATCATAGTCCCGAAGAATAGAGTGAATGTTCCAGACAGCAATGCTATTAAGACAGTCACTAAGAGCTGCCTGATTCATCGCGATAACGTAAATTGAACAAATAAAATGAATGGGAATGAGAAATTAATAAATAAATTCTAAAGTGAAAGCATAAATCAGAAAAAATATAGACAAAATCCTTAATTATTTGACATTATTCTAAAAAAGAAATTTTTACTTACACAGCAGTAGTTACACGAAATAACAAAAGGAAAACCCATTTATTGTTGTGTCTACTACTTTCTGCATGTCGCATTGGCATTTAATAACATTCTTCTACTTTATGTTAGCTCAGCGAAGTGAAGAACCGAATGAAGCAGCATTTGTTTCAAGACATCACTGAAGACGGCTTCCGAGCGAGCTAAAAAGATCGAATGAGCAAGGCATCCAAGCCCGTCTGCGGGAAGGTCATGGAAAAAGAAATCGGATTCAAATGCTTAGATTGCTTCAAAGACAACAAAGCCTTGATTTGCGAACAATGTTTCGATTTATCAGACCACTTTGGGCATAGGGTTTTCTACTAAAACTAGAAGTAAGGTTTATGTGATTGCGGAGAGCACGAGCATCTCTACCCGAACGCCAAAGTTGGTTGTTCTCAACATAAAGGAAGGAAAGAAAAAAGAACTGAAATCACAATGGACAAAGTATTCTAGAAACATTTGAGTTTTTGCTTGAACGAATGGTTCTCGAGGGTGTTTTAGTCTTGCGAAGCGTACTTACTGAAAAAGGAAATTACAAGGAAAGAATATCACACGAAATTACTGAATTGCATTTTAGATATTATAAAAGATTTAAATCTCTGCGATGACGAAATCATCGAATGTCTTGCTAGTATCTTGCAGTAATCACACGCTCACCTCAAGCAAAAAGAGTAGGTTTAGGAATATTCTTACAGTTACTTCCATGATTGCGATGACTACAAGCATGTTATGCCATCTTGGAACATCTATGATGACTAAGCGAAATAAATCGCAAAGAAATCGTGCTCCTGCAGTATTCTAGAGTTGATTTTTAGGTTTTCCATGAGCTGTTTCTCAGCGGAAGAGAACTAATTGAAGGATATTCTCCTGCAGATTATGGCAGTCGAGAGTTTCAAAGAATCCTTCACTGTATTGTATACGAGATATTTCACATTCTTGTACAGCATCCCGATCAACTAAAGCATATGCTCGTAGTATGTGCTACTGTAAACTAGAAATGAAGTCTTCAGCAGTGAGATTCTTTGCAGTTTTGCGTATGAAAGTGGCCAAATATCACAAATATTCGACAAATTTCTGGAGGTTACAAGGTATTTCAAAGAAAACAAATCTGAAGGTGAAGAAACACAGAAGATTGCTCCATTGCAGCATTTCGTGCATTGCGACTATATCATTAGGAAACTGCTTACGAAACCGAAGTTGCTAGGGTATTTTTTAGCTGACACTAGCTTGTTTCCGATATTGCTTTAAGCTGCTGGGAATTTAAACTCTATGATTGACTATCAACATTCGCTTTAGCATCATACGTATCCACCTTGCTCGGAGAATACATATCGGTTGTATTACACTCTTACAGGAGAGAAGAATTTGTTTAAAGTTATCGCGTGTTTTCTGGCATAGCAAAGCGGAAAAAAAGGATAAATAAAATAACAAAGTGAAGAGGATCTAGAGAAGAAAACAGGGAAATCGAGTAGATAGTACTTGATCTCATTTATTCTACAAGTCAAAGCAGCTCTTGATAGCCTTGACGCAGTGAATGCAGTTAAAATAACTTCGTACACGATGATGGAGAGAATATTCTGCTATTTTCTCTTTGCGCTGTTTGATTTTAATATCTCCACTGTCCGTGCAGAGAAACTCCCTGAGTTATTAGTTGAGTTAAACCTATCGAATGGAGAATTCAAAGAGCTGCTCATGAGAATCCTAAAGAGAACTCTGATGCCCATATCGTTATTTCTGGTAAAGATATTTGCAAATTGCTAATGATTTATGTTGATAATATTTTGTCAATTCCTCAGGAAAGTAAGCGTAAAATGTGGGTATTCTCTGGTGAAGAGTTCGTGAATCAGATGTGCTCCTACGCAATGCCTAGTTTTGAATTGAGAGCTATCGATTCGTTGCTCTGCAAATTGATCACATTGCTGTATCCCGTGGAGAATTTATTTCAGTTGATGCCATAAAACTAATGGAGCAGATATCTCCTCGAAGGGTGCTTAGAATAGGAATTAAATAAGGTTCCAAGTAAGGATGCTTAAGCTGCGAGTAACATGGTACCAAAAGCGATATTATCACTGTCAGAGTATCTATCGTTTATGTGCTACAATATCACTACCGATATCGATGTGGCTTATGTGCTATGCTTGTATTACGCATAAACAGGCTAAGAGATACCTAAAGATGAGCTGGTTTTCTCAAATCAATATCTAGCTACTCTCTTGAATGCACTGAATACAGAGAAGGTAGAAATCAAGAATAATATGTTACTTTTTACTTTTATACAACTAATTTTTAACACCCCCGTTATTCTTTGATTTTTGTCCAATCAGCTTTCATCTTAGAAGATTGACTGCAAAGAACTTGATTCACTGTACAACAAAGACATTGGAAAGAAAGCACCACCTATTGATATGCTCTCACAAGTTGGCTAGCTAGAAGGGTCTTCTGTTGTTAAAATCTTCCCACAGTTTGAAGGCAAATACGAGCCATACAGCTTCACATTTAACATTGATGCTAACAACAAGTATTTTGCTGTACTTGAAGGTGTCAAAGAGGTACAAATTACAGAATAATTTAATGAAAGTATGCCGTTAATTTGAAATGGTTTTTGTTTTGTTTTTGTTAGACATCTAAGCGCGTAAATATGGCTCTTGGTAACTTTGAATTAAAGGAGACACACAAGATAATTGCTCGCAATACAATTAGCAGTAACACCTTTGAGACTTTGAAAGGATTCCTAAGATCAGAGTACAATCGGTTTGAACTAGCGAAAAACAAGAAATTACAAGAAAATCTATTGTTTCCGATGTTAAAATTAGCCATGATACACGTAGAAGCTAACGATATGAGCAAAGAAAGCATGGCAAATATCCGAGAGTTTTTGGTTTGTTTGCGAGAAGAAATTAAAGAGGAATCGTTAGGGATTTTCATAAGTGCAGTGGAAGAAAAAGTCAAAGAAAGAGACAGAGAAGAAGACAAAAGAATTACTGGAGCTGGGATGCAAGAGATTAAGCAAGAAACAAATAATAACAATATGGAAGAGAAGCAGCGAATGGCTATGTAACGGAAAGCTTAAATGATGGAGTAAATCAGATTGTAGCAAGAAAAATTCAAGGCGAGGCAGTAAATCCAAGAACCAATTGTACAAGAAACACAAGAGACTGCAGATTAAGAAGAGAATTGCAGTTTCTGTAAGGAGAAATTAAGTAGTTCTCCTTATGGGATATTAGTGTTAGTTTAAGCTAATAATTTCTTTGCAGATGCGACTGAGAGGCTACTCAAAAACAACCTTCAAGTAGACAGCATTAATAATCTATTTTGTTGAATTTTTACTATAAATAAATCATGAATTGTAGGGAATTCTATCAGCAGACAGTATACTTTAGCAATGGAAGATTGAGAAAGAAAATGCAGAAGAAATGACATTGATGACTAGCTGCGATCACAAGATGCATGTGAAATGTCTCAAAAAGGAACTTGGATTTAAATAGCCAACTCCTTATGAAGCGGTGACAAGTGAATATGAGCTAAAATGTCTGATCTGCAATCAATACATGAATTTATTCATTGAGATCTAGCAAGAACAGCAGTTTTAGTCGGAATGTCAAGGAAGAATAGAATCAGAAGAAATTGAAGAGAAGTCATCATGGAATTACAATAGTATTTACAGTGGATAGAATGACAGCAATGCTAGTTCTTATGGTAATTTCCAAGGATAATCGTCGTATTCAGGGTATTTTTCAGGAATCGAAGAAGATTAGCAATACGGATAAGTTGCTGGGAATATTAGTAGCGCTCAATATGGTTAAAATGGTTAAGATGCGAGGGATAATAAGGATAACAACGAGGGTGATGATGATGAGGATATTGATTTCCACGAAATAATCTACAAGAAAGTAAATTTAGGGTAAGATAAAGTAAGAGTTTCGAAGGCTTAGAGTTTAGTTTTCGAGAAGATTGAGCGACTCGAGCGAAAAAAACTTTATAAAAAGGTAAAAGTTGCTGAAGTACTTGCGAATCTTAACTAGTAGCTATCCTAAACAGAAGAAGCATACCGACGCATGCAATAACGAGGGTATAAAGGGAAGGAATTTGAGTAGGCTCAGGATTAATTGAAGAACATGAAAATCGATCAGCCAATTCTCTTGAAATACCATCATGACATCAAGCAGCAGATTGGCTAGCAGTAGATGCAGAAACTCAGTAAACTTAAGTCTGCAACAAAGGATTAGTTTGTATTTTTAGAGCAATCGATTTTAAGTGTATTGAAATATCTTGATTTATCTCCAAAGCGACCGGATTCGTATAATAAAATGGTCAGAGTTGGCAGAGTGCTTATAGGAAGCTGTAGGAATGCGTTTGCTGTGATTGACAGTGAGTCTGAGAGGACTGATATTGTGAATTTAAGAGCTGAATTCGCTAAGAAATTTATTGAATTGTTTCTCAAGCATAATAATGAGAACGAATCAGCAGATCGCAAAGAGCAGAAAACAGATTTGCCCTATTAGCAGCTGATGCCAACGAAAACACATCAAAAACACCCAATTTCGAAGTCTAGCAATGATTATGGAAATGCAATAACATATGGTGGAAATCTCTATGGCGCGGGTGATTCCAATCTTCACACAGAAGATGCATTTTATTTCTCCAATGCATTCAATAATAATAACAATAATTAGCAGCAACATCCTTTTGAAATGCTCAGCTAAGACCAGCAACATCGTAGCATTACACCAACTCGAAGCAACATCAACAATAGCACTGCCAACAACAACAGTAGCAGCAGCAACAACAATCTGTTAGGTCTATTTGGCAAAATAGCAATGGAGAGTAGAATTACTGAAAGTTATTTGTAATTTTTATTATTCGAGTTGCTCTTTGAGTGCGAAACCAGTGGGAAATTCTTGAAAGCAATACAAATCACGTTAAGCTAGGTGCTAGTTTCATTACTCCATCAAGTTTAAGCTTAACATGCATTCTTACAAAGGGAAAGAGCGAAATCTGATGCATAATCTTAGCCTTAAGAAGATTCTTAGCAACCTTCACAGCTAGCATCTAAAGAAGCGATGTTCAGAGCAAGTAGCAGTATGCTTTGGAGAGTAATCACCTTATACGCAATGAGCACCCCTAGCAATCAGCCATCTCCTTTAGACTCCCTGCTGTAGTTCTCTAACAATTCAACAACTTCCAGCAGTGATAGTGAGTTCTTTGAAGCAGTTCTTAGAATCTTTGAAATACCTGATGCTCAATCAATCTTCCCTTCTGGGCAGTAACTTTTCCAAATCAGCTAAACCTACCAATCTCCCGAATACAACATCGACAATAAACTCGCATTGACTCTTGCTCTTGTGCCATCTGTTTCGTAGCTTGAATTCAGTCTCATAAACTTACCAGCAAACTACTTGGAGTACTCTAAATCAATCTACAAGAAGAAATGCTGCTTGTGCGGACATATCCCTCTGGTGAATGATCTATTTTAGTGTTTGCTTTGCGGGGAGATATGCTGTTCACGGTCTTGCACAGGATAAACTAAAGCGAGTTTGAATACACACACGGATATCAAACATGGTGGATAATCTCTGTTTATTGATACGCAAAGTGGATTTGTATTAGCCATAGCGAACTCTCATAATTCATTGCTAATCTCAGGTAGTTTATACACAAACTCTTTGAAATAAGCGTTCAGTAAAATCACGCAAGCTCCCTGGAGTTCGTTTAGTTTGAATTAAAACTATTTCCAGTAGCTCAAGAAAGCAGCGTACGAATTGAATGTCCGAAATCTCATCTCAGAAGATCATCTAAAGAGAAGCAATGAACGCTTCCCGATCGTGTAGCATGAGTTCTTCTGAGACTAACAAGAATTAATTCCTCTCTCTCTCAAAAATAACAAAGAAATATTAAATAATTAGCAGATTGATGCTCTTTTCTCTCTCTCTCTCTCTCTCTCAAAATATAATTATAAATATAAAAAAACGCTGTAGCGCACGTCGATATGTGTTTTGTCTGCTTTATTTGATATTTGCTTCCATTTTAAATCAAATAATTTATGTAATGGGAAGGCTCAAACAAAATATTTGAAGAAAGTGAGAAAGGCTGATCTCCATTTTTTAGTTAGAATAATTAAATTTTCTCATAAAATAAAGAAACTAAGTAGAAAATAGACTCTGTTTACAAACATAAATGTGTATTTTTAGAGCAAGTTCATCTTTTAATTGGTAGAGAGATTTAGAGAAATACATATTGGATTGCAAGGAGAAAAATAGAAAAAAAGAGATATTCGTGGGATGATAGGAGGAGTATGCTAATATAACGTGATGATGTTGATGACGGAGAATGATAAAAATGGCTTAATAGTCCTAGAGATATGATATCTTAAATCTAAGCTTGGATGTCAAGAAGATGGTGTTGCTGAGATGTAGCTGAAGTGATACTACCGTCTGAGTGCTGAGAGAGCTGGGTTGTATGGCATAACTTGGAGTTCAACTGCTTTTTTCGATTACTTGTATTTTCCGATGTATTGCATGCAGGAGAAAGAAAATCTTATGACATTGCCTTGTTTGGAGCTTTTTAAGAATTCTTTCGTGATACCAGCCTTCTGGAGATCATCGTAGTGCACAAAGATATCTCTGTTGTCATCGTCCATCACAATGAATCCATAATTTTTGTTCTCATCGAAGAATTTCAAACTACCCATATATCTACGCAAATTCTCGTTTATTGATGACATTTATTGTTGCTATTGCTGCTGTTATGGGTTGTTCTAGATCTGTGAGTGCACTGATTGCTGCTGTTGCTATGAAGGATTGGTGAAGCTGAGAGATTTCGGGAGAGAAGGAGGTGGTAATTAAGGGATTTCGTTGAAATTCGGAGATAACAGATTAAGTGAAGTAGTTGGATAGGATTACAGCATCTATGGCATGGAATTAAGCAGATTAGCTGAGTTGAAAAAATCAATTGGCTAATGGTGCATCTAACCAAGCTGGTTAAGCTATTGGTTTGGGTCATTTAGTTGAGGTTCATTGGATAAAGCACCTTAGATATTTGAGCCTAAAGGAGGGTTATTCAAAGAATTGTTGTTGTTATTGTTGTTGTTGCTGATGTGATTAGTCATTCCTAGCATTTCTTCATGCTCTTCGATGTTGTAGATATTGCTGTGATTTTTGAGATTGTTTATTTCGCTGTTGTTTGCGAATCTTGATAAGTTCTATGTTTGATGTCCCATTTCTCGATTAGGAGTAGACATTGAATTGTTATTGCTATCATTGTTGTTGCTGTTATTGAGCATAGAACTACCTTGATTTGAAGGTGTTTATCTAAATTCTGCAAAGGTACTTGAGTTATTACTACTGTTATTATTGTCTTTCTATGCGAAAGTCGAGTGATGAGCTGAGATCAGTGAAAGGAATTATGCATTCGCAGTGAAATCGTTTGATCCTTTGAATAAATCCAAGAATTCATTCGGGACACGAACCTAAAACGGATTGAATGTGTCAGAAAGAGATTTCTTATGGCGACGCTAGAACGATTGTCTTCGTGTTTGACCTTATTGCTGGGTCCATTCTCCAAGACCACTGGGATTCTGCTGTGGTTCCTCTGTGATAACTGCCTACTGCTCGATTTTCTTTGGAACAATGATCTCTGCAGGGATATCTACAACGTCTTTAGAGGTAGCATTCATAATCGGGCTGCTCTTGTTGCTTGTAGTATTCTCTTCGCCAAGGATCTAATTAACCAAGAACAAGAATCCATTAACATTTAACAAATAATCTTCGAAAATTTTTATCAAAATACTTTATTCAGCAATTCTTCTTCAATATGAGGACAATCCAACGTTTGTTTCTTGAATTACGCACAATGGTAGTGCTTATGGTCATGCTAATAAAGTGAAATAGCAATATTCTCTTTGTCTGAATCTAACGGAACAGCGTTATTATAGATGACAGCTTTGAGACAAAGTTGCTCTTGATTGATTGTGTAGACAATAACCTTAGCTGAGAATATCACCGACACAAGCTCTAGATTCAACTAAAAGGTAAAAAAATTTTCATAACACAGGATAAGGATGATTCAAGATTCTCAAATTTATTTTAATGATTTTTTAAATCTTACCCTCTCGAAGCATTTCAGCTACGGATTCGTGTAGTAATCGATTATCCATCTGTCGCCTTACACGAAACTCTCCATTTTCTTCGAAACAGTCTAATACAAAGAAGTTCATTAATATCTTACTCTCTCTTTCTCTTCTTACTATGATCTTGTTCAAATCCTTAGTAATTTCCAATCATTTCTTTTATTTTGAATCTTACCTTAGTTTCAATAAGATTCTTAACATGTTTCTTGCAATATTGTTGCAATTTATCTGCATGATCTACACTTCCTAGGACTGCCTTCGACACAGCCATCATGAGAGTGCTTGGACCCTGCGAACGAATAAATCACATTTTTCACTTAAACAAATCGTTTTTATTTTTTGCTGAAAAAAGAAACAAGCAGCCCTTGGTATTTTTGCATTTGTTGCTGTTACCTCTCCTATTTCTGGTATCTCCATATCGTTATCCTCCAACACCTACTGGAGGCGCCAGTTATTGCTATTATTAGAGCTCGCAGCTGACATATATACACTAATATGCAAAGTAATAATTTTGATTCTTTTCTTTAATTGTAGTTTTGATTTGCTTAGCCGAAATCAAATATGAATTGCATCCTATCCTTTCTTCCCTCTTTTTCAATTCTTAAAAGAAAAATATGCTCTCAATAAATAAGATTGAAATCAAGCATATCTTTCTGTCTCCCCATTCCCCTTTTTTAAATGACTACCTAAATTAAAGTATTATTCTCATTTGCCAAATCAACTTCCTCCCACCCTTAACATGCTTAATTTACTTTTGCTAAAATAAGCTAAATAATAAGTAAAGATAAAAAAACAACAACCAATATTCTCAGTGAATCTAACAAACTCCTCCTCTTTCTTCTCTCTTCACATAGAGTTATCGAACGCTACTTCTTCAATGATGTCTTCAATGTTGATAACATCATCTTAGTTCGACAAAAATATTCCGAAATAATATTTGCTTTTCGGATCAATTGCATTCTAATCTAGCTGGATCACATTTTCGAACCCAGGCAACGTACCGAACTTGAACACCTTATTCTAGAGATCAATTCTAATCTCAAATCTCTTTGTCTACTATGTAGCATCACTGTTCCTCTGAGCTACTCCTTTGACGATCTTATTCGGTGTGCAACTTCCATTCATCCATAAGGAATATACCACACCACTGGAATTGAACATCCATTTCGTATCCTTGTCTGCTTCCTTCAGTAATCCGAACTAAACCACAGGGTTAGCCTTTTTGTTTTGTGTGTACAGCATTCTGATTCTGTATTTGTTGGTTGCATGGAGTGGTTAAGCTAGATAGCACTGCTAATCACCTTAGACTAAACTTTTGATCTCGATCTGGTAGTTGAACCCATATTTTTCGAAGTGCAGTTATTTTGATTTTCCGAATCCAGCAGATGGAACAAACGATGCAGTCCCCAGCAATGATACAGCCCCGTAGAAATCCATGAGTTTTCTCAAAGGTTTTAGATTCCAAATTAAGGTATTTCTTTGTAGTTTTGTTTTTTTGTTTAATTTATTATTATTTGCTTTTCCACTTCCAAATCTACCACGTGTTTAATGTCTCAGTCAGTGGAAGATATGCCATCATATTTCTACCTATTGTAATAAGCATGCGCTGGATAAAGTATTATTTGGATGAATAACGATGAACATAATTGAATCCTTGATTGGGGACCGCAGAATTTGCGTGGGTTAATAACATATTTGGGTTGCTCCCAGGTGAAGGAGACATAAATAATCTGATATTCTGTTATTCAAAGGGTTTTTTTAATCCAATTATTTTTTGTAAATAAAACCTAAAAAAAGGATACGAATGAATTAGGCGATGATGAGCGTAACTTTGTTGCCGCTTCTTGCTACTCTTCGTTGCTGAAAATATTAACATACACAAACTATTTCGTTTGCTTAATGATTTTAAGCCATTTTTGTAAGCTCAGTTTAGGTTGAGATTGAAGATAAAAGAAGGAACTTTACATCAGATAATCTAATAAACAGCATTTCTAATGCAGAAAACATTTCGATTTTTCTACTTGTCTAAAATCAACGTAGCACATAATTTTGCTTGAATGACCTATCGCTTTCGCAACCTACTTTATTCTACTCTCAGCTCTTCATCTCAATCATTGTCTGTTTTGGATAGTTCATAAAATAGACATGAAGATATTTAAGTTGTACGTTTTTCTCCCTCATTGAGAAAATTAGAAAATTATTCTTTTATCAGTTTGCGCTGTAACTCGCTAGCAAGAGTTACACTTTGGGGGGGGGGGGGGGGGATAATTTAATAAACAACATGGAAAACAATGCAACACAAGGGGATATTTCTTGTGATTAAATTGGCATTGAGAATGATTGGTTTGGAGTAAAA
>Ga0302271_10000356_pt1 | contig 43785 bp, 35 predicted proteins | sample III_Bog_N1_1_FD_198767 | JGI IMG/M metagenome (GOLD analysis project Ga0302271, IMG submission 198767) | Peat permafrost microbial communities from Stordalen Mire near Abisko, Sweden - III_Bog_N1_1 | ecosystem: Environmental > Terrestrial > Soil > Wetlands > Peat | place: Sweden: Abisko...
CCCCCAATTTATGTGCTCGTTTTTCTTTGAATGTCAAAAGGTATTTTTATTTCTTAACCTTATTCAAAAGAACTGTTGAGTCAAAATGAAAGAGGTAAAATAAGAAATTTATGTTTAAAACAAACTTATTGGATAAACTACATTTCTGATATTTTAAATTACACTGATTGTATTCCTATTTTGTTCTGTGATTTTGATGAATTTAGAGATGCGATTGAATTAATCTTGGAAAAAAATAATTCAGTTGATATTCTTAGAGTGTGAGAAACAAATTCAATTTTAGTTAGTTATCGCATTTGAACTCACTATTTTGAAGTATCTCTTCAGGTGTTTTAGTGGGCTATGAATAAGACATTTAGTAGCTAAACTAAACGAATAAATGGAGGAAATGGACCTACAGTTCTTCCGTCACTTGCGATTGATAAATTCATAGATTCTTCAGCCCAAGAATGGTCTCAGAATTCTAAAGGATATCCTCCAGTTATTCGAGGTAATTCACGTGTTTCATCGAATGGAATGGTACCACCTCCAGTTCCTTAGACTTCCAGCAGAATGGGACATTAACATTTCTAATTTACACCTATGAAGAACACCACCGAAAAGAGAGTGTATCGAACGATTGACGCAGATGATCCATAAATTACACCTAAACCCTAATAGTCTTCTCATAATCCCTACTTGCAATCATTTCGCCCGCCTTTGAAATAACTAGAATAAAATCAAGAACTAGGATTTCGAGCAGACGAATAATATTTTAAATAATCATAATAATCTGGATAAGGAGGGCATGGAGTTGTTGTATAATCTGTGAAGAACTAACCTAATCAACGATACAGAGCATTAAGCTTAAATGGCGTTATGTCTAAGCCAGATGCACAATAATAATAAAAGCATCATAATCTTCCTCCGACAACTCCATCGGGGATCAAAACCAAAAAAGAAACTTATCCTACATCGCAGAAAGTTACTCAATACAATGACATAAGAGCAATACAATTCTTAGGTGCTTATGTAAAAAACGAATTATGATTTGATGTGTTTTTTCGCTATTATTAAAATATGAAACATAAGTCTATTTGGATGAACAGGGAGATCATAAAATTGGAGAAGTCAAAATCACTAATGAAGAACTAAAGGAGTTTCTGAAGCGATTGGGGAATCCAGAAAGCTATGATGGCAGAATCATGTTTAAACATTTCATGGATCACTTTAGGTATGCTAAAAATAAAAAATACATTAATTTACTCAGAAATCACCTGGATAATTTGAAATATTTTTGTAGAGAATGGATAAAACGAATGGCGAAGATTGCGAATGAATTACGTGAGAAACTGTATCTGCATGACTTCAGTAAATCAACAGATTTCTCAGAGATTGTGATGGCATGTTCAAGACACTGTGGAGACATCAGCGAGGTAGCTTAAAGAAGCAATAAATGTTCAGATAAATATATCTTTTAATTCGTTTGTTTCATTGAAAAGGTAATTGAAAGTGCGCGTTGTGTGCAAGAAAGATATTCTCAAAATTAAAGTCTAGAAAAGGTTGTTTCTCAGTTATGGAAACGACAAGAAATCTTCCGAGAGCTTAAAGAATCTTGTGAAGTGTTGACTTCTGTTCAAGCTGAGTTAGAAGGGGTAGTATTAGCATGTGAAGGAAATGATAAAGTTGAAGAAATCATAAGAAAAGGGAAACAAAAGGCTGAGAATAAACATGGGTTAAATCGTCATTTGGATAGAATGAAAGCAGAATTTGAGATATTTCAGGAGTTATTATAGGAATTCGAAGCAGCAAAAGGAATGAACATTTGGGATTTAATCAAAATAGCTGGACGGTTGTAGAGAGCTAGAGATGAGAGTATTTTCTTACCTTTTTAGGCTAAAGAACGACTTGAGTAAAACCTACAGACTATTACGATTTTGATTAAGCAAGCGGAAGATAACAGTAAAGAGAATTCTCTGAAATATCTAATAGGATTGATAAACTAAGTTAGAAAAAGAATGCATTTGAATTTGCATAAGGAGGAATTTGATGAATAAATGAAGGATATCAGAGACATTCTCAATAAGCTGAGATCTGAGATTGTCTTTGAGAGGGAATCTGAAGGAATTTCCAAAGCAGAAATAATTCTAAACAGAATAGATTCAACTTTTACAAGTCTCATCGCTGTTCTCAAAAGCGAATAATGTTTCTTAAACGGAGAAGTTACTATTGTCAATCATGACTGTCGTGAAGCAGTCAAGCTCGCAGCAGAATATTCTTAGTAGTTTTCTTAAAATGTCCGTGCTTTAGTTTAACTTTTTAGATTTCTCAAACAATATCTTGAGAATAATTAAAGCACTTATGAGACGATGAAGAACTAGATGGAGAAACCAAACATGATTGGATGTGATAGTGATGTATTCTTGAATAATGAAGGCACAACATAAAGTAGCTCGTTTTATCATCATACTTCAGTTGCAAATTCAATCCCTTAGTCAGTTCATAACCTAACCAAAGGAAAAGGAGAAAGTGATTGTGATTCAGTGAACAACGACTTGCCCTCAAGCAACTCTTATTCTCTCAGTTAATATGAACCTAACGAGACTGTTCCTTAGCAGTCGTAAATCAGTCGTCACGCGTATGTCCCTGCGATGTTGAACAGAAGAAATAAGAATCGAGTAATTACATTACGAAGATATATTGGCGATGGAGAGAGAACAAATAGTGAGATCGATTCAACAAGACACACAAAGGTTGGATTGCTGAATCGCTAGTGCAAATTCTTGGAGGTTCTTGCGGAGTAATGCTAAGAATAAGAAAAACAAGAAATTGAATTAGGGATAGGATGCAATCCGTTTAAGAAACTGCTCAGCACATATGAGAATCATGGAGAAGACAGAAATGAACTTATGCATAGAGTTCAAACTGATTCTAGAGTATTAGCTGAATGGATAAGGAAGAGTGAATCACTGAGTATGGAAGGGTCCTTGAGTGAGGAGATTCAAGAGTTATTTGGGAAATACTTGAAAAAAATTACTTTATGGCATGCAAATACGCTGGAAATCGACGCAGCGAAGAAACTCAAGGAAGTGTTGAATTCTTGGGAAGAAAAGAGTGAAGTAGTCTACTTGGTTTTGCAAGAAATCACGTAGAATCATATGTTAAACAGGTAAATCGGGTAAGATGAGTTAAAAGAGTGCATAGCTAGAGTTGCTAGGCTTGCAATCGAAAAAAGTATTAGTATTTTGAGGTTGATTGCTGTAGAAGAGAGTCTGCAAGCTGCAGTTGCCAGAATGATCGAAGGAGCAAATTAGTTATCGATTTCCCATCTGCCATTCATATTAACAGCTGACTGCAATGCTGCGTAATAGCTGCTCCCTTTTGTTAAAGACTATTAGAACTCATTTAGCCAATTGCTTTAGAGGTATCACTAGATGTTACTTAAAACAACTGCGTATAATTATCTTCTTGGTGAATCATCTGTTATTTCTCCTAACTTTGCTTCAGTTTAATAGCCTATCTCTCAGCTTCTCCATTTAGTTTATTCATCTAATATCTCTAATGCTAACGAATCTGCATCGAATATCTTAACTGAAACTGCAGATAAACTTAAAGATATTTTCATAATAGCTAAGAGAAATCTCGATGAAAGTCAGTTGAATTTCCCAGATTATCTTTAGCAACCTGCAGTCGATCCATAACAAATGACAGTCACACAAGCAGTTAAACTCTTAGATCCTAAGGTCAAGTAGATCTTCCAGCGAAAAGTAGAGCGCGTGATAGAAGGCTGCATAATAAAAGCGGTCAAATCTGAAAATATCCAAGATGCAATTAGTTTTTCATATTCCCAGCGATAAAAGATGATCTTTAGCATTCTGCGAAGACTCGGAGAGTACTTCGAAGCCAAGAACGAGAATGTCATTCTACTCAAAGACACTCATCATAAAATCGTGTTTATCTGCAAGCACAACCAACGAGATTTCACACATCCTTTCGATCGATTCTAATCCACTTAGAAACCTTCGATCATCACTGAACAGATCAAAAATTATCCAGAGATCTACAAGCAAATTGTCCTTAACAGTGTATTCTTTCATTCGATTACCCAGAATCAATCTCTTCACAGGCAATAACTTGATTAAATCACATATGATCCAAGATAAAATCAAAGAGAAGGCACGTAGACACTGTGTACTTCAAAAGGATCTTTCTTCCTTTCAGATCATGCAGTCAACAAGCCTGTAGTAGATATTCTAACTAGCTGTTCTTGCAAACTCAGTGTAAGAGGGAATAGCCTTTTGAGGGAATCTAGGCTGTTTGAAATACCACTCCCATCTGAAGTGACGTAAATTAGAATGCCTTAGTAGCTAGAAGATATTCTTTCAGTGAATATCTCTCTCTTCTGTGAGACACACAAGTAAGTAGTTATGTCCTCTACTGCAGCTATACTTTCTTTCTTGAATAGTCTATTTGAATTCCCCTCAGATCTTCTCAAATAATCTGCAATTCTTCATCTCTAATCTCTTCCAATCAACTATTCGTCTTAAATTGAAGCACTTTCACAGCTGATCTAGCCAACTTAGCCCCTTGAAGAGCAACCCACATAATATTCCTTCCCCTAATTACCAATTCCAGTAAACAGAAGGTCAATTACTCTTAATCCTCCTATGTAAGCATAACCTTAAGAGACAATGTTTGCATACAGAAGTAGCTTAAACGCTATCGAAGAAGAGAGCTATTGTCTCACGTAACTATCCATGACTAAGAATAACCCTCATTAATCGCCCTCTGAATAGCAAGGCAATACTCTTTTATGTCAAGAAAGCTCTTATCTTTACTACTAACCATAAAATGAGCATGAGGAGAATTAACACAAAGAAGAAGATAATAGATAACACAAAACTCTAAACAATGGTAATAATAACGACAACGATGATGGCTTGGAGTCTGATCGAGTGAGTGAAAATGAAGAGTAAGAAATTCTAGGTCAAATGAATTAGATCCACAGACAATGGGATGGTTTATTTGCGAATGACTCCAAAATCGATGATGTTGATAAATAATACAAAGATCGCAAGATATTACTTGACTAAGATCGTAATAGCTTTGAATAGAGATAAGCAAATCAAAACAAAAGTCATCTCAACCAGAAGAAACAAAATAAGTCTTTCAGGTGCGTTGTAGAAGAGCTCAAGCACACAGTCTTCGAGATATGATGCCTAAACCATACAAGGCTAACTAATTCATGTTAATAATTATGTAAATAATATATTTTGATGAATAGATTATCTTTCATCCTTACAATAAGACAACAAATGCCCTCATATGTAGTAGTAGATTTTGCAAATAAGTTAATTTTATTACTAAGTATAAATGCACTGCAAGACAACACAATATTATTTACTAGACTCATATTTATTAATTGGGAGATCATTTGTCTTTGGGATGAGAGACAGCAGATATGATATATTTCACAGTGAATGCTAGACCAACTGCTAGAGCAATGTATTGTGTAATGTAATACGCTAGAGTTAATGTATGTAACGATCCGCAATCGGAATTACTTGAAGAAGTTATCCCAACTAGACAGGAAAACAGCAAGAAGATAGCTAATCCTGAAAAGACTATAAAAGCTTCTTTTTGCACTGGAACAGTAGGATAAATGATACATGTGATAACGCAGAGTCCTACGATAGATAAGAGACTATTAGCAGTTGAAGTTGCCCAGGAGATAAAGTTAATATCTGAACAATTATCGTAGTAGGAAGTATCATTCGTGTAGACTTTGAGTAGAACTCCGAAGATTAAGGCATAGGTACTGACTCCACACATGGACAGATGGAGCTTAAACTTCTTTGCAGATGCTACTAAGTTCATTTGGTGGAATTTGGAGAGCAAGAACTAAGAGTGGTAAATATATTTTTAATTTTGATTAATTGTCAGGAAGAACCACATCGAAAATACTTAGTTTGAGAGAGGGTAAATTGATAATTCATTCATAGGAGCATATTTGAAAAATAATGAAGCAATTGGTTGACTTATTAGGAAGCCTTTTAACAAAGATTTCTCATGAAGAAGAAAATATTTTTATCATTGACAATATTTTAACAATTCCCCACTATCTATTGCGAACTTGCTCACATAGCAGATACTATGAGATGATTATCCTATGCATATATATATATCCACAGTTTTTCATTAATCATTTCTTACGAATAGGAGATATAAGATAATTAGAAAACAAAAGAGAACAACTTGAAAAAGTGCCATTAAATAGTTTCCTATGCCTACAAAAACTAAAGCAGTGATTCCCCCTTTAATAGTATTAACTTTTCTTCTTTTTCAATATTTATTATTTTCACAAGCAATTCTAACAAAACATGCGATAATTCAGCAGATTTTGAGCAAAACAATTAGTTTGAATTCTTAATGTCAAACACTTGTTCATATTTGAGACAAGAAAAGTATTATTTGTAAAAGTCAATCAGAATTATTGGATGAAAGCAACTGGTTGATGATCATTGGTTTGTGGAATTAATTGATTTCAACCTAAAGTAATTTTTATGATAGTACTCATAATATTCATTTGGCTACAGGATTCTTTAAGTAAGCGTGTGTTGTTGTGGGGAGAGAATTTGCTTTTTAACCCTTTTGAGACATTAACACAAACGAATCCCAATGCAAAATATTATTCAGGAGTTTTGTTTCTTAAGAACGAACAAACTAGTAAAAGTAGTAAAATTGTGGGGGGTAACACCCATACGAACAAAACAAATAAATTATCTGATTTATCTGAAAAATTTCATAAAATAAAAGAAAAAGATGTCTTCAACCCCAACTAAACCAAGACAAATGAGGGAACTTCCTCTCTTAGTCAATGTAGTTCGCTAACTAAGCTCTCAGTATGCTTCTCCTCACAACTCTGATGTTTCTCCAGATAACTTTGGGTTTTAGCGTTTTTCTTCGTTTCTTGCAAAGGACGAAGTTGAGAAATTCATCAAAGACATCACCGCGAATATCAAAGAAGTTAATATTTCCAATCTAATTATACTTCCAATTAAGACATGTTTAAGTCTCACAGATAATCATTGTTTCCTCTTATGATTGTTTCCTTGCTTGATGCTTATAAAATCATCTCAAAATAACTCTCTTTTTCGTTCCTTTGAAGGGCAAATACCATAGAGCAATGATCCGAATGCAACGCTTGTTTACGAGAAACCAGCATTCAATGATGAATGACAATGAGTAGATTTCAATTTATCGTAGATACTTTGAATGCCTTCGGAGACTTTCCAAAAGATACTTTTCCTAAGCATAACTTTCCAAACAATAAACTTCAAATATGCAAAAGATGTGCGAACGAGGAATGTACTTGATCCGCAGCTGGAATTTGATAATCACTGAACTTCTAGAATAAAAGAACGAAATAGCAGCTTACATTCCTCCTTCTCAACCAAGCATAATGTCATAATAATTTATCGACAGATCACCTACTCGTAAAGGTACTAGTTTCTTCAAAGCAGAAGCGGAAAGGCAAACAAAATCACCTCTTTTATCTCCGAAAGCTTCTTCTCCTTCACGGTATCAAATCCAGAAACAGCAAGAAACACTCAAGAAATAGGTTCTCCTTCAAAACAGTAAAATTGGTTTTCTAATTGTCTGCAGCTTTTCTTGAACTAATAATTCCCATTGATTTGCATAGTTGATTTTCATATCAATGAGTTTTTGAAAGCACATTTCCTTCTTCTTCACTCATGGGCGCAACTGTATAAAAAGCAAGAAGACATTGAACTCTACACGTTGATGTTGTTTAAGTCAGTTGAATTAGCAGAAAAACTAGATAAAACGCAAGTAAAATTACATTTTTCTAGTTTACAAAGCATATGAATTGCTCACAATATTTGTACTATTTAGGAAGAAGAATTAGTGGATAGCTTTGCTAAAGTTTACATCGAAATCGGCACATTTTACCTCAGTTCAGGATAAATCAAAGAAAGCATCAAGAATCTCGAAACTGCTTTGGATTACCTTCACCGAGCAATCAAACTTCGAGGCGGCAATGAGAAACTTCAAAAATTAAAGAAAATGTCAGTGGCAAGGAAGAAACAAAAACAGCAATAAGTCCTACAGAATGTAAGAATTATTTTTGTAATTTTGAAGTTTGCTGTTATTTCAATAATTTTTGGAAACTTTGTTAGTTGGCATTGATCGTATGCGTGCTGTATAATCTCAGCATCGCAGAAGAAATTCAAAATAACTACTCTAGAGTCTTGGAATCACTTTCGATTGCAGAATGGTTAAGTAGCATCTTTCTGACGTAGAGTTATCCCGAGTTAGATAAAACAGTCTCGGAGGCATTGGAAACAGCTAAAGGTAAATACAAAGATATCGTCCTTGAAGAAGGAGAAATCTACGCTATTATGGATGAAGCTCTTGGATTTAGATATGAGAAAATGAAAAAGAAAGAAGAAAATAAAGTTGAAGATAACGATTTCTATTCATATTACAGCAAGATCCTTTATGATAAATTCAATGTAAGTGAAATAAACCAATCCCTTTATATTACCATCCCTAAAAGGCATTCATAGATGTAAATATCTACCCCTCCTTCACCTACGCTCTCTGAAACACCTTCCTCAAGGGCGACTTAACCTCACACAAGATAATAGATATCAAGTCTTTCTCCAAGACTTTTACTCAGCTAAAAAGGAAGTCCTTCATATTCTCCTAATAGCAAAGCTACATTGAAAAGAGGATCTCAAACTTGTACTTCAAAGTAGTAGTAAGCTCATCGTTTATCGTTTTTGAAGCCATCGGCAGTTTAGGTATTCAATAAATAGCCATCTGTTTAGGAGAATCTATCTTAGTATAAAGGTACAATTAATTTCAAAAGGATGAATTGAATTTAGGTTATTTTTTTGGTGAATAATTAGTCCAATCACAGTCTCATATTACTAAAGCAACTTCAAAGAATGGAAGCTACTCAGTCGATAGAACTCCTAGACTTTACGCTGGTTAAAACTAAAGTTCCTTTTTTAACAACACAACACTTGGAGGTTTTGGAGGAAACACACCATAAACTAGTCATGCAACTAGGACTCCTTAATAAAGCACTTTTGTCTCTAGAACACATTCTCTTCATTCGTTTACTAAGTCTTACAGCAAGCCTACAATTCTCATTGGTGAAGCAGAAGAAAAGATACTTTAACATGACTACGAAATTGGATTGATAAGTAGCAGCAATGTTTAATCAAGAAATGCTTCACCAAGTCAAAGACAACAACGTCCATTATTGAATGCTCACAATTAATCTGCCATGAGTACTTTAGCAAATAGCACAATTCTTAGCAATAGAATATCTAAATCAAATAAGAGGAAAGAATAGCCACCTGGTCATGTGCAATAACCGAAGATTTTAACCACTGATAAATGTAAAATAATCAAAATGGTTGTTAAAACCTTTAAAATGAGTAATATTTTTGGCATTTAGATTTCGATGACTCGAAGGCTGTATTCTACAGTGAGCATCATGATGATTAGTTCTTTGGTGGAGTGACTAAGAAGGCATAAGAACGAATCAAAAACAAAGAAAAAGAATAATAAAAAATAAAATAATAACAGGAGAATGGAAGTTAGTCTCAAAAAGAGAAAAAAGCACCTATTGTTGTGTAGACACTAGATGAATTCTTTGAAGAAACATTGAACAATGAATTGAATAATCACAATAGGTTGAATAATTCTTCTAACATCAAATATCAGGAGTACAAAGATATTAAATAATTAAAGAGAGAGAGATCGTTATTAAAGATTTAAATCATAATTACTTATGAATAAGGGTGGTGAGTGGAGTGAGTTTGATAATGAAGGATGAGCAATTTGATAAAGAAGAGTTTGGTTAAGCTGCAAAGCTCTTGAAGTTTAAAGTTGGTTCAGATTAGTTATTTTCGTCATTTCGAAAGACTGAAATTAGAGGAGAACCAAAATAGTCTAAAGCATAGACTTAGAATGAATTTCAATTTCAAATCAACGTAACACTCATACATATGGAAAATAGAATCATAAACTTACGATTTGTTCTTGAAATATTTTACTTTAGGATTAAGAATCACAATAAAACTTAAAATTATTGCTCAGCAATGCCAAAGCTTACAAAAAAGGTATTAAAATAGCATAAACAACGGGTTATTCATTTGTACTTGTTTGATCTTTCGTTTCTTTAGAGTTTGAAAATCAAAGAATGGCAAAGAATCTTATCTAGAACGATTTCGAAGTTCCAAAAGAACGAATGAGTCTTCAAAGTCTTTTAACAAAAAAATTACCAAACAATTTAAAAAATGCTAGAGAATCGATTGCTAGAAGGGCTAGCATCTCCGAGAGTACACCATACAAAGGAAGATCTTCTTTTCAAAGAAATTCCTTAGAACAAAATCTAAGTTTAGATCCAAGATAATAAGCTAAAAAGGTATCTATTTGCTCTTCTCTTTGATGTTAACTTTCTTACAATTGTTTTTGAAAAACAGCAAATAAACACGGAGATTGAGTAAATTGATTAGTAATTAAAGTCTGAGGAGAGAGAAATGAAAGATTTAAAGCTACCGAAAGACAGACGTCCTGGTTCTTAAAATGATTCGATTGTTCAGCCTATTAAGTAAGAAATTCAAGATAATCATGGCAAGAGTCCAAAAGGAATGGTATTAGGAATATAACCTCATAAATAGATTATTTCTAATCACAACCTGAAGTTCTTAGATGACTACAAACTAATGGCTGAGAGTACTCGCGTGATTTCTTAGAAAAAAGATGCTAAAAAAGGATTATCATTTGCAGATGTCGTATTGTCTGCATATAATGCTATGAATTAATAGAATTTTACTTCCAGCAACTAATCAGCTTCGTCAATCTCAACTCGATTATTCGCTAAAAATGAATAGAAACAGAGTTAAAATAAAAAAATGTCTCCCACGAAGAATCAAACTTCCTTTACAATTCCTCTTCGCAAGCTTATGCGTCTTAAAACATCTGATTTAGAAGACCCAACGAGTGAGAGTATTCCACCCAAAAATAGATAGCACAAGGAAAGTGAAGTAGCTGCTTCAAAAGGATGAGCTAACATGTTAAAAGAATATTGAACAATTTTGATATTTTGGATTGATTTATACAAATAATCAATCATTTTTTGAAATAATGAAATGTAGAATAACAGTTGTTTTCCTATTCATCATGGTTTTTTTGCAATTGTTCATATCTATGCTAAATATTGTGTTTTATAAAATAATAATAAAAACGTCTATCTTACTTACTGATTGAGAGAAATAAGATCATTGCAGTTATTACTTACTATCATTTTGGATTTTTGACAATTTCTTAATTTCAATTGAAACACAAACCTATGCATTCAAGCTGACAGGAACACAGAAAAATGTACAAACAGATAAAGTTTTACTCATATTTTTTCTCTTTCAAAACCTAGACTCAGATGCTAAAGGTATGTCTTGATTTTATGACGTTATTTAAGTTACTCAGTCTTCGAAGAGAACCCTTCAAAATTCTTCATGTAGAACTCTTTGAAATCGTTTGGCAGAACATATTGCTAATGCGAATCTTCTGATTTTTCGAGCATCTTTTTATTATTGAACTCTAAAATATGGCAAAGAATCGTAAGAACTTAAGAAACAATAGATAAGTGCTCTTTAAGAATTCTCTTATGGTCTGCTCGAATTATTACAGCAAATCTTAATTTGCTTGATATTGACTTATCCTTGAGAAGCAGTTCATCTTCTTCGATGGAACTAGTGTATTTACTCATCATGAACTAAAATAGACGCTAAATTAATTCGAAAACCTCAATTTCAAAGAGAATATCCCTTGGAAGTGTGAAAAGAACATCACTAGTGCTAGAATAACTTGATAGATAAATACGGATAAACACCACAAGTTCTGTAAAAACATCAAAGAAAAAAGAACAAATGAAATTCTTTCAAATTGTATTTGAAGCAACGATTCGAAATGAGAAACAAATAGAGGAGAATAATTAAATTTACCTTCACATAAGGTGCCCCTTTTAAGTCTGAATTCCTTTGAGAGTTCACTTGTGCTAACTTTTTTACCATTATGAATAATGAACTTCTTATTCCAATCTTCATCACTTATGAACCTCTTGCAGATAATGTCTTCTTCTAGATTTGGATTGGACATGTCAATTTTCTCAGGTTTTATCCACATCTAATAATTTCAAACAAAATTACATTCATCATTTTAATTTTTTAAATCTCTATTAAAATACTCTAAAACCGAAGCTGTCGAAGATATTATCTGAATATGCGAACCCATACCATTAGAGCAAAAACTTATTCGTTCTTCGCCCATAGCAAAGGAATATCTATTTCCCTGCTTCTACTCTGTAAAAAGCAAGTTAATAAATTGAATGAAGAATGTTATTTGTAATCTAAATCATACGGTTATTCAGTTGTGACAGCAAAATATGCATTTTTATCTTCTGTTTCATACCAACTCCAATTACTGTCATCACTTAAGGTACTATCTTCTAAATTACTCGCAGGTTTTTCTTCTTCTATCTCATGTACTTTTTTACCCAAATAAAACAAAATAATTTAATACAGTTCTTCCTGTTTTTTGTTTGTTTTACTTTTCAGTTGTTATGTGAGTAATTACTCCGATTCTTAACTTGAAGATCCATTTTCTTGTGCATTCTTATCTTATCCCTTCTCTTATTATTAACCTCCTGAAATATCCATTGGTTGAAATATCCTAGCTCTCTTTTCCGCAACTGTTTCTCTATCTACTTTCTCATCTGCTCTAGCTTGTCGTACTTTCTCTATTTCTTCTAATTCTGAATTCAGCAGTGAATTATATTCCCTTTTCCGTGCTTTCGTCTAATCTTCATCTGTGTCATTGTCTTCTGTTATCGATGTAGTAAAGAAATTTATTTCCCATATATTTTTATTCTGTTATTCTTCCATTTCTTGCGATTTCACTGCATAAAATGCTTCACGCAATATATTATCTTCTAAGAACTCCACTTCATCCAAGCATGGCAAATTCAACACCTTATCAGTGAGTTTATTGTATTTACTTTTCACTTCCTTCAACCTTCTACTTTTGAATTTGTAATTTCCTCGATCAGATTTACATGTTTTCCTATCATTTTCATGTATTTTTTCACCTTCTAACTTCCCTTCAATATTCAAATCTCCATCCTCTTTTTCTTTTTCTTCTTCTCCTTCATCATCTCCATCATTTTCTTCATCATTTTTACTAATTTTCTCACTAACTTCCTCCATTCTTCTTTCCTTCTCTAGGCTATTATCAACCATTTTCTCCTAATCTAGCACTGACAAATCAATCTTATGTTTCTTAATCTTGTACTGTTTATGCTCCATTTCTTCATTCTCTTCAAATAGTTTATTCACATAATAATGCGTCGCCGAATTATTCCCATGATTAAAGAGATCCCCAAATGGAACTAAACAAGTGCAAGGCAATGAATACCCAAATATCCTTGTCATAAGAAATTAGTAACTCCAAACAATAAGCTCCTTTGTAAGATCTTCTTTCTTGAAATGCTTGGGATATTTACTCAAGCAGATTCTCATAGTCCGCCATGTTACTTCGATATCTTCCATGTAATGGGAAAACTAAGACCAAATTTTTTAAATTATTAGAAAATAGACTTTGTTGTGTTAAGGCTAAATATTAGATTTACTTCATCAATGAGCTCCGCACATTCAGTCTTTTCCACTTCTTCTTTCGTCCAGTCGTACATTGTGTACGATTCAGGCACACTATCAAAGTACGGCTTATAAAATGAGCCTTCCCCTTTGAGTTTTTCAAATATTAGAAAAGCTGCTATGATATTGAATTCAGCATCGCCAGTTTAGTCTTCATTGAAGATCTTTGCATTAGTTTCTTCTTCAAAAATGTAAGCAAGCTCACTTTCTTTTACTTTTCGCAACGTTATCATCAACTTGTTCGGAACAGCTGCTATTACCTAACAGAAAACAAACCAAGTTTCAAAATAATTTTTATCAGTTAATTGCAATTCTCTTTACTGTGTTGGCTTCAATTCTTGTATTTGCTACTACTCCAGGGACACCTAAGTTACCAAATGCCACAGGTGCCTTCAATCCCTAATATATTAGCAATCAGTGCAAAGTTATTGGGAGAAACGCAAATGAGCACACACTTACTGGATGCAGTTTAAGACCATTATCTAAGCCCCATTGCACAAACTTTTAAAAGATCTAAGATTGCTGTAATATCTCAGTTTTCTAGACATTAATGTCACTGTCTTGAATATCAATGTCTTATTCTCTTTGTTCTGATTTATTCTCATTAATGATCTCTTTATTTTCTTCTTGGCTGTTTGAACTTGTCATTTCTCTAGCTTAGACAACTTCTTTGATCTCATTATTCTCTTACTCTTGTGAACTCATACTGCTTAAAATTACGTCTATCTCTCAAACTTTTTAATACTCCTGATCTTTATGCTTTTTTAAGTTATTTGATACTCATCCCTAGCAAATCTTCATTCAACACAGAATAGATAATCTAATAATATTTAAATTGGTTTTTTGCTAAATCTAAAGCAAAAGAGTTAGTTCATACTAAAACTCACATAGAAAAATACAATTGAACAGCATAAATCAAAGAGATGATGAGAATCAATTATCTATTTTTTTAGGTAAATTTTCAAATATTTTGAGTTATGTTTTTAATTTCCTCAATCGTTTTGTAAATCGTTATTTTCTAATCGAATTATCTGGACTTTATTAATCTTATTGGTTGTTAGCAAGTTATTCTTCAAGCTTTTAACCTTCCGAAGGAGTATTCTTTGCCTTTCTAACAGCATTTAGTTGATTGCTTAGAAGCTACTAGAAGTTTAAAACCTTTAGCATGCACTCACCAATCAACTACAAATACAAGAATAATATTATTATTATGTGCGAAAAGAATAAAAAGAAGGAGTTTTACTTATGACATTGATGTTTTCGTCTGATTAAATATTTTTAGACTTAATTCTTCCTAAGAACATCCTGCAATAATGCGATTCAATTAAGAATCCTCAGAAGAATTTCTTGTTCTCGGGATCGTCTGCTATAATCGTTGAATAATCATTGAAAACAAGAAATGTGGTTTAACATTTAGATTCTGAGCTAAAATTTTAACTGATTAATATGTAAAATGATTTTCCTAAGAAGCTGTTGGATTAACAGCTAACTCATCTGCTCTTAATCCTACCTTGATAAGCTTTTCATTTTCACATTCTTGTTCAACAGCGCTTAGAATAAAACTAAGAATTTAGACTTTCTAAATTGATTTGAATCTCTCAAATTTCATTTGAAATTATTCCATTATTTCATTGCTAACAAGTGGTAATATGTTCCTAAGGCTCATAATAGCTGCTTACGTTTCAATTCTGTCTTCTAATGCAATGCCCTTCAAATCAACTCCAGAATTCAAAGCTAATTTGATTCAATCATTAGAATTAATAAATAAAGCATAAATTTAATAATAACTCACCAATGACTCTACAAATCGACTAACTTCCTGGCATAATAAATCCTTTTATCCCAAATAGCTAGCAAAAGAAAGAACCTACACAATTATTTGCCTTAGATCTCCCTAAAAATCTAACTGTTTCTTCAATTTCTCTGAACGCTTTTCTTTCATTTTGAGCATGTTTCTCTAGTACAAACTCCAAATATGCTTCTGCAACAGTCTTTTCCTGGATTTCATCAGCTTACTCTAACTTATTCAAGAATTCTTCCATTCCTTTCTTCATATCACTGTCATTTAAATCCAATTCTTCAGAATTATTCCAAAACCTAATTTTATTTAACAAAATTATTTTTTTCAAAATTAATCAAAACAAAGCTGTTACTGTGCCGAAAGGAAGTTATAAGAGAAAGCAATGAGAAAAGGATGATCTGATAGTACACCAACTGTTGTAGAGTCACTTGATTACCTCAAATGCAACTCGCTGTTTAATAAACGAGACGAATAAAAGAAGTTCAGAATTGAAGAAATTTTAAAGATAAATAACCCTTTAATAGAATCAATGAAGTCAACCATAGGTTTGTTTCTCGGTATGAGCGATCCAGCCAGGCAATTAAACCCATCTTCCATTGTATATCCACTAAGTGTATTGTCTCTTTAAAGTCTTTCGATGAAAATCTAAAGATCAGATATTTTTTCAGTCATTTGTTCACATGATTCATGAATGTTCCCAGATGTTTTATCCTCACTAAGCTCTTCTTTTAACAGAAATATTTAAGTTTCAAGCTTCTTAAGTTATTTTCTTAAACCATCTTCTGATTTAGCATGTTCTTCGATTAGTTGTTGGTTTATTGCTGATTCTTTTTTGTAGGAAGCTAATAATTCTTGGTTTTATTTCTCCACAGACTTAAGTTTGTCTTCGAATAGTCGTCTCACTTTGAACTCAGCGGAGGCTACTCTCTTTTCAATATGATCGATGCTTAGATTCAGAAACCATGTGAAGAAATTACCTAGAAATACTAAAAAACTACATATTGTGCTTTTCATTCCAAATAAATCTTCGACTTTTCGTAGAATTAATGGAACATACGCATTCAAGATCTCACTCATTCTCTTCCAGTGCTTAACTCCGAATTACTCTTCACCTTGTAATATCCTGCTCATGATCGTTTCATCGATTTTAGACATCATTTCTATAAGCATAAAATCCATTGCATCTTTGGAGAATAGTTCTTTTGTTGATACTTTATCTTCTTAGCTTTCAGTGTATTTCAAAGGGGAATCATTGAAAAACTAATTAGCCAAGTTGTTGGACTAATCACATGCATCTGTGCTTAGAAAATGCTGGAAATTCTTGAGATTCCTGTCTGAAAGTTTATTCGTTTAGAAACTCGAATCGTTATTATTATAACTGTCTTCCATTCTAATTAACTAACCCTCAAGTGTATTTTTCTACTGAATAGGTAGTATTTTTAATATTTTCTCAGAATGCTTAACAAGGCTGCTGCTTCGAAGAATATTTTAACCTTTTTCTCTTACCATTTCAGTTTATCGATGAAAATGTTCTCTTCTGTTATTTTCATTTAACACGCTCTTCGATCTAATAATTTCTCCACTGCTCAAATAAGCTTATCTGACTTTATATTACGACGCATTTAACTCGTTGCTAGATGTCATCATAGCATGATTGCTTCTTGAGGAGACTTTACTTGGAATTTAACTATCCAAGTATGAGTATGATGATTTCTTGCCTGAATTATCTTAGACGAAATGTTACTACAAATCATCATTGCTAGTTTGCTACTAACTGCTATTCTGAATCTAAGAATTCATATGCTATCCTTCCCAATCGAAATTAGGTAACGAATCATCTTTCCTGTGACTTGTTCCAATTCCCTTCATGGAGAAACTGTACGCATGAGAAGGTAATTATCTCCCGTAGCTATCAGTAAGTCGTCTACCTTATGAAGAATTTGTTAATTTTTAAGTTCCTGTATCATGATTGTCTTTAGATAATTCATCGCTTCGCTTCTTTCTGTGTAGACCTCTTTGTACGAATATTCTTTAAATTGATAGTTTATCTTAAGGCTTAGTAGATATTTAACTAATTCCTCCTTAGGCGGCGGAATTCTTGCTGATTGCGTTAATCAGATTGCTGAGAGGAAAGAATTGTTCCTTTTTATTCATTTATATTTATCCTCAATGATGTTGTATTTAATTAATTGATATTGGGCTATTAGCAAAGGGGAAAAAAATATGTTCAAGAAATTTTTAGATTAACTGCGGTTCTTACGCAGAAATCTTTAAATAAATATTGGCGTAACACAATTGTCTTACAGCTTATTCTTGATTATTTTAGTGTTTCTTTTATTTTATTGTTAAAAACAATTTAATATCTTTTTTATTATAATAGATATAATAATAATTTATGATATGGAATGATGAAGGTTGTATTTCATGATCCTTGGACAGGATCCCAATTTCAAGTTGTCAAACCTATTTTTATTAAGGAAATTTTTAGTGTTTTTTTTTATTGTTCTCCATCATTTTTTGGGTTTATTCATCATACTTTTTATTTGTGAAGAGAAAGAAAAAGATACTGAAGATGATAAATAAGATTGAAAAAAATTAAAGATGAAATGAGAAGGGAAAAAAATAAAGCATATCTTTTTTTGCAAATTCAATACAAAAGAATAAAAAAAAAAAAAAAAACTTTCGTTAAATTAATTTATGTTACAACAAACTAACTCTCAAATCGAATAAGATTCTTAATAAGAATAATAATCTATTAAGCATCCAATCAATTGAAGTATTTCGTAATAAAATCAGTTTTAGAAGTGAATCAAACAGATTATCAGCGTCTTCTGGATTTATTTTCGGTTATGTTAGTTGAAATATGATTTATTATGATTTAAAAAGAGGGAGTAATCTAAAGCAAGTATCTTCTTCAAGAAAATGACTGGAAGAAAGAATAGTTACATAAAAGGCGACTCCTCAGTTTAATTTGAGTAAGTTAAACTGGTGTTTAAAACATTTTAAAGTATCTCATTCTTTGTCTCGAAAAAATGCTGCTTAAAATCTAGGAGATCTTACTAAATTTTAGTCTACCACAGAGTGCTTTTTTTTCTTCTTACCTTTAAATATTTTCTCTTTCAAGTACGTAATATGTTAACCATAAGTTACAAATAAAAGATAAAAAAAGCACTGAATATCTCCTCATGTTAGAAAAACTAGTTATTGATACTGATCTTTAAGTTATTCCCCAAAAAAAGAAAGAAAAGAAACAGGAAATCAAAGCTCATAAACTTATCTATTAAATACTTGAAACAATAATTAGCATACAACATTACAGCCTAACAAAGATAAACAAAGTCATGAGGATTATTGTACTCTAACTACTCTCCTTTCTTGTTTAGGTCCTTAACGCAAGAAGTAATTTTATTCTTTATGCTTCCTTCCCCTTCCCTTTTAGCTTATGTCATTTTTTGAAGCTGAAAAAGTCATCACCATCTTCGAAAATGAAACATACTCTGTCTACAATATTACCTACAACACTGCATCAATCGACAACACTTGGATAAAGAACCCTTCTTTCATTTCTGAAAACTTAACCTATGCATGCACTAACAATAGAGATTAGAATTCAGATGCTATCGTATTTGGCTAAAACGAATAGCTTTCGAAAGTTGTGAACTCTCTCCATTTTACAGGCGGTGCAAATCATTATCTTCTCTTTGTAGCAGTGAAATTCTGGATAATTGATATCAACGACACAACCTTCGAGTTTTACATGAAGATAGGCACATAACAATCAACGTTCACATAAGCTCAAGATGGCAATGCATTCATTAATGCAGAACCGGATTATTGCTATTTACCCTCTGCTTCAGCTACCTGCAGGTACAAATTAGATTAATAGTTGTTTTTGGACTTAGAAAATACCCGTTTATTCATCACATTTAATTGATCTCAGTGATTTTTGTGGAGTGAGCATGTATGATTCCCTGGTTGAAATAAGTACTACACTCAACCACAATAATCCAATAATTGTAAGCTAAAATACTATTCTTGTTTAAAAGATTATTTCAATTATTTGAAGGTAAAAATAAGTTCAACACAATGGTCTTTCTAATATTTCCTTGATTTTGAAGTAACTAGATTTCTCTGCGCTATTATCATCAAATACCTAATTCATTGGCATCCATTCAATGACGATTATAGTCCACACTTGTGATGATAATTGCTTGACTTGCGAAATAACAGCTAGCAAATGTACTGGTTGCAGTGATCCTCTACCTTACCTGAACAGCCAAACAAATGTATGTGTCGCAGCTTGCAACGACTCAGAATATATCTCCACAGACATTAGCAATCCACTCTAATCGTTATTTTGTTTGCCCTGCTCTCTAGCGAAATGCAAGACATGCGATAATGATGCTTGCTCTGAATGCGTGGATTCATATTACTACAATGCTCTAGCAAATACTTGTGCGTAATGTTCAGCAGATCTCCACTGCGCTACTTGTAAAAACGACACTGAGTGCTTGACATGTTTGAGTGGTTATTTCTTAAATCCAACCTCAAAAGTATGCGATACATGCACTGCTGCTCTGCATTGCTTGACCTGCAATAACGCAGATACGTGCTTAACTTGCATGGATTAATATTTCAAGGATAGCTCAGGAAATTGCAATATCTGTCCTAATGGCTGCGATACATGCTCTAGCTAAGGGATTTGTAGCAAATGCAAGGAAGCATACTATCTAGATTCTACAGCTAATGCATGCCTTCCTTGTAAAGCTCATTGTGAAACATGCCACAATGATTATTTTTGCAATCTGTGCTACGTGCCATATTACAGTAACTCATCCTATTACAATTCATTAAGTTCCACGAAAAAATCTCTCTTAATTGTTATTCTTTTTAGTTCTCTTAGACAAAATAACAGCTTGTGTTTCTGAATGTGCGGACAATTACTTTGCTGAAGCTGGCTACTATGCTTGCATTAACTTCAATACTTCATACTGCCCAACACCAACACATTTAGACGGATGTACTGGCTAAAAATGCTGCACGATCGGAGATTGCACAGTTCTCGGAGTGACAGTTGTAGTCGATAAGGATTATGCGACATTTACCAATTATTGTAAGAGTGATTGTGGAGATGGATATTACATGGGCGAGCATTCTACTATCCTAAACCAAAATGCTAAGGAGTGTTTTAAGTGTTAAGATCACTGTGCTCTCTGCAGTTCGAAAACAGTTTGTACTCAATGCTCAGATACATATTATCTAATAACTAATGCAGATCTCACAAATACTTGCTCAAAATGCATTAGCAGTAATTAATTGAATTTGTATTTCTTCTAATAATACAATAATTTTTTGTTTTTCTTCATCTAGACTGCTCAGTATGTAGCAACGGCACATCCTGTTAAAAATGTTCTACAGGATATGTTGTCAACGATGGACTATGCGTGCAAAGCTGCCCAAGTCCTCGATATAACACAGGAATTGAATGCAAAGACTGCAATATTTCTTCGTGCGTTTAATGTGCCAGTTCGTCGTATTGTGACACTTGCACCACTGGATTAGTGCCTGTTTTAAACAAGTGTTATGTAAAATGTGGTTACGGAATGTTTAGGGATGAAACTAATGTGGATTGCTCTAATTGTTCGTCGAATTGCAAGGACTGCACCAGCACAACAACTTGTCTTGAGTGCTATGATGGGTATTATTTGAAATCAAAAGCTTGCAACAAGTGCGATGCTTCTTGTTTGACTTGCTCTGATGAGGGAGCAGCTTCTTGCAGTACTTGCACTACTGCTTCAACTATTTTCTTTCTAAACTAATGCTTAACTGCATGTCCCGATGGATATTATCTGAATGACAGTGAATGCAAGTAATGTTCAGCATAGGATTGTGCAATATGCTAAACAGCTAATACATGTGACGGGTGTGCTAATTCAAATTAGTTTGTGGTGGAAAGCTCTTATTGTTCGACAATTTGTCCAGCTTAATATTAGCAATATACCAATTGGGAAGGCTATCTTGCTTGCGATAAAGTCATCTGTGATTCTGGATATTGGCTAGTGAATGGTGTGTGTGTAGATAAATGTGGTGATGGTTAGACTCACACCAGTGGCTGCGATGATGGTAATTTAGTTTCAGGAGATGGGTGCAGTTCTACTTGCGATGTTGAAAATGGCTATACTTGCTTGAACTCAATCAGTTCTCCTTCAGTATGCAGAATCCTAATAACCTTTTCTCTATTCCAAGGAGCATCTTCAAATTCGTTCATCATTCAGTTCTCGTAACCTCTCGCTTCACTGGCTTATTAATCTGTCCTTACAGTATCTGTAGCTTCTCTGCCCACAAGCTAATATTCGTATTACATCACTGCAGTTCCTGGATCAGATACTCAATTCTAGGTATCCCTCACTTTTCTCGTGCAAATCTCAAAGTAATCGTAAGTTACTGTATCTGTGACACATGATACAAGCTAAGGTTTTACAGTCAAGACATTTCCAAATCTTAGTTATCTCATCCCTGCTTAATCAGGTTCTTTATCTGTCAATACCTAATATGAAGTCAGCTCGAGTGATAAAAGTCTATCTCAAGGTGTCCAAACTGCCGCAACAATCCTTCAGTCATCCATATCTACAGCGATTATTCCTTTGGTAATTACCAACAGAATCGCTAAAAATATAATAATCAAAATTAGCGTTATGAGCTAATATTTCTTTAATTTCTCAGGTTTTATCTGGAAACATAAACCTTGTTGCAGGAATCATTGACATCTCTCAACTGATTCAGCTCCATCAGTATGTAGATATCCAGTAAAAACTTGGCTTTGTTAGCCTATCGTTCTTGAATATTTTTGATTTATTTTTACTTTTGAGTAGATTTCCTTACATACTAGACGTATTCTTCCAAGTTTTTAATGGATTTACCTTTCCATTTGTAACAAACTTCTTTTCGTTCTTTATTCCAGACAACTTGCAGCTAAACTCTTATGATTCTTTCTCAAGTAATGGAGTTTCTGCACTTTATCTATCCAACACTGGTATGTTTGAGTTTTAAACTATTTTATATTTAGCTAAAACCTTTTATTTTGAAATAATAAAGGACAATTCTATTCCATTTTGATGCTCACAATGATCATACATGGTTTATTAAAATTTATCGGCAGAAAGTACAACAAAATCAATCATAAAGTAGACTCAATATTCAAATACTCTGTGTACCATGAGGTCATTATGTCAACTTACTTAGAGATTGTGTTGTATACCTTCCTCTAGTGTACTAATATGGCAGGAGACATGGCGATAGAATACATCAACCACATCATCATGTTCGCTACTTTCATTATTGTCATTCCAATTCCGTTCGTAGCTGCGTATCTCATTAAGAAACATGAGCATTCCCTTGAAAATAAAGAAATCGAAGAACGCTTTGGATCTATCTGGGAAGGACTCAATCCAAAGTACATCTGCAGGATCTACTATGCGTTCGTGCATATCCGTAAATTGTTCTTTTCTCTGTTCATAGTGTTTCTCAACACAGCTCCTTAAGCACAGTGCATATTATTGATGTTTCCTTCCCTTGTGCTGCTTTGCATTGTTATCAAAACTAAACCCTTCAAGAAGAGATCTGAAAATATCAAACAAGTAATCTAAGAATCCTGCTTAATGTTAGGCTAAATATTCATACTTATTCTGGAAGCTCACCCTGACAGTCTCGAAACCAAACGTACCTAAATCAGCTGGGGGGTTGTAGTTTTTTTCTCAATTATTCTAATTATGCACTTCATATGCTCAACAGTAGAAACGATTCACCTTTGTTTGCCTAAAATTAAGGAATATTTGTAAGATTATTGTATTTTTGTCATCTTGACCTTTAATTTTTACATTTTTTCAACAGAAAGAAGTTCTTACGGAGATCTAAAGTATACGATATTTCCTCTTTTATCACAAGATCTAGCTTGCAAACAAACAAAAGCAACTAATTAAGAAAAGAAACAGCGAAATCAGACATTTAGTTGACATAAAATTTGAATAAATTAGACAGCAATCCTAATGGCTCCTAGAAATAAATGGATATTTTGAATGATAAAAGTATCTTGAAAGTATTACCAATACCTCTAAGCAATGACTCCACATCCATATTGAGTTTTAATAATCTAAATCAAAAAAATAGCAGCAACAATATTTAAGCTGAAGTGTCACCTTTAAACAACGAAACTGGATTGAACAATGCGAATTACGAAATCTCCACCAAGAGAAGCATTTAAGATCATACTCAGTAATCTTCATAGTAGCTGATACTCTAAAACTAAGATAAGCAATAAGTACCAATATAATCGATTTTTGTAAAATCTATGAAGTAATTTGAGCCAATTTTCTAAAAGAAGCTTCAGGTGCAACAACAGAAGAATATGAGTATCTCTGACATTGATTTATAAATGAATGAAATTACCACTAAGACTCCAATTCCCTTCAACGATAAACTTGAAAAGCAATGGACTCAAAATAAGTTTGAATCTATTCATCAAATCTAAATCGAAAACTAGCTCATCCTTAACTAAGAAAATGAAGAAGAAGTCTAAATCAAAGAAGGAACAAATCCTGAAAATACCCAAAATGCTAGTGAAGAACCTTAGATCAATGTAAAACCTAGAAAAAGGTACAGAGCTTCAAAAAAACACTTATAATCAAGAGGCTTACTAACCCGAACATCCATTGTTTCTTTAACTAAAGAAGTTAATGTTTCAATCAATCAATCTCTTCATGATATCGAAAACGTAGAAGATTTAACCAAACCTTGACGATTATCAGAAATATGAACATTTTTCATGCTTATTTCAAATTTGTTGAAGGGCATTTATGTTATGTTTTTATTATTATTTGTTAAAACAAATACACAAAATGATGAGAAATGAGAATGAATAAATGTTCAAAGAGAAGGAGATGATGATGATGATGATGATGATGATGATGATGATGATGATGATGATGATGATGATGATGATGATGATGATGATGATGATGATGATGATGATGATGATGATGATGACAGAGACAAAATTGAGAGAATATCTTCTTGGTATTTATTATTTGTGCCAAGGATAAATGAACAGTGTCCTTCTTCGTAGATTTCTAAAGACACACTCTTGGCGTTAACGAGTGCGTCTTTGAGTGTGTAAATATCCGAAAGAGGAGTTGCTTTATCTTCTGACCCAGCGATAATATGAATTTTATTGTGAATATTTGTAAGATTGTATTCTGGAGCAGTAGTTTAGTTGTAGTGTATGAGGTTCTCAATTGACCCATAATCGAAATGCTGGAATTTCTTAGAACGGATATTCTGGGCATAATGGATATATGCTTTCATGCTCGTTCCTGAAGGGTAATGAAGCATAAGTTTGTAGAAGATATCATGATCTATAGGAGAATTCTAAGTATCTGTCACCATCGCAAGAGATATTTCACATATTGTTGGTATAAATCTGCATGCATAGTAATTGAGTTTATTCAGCTGGAAAAATGATTTCATTCCCATTTTCTGTAGTAACTCTAACACATCTGTGTTTTTGATGATGTTCTACACTACTGAGTCTACCTCCTTTTAAATCGCTGCTGGCGTGATCAGAAGGATATCTTCAAAATAGCTAGCAGGTACAGTTCCATCTGCAAGTGCAGCAAGAATTATTGTGCATCCTTGGGAGTGTCCAATGTAATCAATAGCAGTTTATTAGTCGTAGAAGTTAAATATATAGGCAGCTACTGCAGGGAGATCGTACTTTGCCATGTCTTCATAGCTGAAATTCCAATATTCATCTGATTCTATGGATAAATTCTTATGTTTTTGAGAATAATAGTTTCCACGGGAATTCATTATGAAAACATCATGTCCTTGTTTTGCTAGGACATACGCTAAGCTTCGTTCTTCGATGTTTCGAATAAAAGTATCAGATGATCCACCCAGTCCATGTCCCATTAATATTGGTCTCATGTGTCTTCTACTACCTTACGCAGAATTTTCGACTTTGCCGTTTATCCTATGGACACCTAAGACAAATCCATCTGCTGTTTCTACTAGATGTTCTTCTACATGATATCCTAATGCAGATGAGCGCTCAACGAAATTTAAGAAATCGTTTTGATTCGTACTTTATTTGACATACAACATGAATAACTATGACGCTATTAGTACTACAAGACCAGCCTTGAAGAGGATAGCTAAAGTGCAAGGATTCATCTATTTTTGGCTTCTTTATGTATTTCTTTGAAGGTGTTAAGATCAAAAATAGACCAAATTAAGCTGATATTTTAATAATATTTCAAAGGATAATTTACATTTCGGAATGATTTGAGGGGTAGATGATACCCATGTAGCATGCTTAATAGTTAAGTTAAATAAATTATGACTAATTTTAAGGATTATGATTGCGAATAATCAGGATCTTGAGTATTTAATATGATGCTTGGTTCCATTAAAGATTATAAATTTACAGAAACTCTAAAGCTAATGATGGATTAAAAATTCAAAAAAGGATCAATTTACCCAGTTGAATAATAATAAATTCCTCGTTTGATGGTATTTCATTCAAGTGGTTTGTTGCTTTGGGATAATTGATAGTTTTCTTCTAAATTCTTAATTCTTATTTTACAAAGAGGAGTTTTCAATCTTTCACTAATTTCAACTATTTTTTTGTAGCAACCTGCAATGGAAATTTCTCCTTTGCTTTTGATGTATCGTGCTTCTATTTTCAAGAAGACATCCATCTATTTCATCAACTTCATTCTCTGCTAATAACTTCAGTTAGCCTTATTATGTTACTTTTCCAGCTTTATTCTCATGGATATTTTTTACAAGTAACAAGGGGGAAGGGGGAGGGGGGATAAAAGAGAGTGAGACACATTCAAATATATGTTCATGATTTGGATTTGATTGCTTTTTAATAAGAAAACTGTTCGTTGTAGGATTGTTTTATTTCAAAAATAAAAATGAGTACATAATGAAACTTTTTGCTCTTTTTTGACCAACCCCAATATGAGAACATATTATTCTGCTTGAAAATAATTTATGAAATGTAATAAAGTACATCGATTTTATTTGATATCTTAAAAAGCCTGTATGTTCAGATATCTGTATGAAATAGATAAAAGAAAATAGAGCTAAAACTTGCTGAAAATAATCATGAAAAAAAGATTAATTGCGTTCACTTAATATCTGAGGATTGCACTAATAACTTAGTAGGTACGGAATGTTTTGTAGTTTTTTCGCAACTCTTACACATTTGATGCTGACTGAAAAAAAAAGTGAATTTCCTTGAGAGTTCGCTAAATAAAATAAGGCATAATTAATGATATCAACAGAAAAATTGATAATTTTACTGATTAAAAGAGTGAGTGGTACCTGTTTTTTGTAGATTATTACTTTCTGTGGAGGGAGAAAGAAAGATTAGTTAAATTATCTTTTTATTAATAAAATTTGGTAGAAATCCACTTATATGATTTGATTTAGAAAATCTTGGAAATATCACACCATTCTTTCAAAAAAAAATTGGCTTATTTAGAAGACTAATTATTTAAATAGTTCTAAATTAATTGAACATTTTCCTTCTTCTAATCTTACTCTCCCACGTGATCCTAAGAGATGTGCCAGAAAATAATTATTCAATGATTTCTTGTGGTTTAAAACTTCAAGATTCAGAAAAATAAAGTATGGAAGAATGTAAATCTATCTAGTACCAGAAAAATGAGCATTCAAATCAGAGTAATAAAAAAATCAATTCTTCTAATATATTTAATTAATTTATTTTTCTTGTAATAATCTTCAAAGTAGTCAACCCTGTGTACAGTCATTTAAGAATCCTTCTCGAATAGCAAGATCAAATCCCCCCCCCCCCCCCTGAAAATATTAATTTGTTTTCGTCAGTAAACGCAAACCAGTCTTTGAATATTTAAGAGCAACTGTAACATTTCCAAAGCAAGATAAAAGAAATGAGCTATGATGCTTTCTTGATTAAAAATTTTTTGATTTGAATAGTATTTGAAGTAGGAATTAACCTTCCCTATCACAAAAAAAAAGAAAGAAAAGAAAGAGCCAACAATTAATTCGCAGCACAAGAAATCATAACAGTTCTTGCTTGCCATTTCGCTTCAATGAAGCAAACTTTTATCTTTTTCAGGAGCACTAGCCTTCTACTTCTAACTCAACTTTGCGTCATCCAAAACAGTATTTTTCAATGTTTGTCTTTAATATTGTCATTCACAAAAATAACTTTTCTCTTAAGCTTCTGCACAGGTTGTGATGAATAAAGCAGGTGAGACATATTCAAAGCTTACTTTAACAGCCAATACAGCTTCGGTAAGTAACTATTGGAAAAAAACACCTGACTTTACATCGGAAGATCTCACCTACGATTGCACTAAATATAAAAACTGGAATTCAGAGTCCTTAGCCTTTGGGCAAGGGGAAACACTTGAGAAAATCGTAGATTCTTATTCCTAAACAGGTGGGCTTGATCACTATCTTCTGTTTGTTTCCATTTAATTTTGGATCATCGATGTTGACACCTCGAACTTTAAATTCTACATGTCAGTAGGCTCCAATGTATTAACTTATACCAAAGATGCTAGTGGCCTACCTTTTGTTAATTCCCTTCCTAATTATTGCTACAATCCTTCTGTAAATACTTGCATGTAAGCAATCAATCATTGATGCATTTTTTTCCATGAAAAAAAAAGTGATATTATTCATTTTTAATAACAAAGTGACTATTGCGGCGAAGATTTATATGACTCCCTTGTTTAGATAAATTCAACAATACTTCACACTGACAGCTAAATCGTAATAATCAAAACATGATTCCTTTTTCAAATATTGAAGCACTTATTTATCTAATTCAAGTGCCCCTACACTTTAAACTTTATGAATAATAACTGATTACTTTAATTTAATTATTAGTTTTCTGTTCTTTGGTATTTTTTCCTCCATCAAAAAACAACATTTTGACCTGAATTTTTTTCTGTCAAATAGCTTCTAATAAGCAAAGCAAGGAATAATTAATTAATTGTTTTTATTAATTAATGATTTTTCTGGTTAATTTCATTTATCTATTTCACTTTTTCTTTGCATTTCTAAACCTGAAATCCTTCTTTTTTTAAAAATATTCAGGCCCTCGCTTTCTCTGCTGACTTGGAACCAACTTAACTTGTTGGCATTTTCTCCACAACCATGATGGTGTACACATGTGATGTTTCTTGCAAATCTTGCTAATATTATTCAACCACCTGCACTGCTTGCAATGACCCTACCAACTATATTCAAGTTTCCACTTCGAAGTGTGTTTCATCTTGCGTTGATACCGAATATGTTTTTAAAGACCCAACTAACGCTCTCTATTAAAAGTTCTGTAAATCTTGTACTTTGGCAAATTGTAAAACTTGCACTGATGATGTCTGCGAAGGATGCATCGATTCGTATTATTACGACTCAACTGCTTGTGTTCCTTGTAATTCAACTTTAAAATGCGCTACTTGCTCAGACGATACTAAATGTTTGACTTGTATTATCGGATACTATGCTGATGAAGATGGTGTGTGTTAAAAATGTTCGGCTAGCTGTAGATATTGCAAAGACTCCATTAAATGCTCGTTATGTGAACCATCATATTACCTGGATACATCTACTCACACTTGCAAGAATTGCATAGCTAACTGTGTATCATGTAGTGACGGAGTTTCTTGTTAATATTGCGAGAGCTCATATTTAAGTACTTCAAATCAATCATTCATTTGTTATGCTGGATAATATTTTGCATTTTTCATAATATTTTTAACTTCTTTTTACCCCCTACAAAGTTACAGACGATACCTCTCCTATTTGCTTAGCATCTTGTGGTAGCACTGTTTACTTTTAAATGTACCAACGATCAAAGTGTTTGAGGCTGGATACGTCCAATTGTGAAAATGCTACTTACTCAGATGGTTGTCTGTATTCACATTGTAAAGCTGGCTCTGTCAAATAATATAATTATTGCTAGGCGAGTTGCAATACTTCATTTTATCAGGAAATTGAAGACACTTCATATCTAAAATGCACCAGCTGTCCAACAGGATGTTATTCTTGTGATAGTGGCACATATTGTACATCTTGTTACTCTTCCTATTATCTAACTGCCAGTAAAACCTGCGATAGTTGCATATCCAGTAAGATTTTACAATAAATTCAATATTATTCCTCATTGTTAGATTCTTTTCTTCTTTTTATAAATCCTTAGATTGTTCTGTTTGCTCTGATGGCACAACTTGCTTGACGTGTTCAAGTGGTTACTTATTAAACGATGGATTATGTGTGGCTAGCTGTCCAAGCCCAAAATACAGTACAGGTACGAAATGCCTGGATTGCAATATTACCTCTTGCGATCAATGTGCGAATTCCTATCAATGCAAGACTTGTGCAACAGGCTTAGTACCCATTTTGAATATGTGCTATGTCAAGTGCGGTTACGGAATGTACAGAGAAGGAACTAATGCTAACTGCTCGAATTGCTCTAAAAACTGCTAAGATTGCACCAGCGAAATAACTTGCAAATCTTGTGAAAAGGGATATTATCTGAATCTAGGTACTTGTAAAAGTTGTGATAGTTCATGCTTGACTTGCAGTGCTGCAGGATCTAATTCTTGTCTCAGCTGCAAGTCGCCATCTTTCCTATTCGGGAATAGTTGTGTGTTTACTTGCACGTAAGGCTATTATTCCAGTGGATTTGAATAATGTCAAACGTGTACAGACTCAGGCTGCGCAATATGCTCTGCTGCAAATAAGTGTTCCAAATGTAAGGATACAAGTTTATATCTCGTCTAAAGTTCAACTTGCTCGTCTACTTGTCCAACTGGGTACTCTACTTACACAAATAAAAATAACTACCTAGCTTGCGACTCAATCATCTGTTAGACAGGGTACTATGTTTCAAGCAGCGGCGTGTGCTTAGAGATATGCGGAGACGGATAAACTCACAGCAGTGGCTGCGATGATGGTAATGTCATCTCAGGAGATGGTTGTAGCTCGACTTGTACTGTTGAGTCTGGGTTTGTTTGTTCTAATTTTCTTACTGCTGCGTCAGTGTGTAGAATCTCAGTTAGTTACTATTTGCTCGAAGGGTAAAAAGACAACATCTTAATAATTCAATTCTCCTAGCCAATCAATCTGTTGACACCATAGATTCTGAAAATATCGATTGCTTCTCTTAAAAGCAATGATTATTCATACACAATTACTTCTGTTGCAGGTGTAGGTACTTAATTCTAAGTGTCTTTTAGTTTTCTCGTGCAGACGAGTGATAATTTATAGGTGACAGTCTCAACAAGTCAAGACTATGGGTTAAATTTCGAGCTCAAAAGCAACCCTAATTAGAACAAATACATTATGCTCGCATCGACATAAGCACTCACAATAAAAACATCATATGAAATAAGCTCCAGCGAGAAAGCTATTTCAGATGGTGTCACAACTGCAACAGCAGTCCTTCAAACTGCTATTCTCACTTCTATCATTCCACTTGTAAGAACAGTATTCTTAAAAAGACTGACTAATCCTTGTCTTTTGATTAGACACTCTCAGGAAGCATTAATTTTGCAGCTAGTATTATCGATATCTCCCAGCTGATTCAAATCCATCAGTACTTAGATATCAAGTAAGAAAAATTGTCTGAAAACTTGCTAAAATTCTTATCATTTTTTTATCATTTTTTATTTAATAGATTTCCAAGCATATTAGACTTGTTCTTCCAGGTCTTCTAGGGCTTTACATTTCCGTTTGTGACCAACTTTTTTACTTTCTTGATACCTGATGATTTAACCCTCGATTCATATGATTCCTTCACAGATGATGGCGTCTCTGCTCTGTATCTGTCGAATATGGGTATTTTCAATATCAAACAGTTTTGCTTTTTTGCATGTTTTAAATAATTATGGGTTAAAATTTTGAAGGTCAATAATACACAATCCTAGCAATCGCCTTGATCATCCATGGAATACTCAAACTGATCGGCAGAAAGTACAAACAAATCAATCATAAAGTAGACTCAATATTCAAATACTCTGTGTACCATGAGGTCGTCATGTCAACTTACCTAGAAATCGTGTTCTATGCTTTCCTCTAATGGACTAACATGACAGGAGACATAGCGATAGAATACATCAACCATATCATCATGTTTGCTACTTTCATTATTGTGTTTCCAATTCCGTTCGTAGCTGCGTATCTCATCAAGAAGCACGAACATTCTCTGGAAAACAAAGAAATCGAAGAACGCTTTGGATCCATCTGGGAAGGGCTCAATCCAAGGTACATCTGCAGGATCTACTACGTATTCGTGCATTTAAGAAAAGTCTTCTTCTCTTTATTTATCATCTTCATGAACAAAGCTCCTTAAGCCTAATGCATCTTGATTCTTTTCCCTTCACTTGCACTCATCATAATCGTAGTAAAAACTCAACCTTTCAAGAAACGATCAGAAAATATCAAGCAATTAATTCAAGAATCCTGCATGATAATCGGTTAGATCTTCATTCTCGTCCTCCAAGCGAACTCAGATAGTCTCGAAGCTAAGCGCACATCAATTAGCTGGGGAGTTATCGTCTTCTTTTCAGCAATCTTGGTTATGCATTTTTTCTGTACAGTCGTAGAATCCTATCGAACCTTTGGGAAGTCACTCATCCAAACAATGTAAGATGATCATAATTACAACTGAATTCTCTTTATTTTTGACAATTTTTAACCATTTTTTCTTACTAAAATAGCAAACGTATTCGTAATAAATCAAAAGTCTACGACTGCAATTCAGCTCTTACAAAGGATAGTTTAAAACAAAGTGCAATCTAAAGAATCAAATAGCAAAAGAAAGAATATATTAACGATCTCCTATAAGATTATCATGGCAATCCACAAAATCCGTCTGATACACTTAGTGGTAGATAAAGCAGAGAAGCTAAATCTCCTAAATAAAGCTAATTCTTCAAATCCTAAAATATCATTCAAGTCCCCATCGTACCTTTGTCTGGTGAGGAAATCCTCAGCCATCTGAGCAACAATAATCTATCTGGTAAAGCTTTATCTAACTAAGATTCTCCTGTGGCTTCTATTGAAAATCACACAAATCGAGGATAGCTATTCTAAGATGAAAATCTATCCCCGATGAAATTTCGATCACCTGAAAGTTAGTCATCTAGTCGTAGAGAGCTCTTTGAAGGGTATAAATCTTCTACTTAGTTAAAGATTTCCCCAAAAGAGCAAGATTAAGAGAAATCCTAACAACCAATACAGCATCAATAGACATTTAAAATCGATTTAAAAAAGAAATATCTAAAGAGGAATTCAATGAGGGAATTCGAATAAGTTCTTGCAAGTAGAAAGCATTCCATCGAAACTATTCTTGATGCGAAAGTTCCCACAAACGATTATTACCACTAGGAGACATCACTTGTGAGTGTCATCCCTTCTAGCATTTTCAGTTTCAGAACTATAGAATAAATATCACCCATTTCGAGTTTTTCAAAAATACCTCCCAAGATAATAGAATAGGAGTAGCAGCAGCTGAAAGATCACAGTGACAATTCTAATCCAGTGGCTCAAGAACCGATTCTTGAAAATAATTTCGTCCCTAACCCTAATTAAGTAAAATCGCTGGTAAATAATCAAATTTAACTTGCATCTAGACCTACTAAAAAAGTAAAAAGACACAAGCATATGTCAGTACTTGTCCCAGAAACAAGTAGCTAATAAGCTTCACAAGACCCAACTTAGAATTAAGAAAATGAATTATAAATAAAGAAGACTAAGCCATCTGAGTTCAGTATTTTTAGAATTAACAAATGATTGATTAATAAGTCATTTTCACATTTTTTGTTGTATTTTATTTTTTTAGTGTATTTTCATTGTGTCATTCAATCAGAAAGACAGTTTAGCTCTTGAGCAAACATCAATTAGTAGTCTTCCTTGAGTCAAATAAGATTGATTTTTTAATTTGTTAATCTCTGTGTTTCTTCATTTGATTCAACTAAACAATTCCGTTTTCTAAATAAACCAAACACATTTAACAAGGAATTATCACTCTAAGAACCCACATTTTTGAATTCGCTTGTTCATTTCTACTAATGGGAAATATCTGTTCTGGATGTCAACGGGAGAAGGAAACTCCATTCACATACAGCGAGTCTCCTTCTACCAATTAAAAGCTTCATATTTCATATTTCATCGAGAAACAGCGTTTAAGATACACTGATCATTCTTAATCATCATCTTCGTTTCGTTAATAGCTTTTGGAATCATGCGCAGAGCCACCGTCAAATCAAAAGGTTTTGCGTTCTGACAAAATGATCTCTGCGAAAGAGTTTTATTAAAGAAGTTCGAATAATTTAAGTGCTTTTAATGCTAGTGCCCGCCCATCAGCTGTATATCAAGTAGATGAATAAGTTATGAAACGAGGAGAATTCAAAGCTCTCTCGATGCAGAGTGACTCGACTGCTGATCCAGAGGTAAATTTATTTGAGAATCGCTCGTAGAAGTTATTGTTTTTTATTCTATTTTTTTCAAATAGGCTTTAAAGATGCATCATGCAGCAACATAGATATAAAGATGGTTTAAAATGAAAGAAAGAATCAGATTAAATCACTCACTTTCAGTTGCTTCCAGTGCCAATCAAACATTCTGCCTTTCAGACCCAAATCACTCTCAATATGTCTCATGATAAATAGCAGAACCAACAGATAAATTGCCAAAACTAAAGCCATCATTTTTGATATTTTCTTAAATTAAGTAGAGGAATATACAAACATTTTGTATTTTTTCCATGTTTTTTTATGGTTGCCTGTGAAGGTAAGTGGGTCTTTTCAAAATTGATTCTTTGGCATCTTTATTATTACTATTTTTGTGGCTTTTGAGTGGCTGAATGCTCGTTTGCGTTGAATCGAATCCAAATATTTTTGTTGAATATTTTGTTAAGTAAAAAACCGGCAAATAAAGTTAATTGATTTTCAAAAGTTCTTCATGAAATTTTACAAAATAGCATTTAGAAAAGATGAAACGAAAGAGCAGGGAAATGGATGATGTCCGAATCAATGGATACTTTGTTGGCACTTTTAAAACAAACATCATTCTTGGGAAAGTTCGTAGCATTTGCCCTGGGTAGAGATTGCGATGTGCAAAGGAAAATAAAAGAACTTTATTAGGTGAAGATGAGAGAGAAGGGTTAGATTCAATCTCAACTTTAATCAGAGAAGAATCATGTTGGCGAGATGTAGTGATTGCTTTAGAGAATGAAGCAGAAGCCATGTGTCTGCTGAGACATGAATACAGCGAACTATGGAGGCTACCGATATATTGCGATTTTATTGGAATGTAAATTGAAGTGATAGAGCTAAACGAACTCTAGAACTCTTCTTTCGAAAAGATATCTCAGAAAATGGAGGGGCTTAGTTTTTAAGATAAAAATGAAGGAATTGAGAATGCAAAGGCACTGGGAAGTACCATTAATCATTTCCGAAAGGTTATGTCGAAGCTGAAAAAAGAAGAAGAAGTTTCTGTAGAATGTCTCGTTCATGTTAGAATTAGACCACATTTATTCTCTTTTCCACTACGAATTCAAGAGCAATAAGCAACTAAATCTACTGCTTTAAACGGGTTTGTTAGTTTATCTGTCAATCGATAACTTGATTTACTCGCTAAAGACTCTCTGTATCTGGTTTTGGATCTTCTTCAACTCGATAAAAAGTAGAAGTTTTTCTATTAATTTATGTAAAATAATTATCTCATTTTCAATGTTTTTAGATCAAATAACAGCTTAGATTTGCTCTCCAAGATCCCATTTATAGCTATGATGTACCTTCGATTACTTGAGAGAGTAGAAGATTTTCCATAAAGAAAGCCTTTTGAATTATTTGGAGGTATTTCATCGAAAAGTAATGATCTTAAATGCCTTAAAGATGAAGGATTTCTACTTGGATTAGTTGAGAACGAAGTTGTATCCGAAAAAGATGAAAATCAAGTTGAAAAAACTGAAGAAATAGAAGATTATGATGACTCAAAAGAAGATGAATTAATCTATGAAAATTAAGAATAAGATGCGGATACAGTTAATGCAGAAGAACTAGAGGAAGGTAAACTCTTTTGTAGAATCTCTGCTCCAGGTCAAATGAATAAATCACATGCACTTAAGGTAACAGAAATCTTTGTAACATAAACTAGACAAAAAATGAAATCTCTTGATGATTTCTTTTTCTTTTCTAGGATTACCAATAACAAGGTTTAGCATGGATGCTATTTAGGGAACAAAGAATAACCCGTGCAACATTGTTAAAAGGATGTAACTCCTCACAGGCAGCTTTGACTTCTAATTATGATGAGTACGTTCTTCCTTTTTCAAATGGAGAAGAAAAAACTAGCTTTTTCTTGAATCCAATTTCTGGTACAGCTTGCTTTAGCTTAAAAGTTGAAGAAGAGCGCAATCCTGTTTAAGGTGGGATCCTTGCAGATTAAATGGGTTTGGGGAAAACAATCATGACAATATCGTTGATTTTGTAGAGTAAATTCAAAGATTATGAGAGTATCATAGGAGATACGAAGACTCTAATGGATTAGAGCAATTTAAGTGCTCTGAACACTGCTAATAGATATGCTTAAAGCACGTAGAAATTCTACATGGGAGCATTGAAAAAACCAGAAGTTGCTAAGACTTTGATAGTCGTGCCTAAGAGTTTAGTCAGGCAATGGGAAAAGGAGATCAAGACCTCGATGGTTCAAGACTATTATTTGGAGATATTTCTTTATGAAAAATCGTAAAAATATTATGAAATAAAGCCTCTTTTTTCTCATAAAGATGTGATTATCAGCACTTATGGAGTTCTAGCTTCTGAATTTAAATCTATAAGTAAGGCTTACAATTGGGATTCCTGGGAAAGAATTTTTAAAAATGAAATTGTTCTTCTTGATTTTGATTAAAAATAGAATAAAACAAGTAAGAGACAGGATATTTATTAAATGAAAAATGGGAAAGAGTCATTCTTGATGAGGCACACATCATCAGAAACAGAAGGACTTTGATCTCTCAGTAAATATCTCATTTTCTCAATCTTTAAAGTTACCTTATTTTTGTTTGTTTTCACTTATTTCAAAGGGCATGCTGCGCTCTTGATAGTAAATTCCGTTGGTGTTTGACTGGGACACCTTTACAGAACAAACTCGATGACTTGTTTGCATATTTTAAGTTTTTAAAAGTCCCAGTTGTTAGTGAGTGGAACTGGTGGAATCTACACATCAGCAGTTAAATTTTCAAAGAAGAGACACAATAATTCGTGAGAGCAGTCTTAAATAGTGTAATGCTAAGACGAACAAAAGCATCAAGAAATGCATAAGGAAAACCTATTTTAGTATTGCCCAAGAAGCAAATTATTATCGAGAATATTCCTTTCAAAAAACTCGAAGGAGAGTTATATTCTGCATATTTTTCAAATTAAAAAGAGCTATTCGAAGGGATTCTCAATAATTTAGAGAAAAAAGGGGATTCTAAGTAATTCAGAGAGCGAGCGTTAGTTATGGTAAACTCTCTCCGCATGATGTGCAATAACTTTTAGATGGTAAAAAGAGATAATTCGTTTAATTTCAATAAAAGTGTTAATTTTCAATAATTTTTTCTTTAACTAAAAAGGTTAAATTATTTGCAGGATGCACCCAAGAAAGGATCTAAGAAATATTGAATGAACTCAAATCAAACCAACCCTTGAAGGAGTAGACTGTTGGGAATGATGAAACAGCAACAAATAGCCTGTTTGAAAATAAAGAAATCGAAAATAATGTAACAGAATCAAATTTAGACAATGAGATATGCTATTCGCTTGGCAAAACTGAAAGGGTATCCCAAATCATCGAGGAATTAAAATAAATTGGAGAGAAAGTAGTGCTATTTACACAATGGTATGACTCTATCCATCGATTTGAGAAAATATTCAGCTCAAAAGGGATAGAGTTTTGTGTTCTAAATGGGAAGATGTCCATCAAAGAAAGAGCTGAGTCAATTAGATAATTTCAATGTTAAAAATAAAAGACCGTTCTTATCCTCTCACTTATGGCTGGATGTGTAAATTGTATCTAAGACAAAAATATCTTCCTAATTAATTATTTTCAAATAGGTTGGTCTTAATCTCACATGCGCCAATAACGTAATATTGATGGATCCTTGGTGGAATAGCTCAGTTGAAGGTAAAGTTCTTTATTTTAATCGATACCCAAACTAATTCATTTCGTTTTGTTAGAGCAAGCAATCGATAGAATTTACAGAATAGGACAAAGAAAAGACATAAAAGTTTATAAATGTTTAATTGAGCATCCTAATTCAATGGATCTAAGGATATGCGAGCTCACTAAGAAAAAAGAAAATTTAATTGCGAGTGTCCTATCAGCTTCTTCTTAACGGGGAGCAGCTCCACAGCAATCACTTTCAGTTGAGGATTATAAGTTTCTCTTTGGACTTGTTCCTTAACCTGAAAAAGAAAAGAAACAGTAGAAAAATCAACCTAAAGAGGAGGATTATCGCGAATATGATGATGACATAGAGACATTTGAATCATTCTCAGCTCCTTCCATTCCAAAGAGAATGCCTCCAAAAATTAATTATTGAATAAATAAAAAAACTAATTCGCGAAGAAATAACAAATTATCAAATATATGTTTGAGAACAATCTGTATTTGTCTTAAAGGAGATAACTTCATAATTTCAAGGTATTTCTGATATTAAGTGTTGCCTTTGATTATTCAAAAAAAAAACTCAAGGAAATTAAATGTTCTCTATTTTTTGTACGACTCCTGAAAAATAACTAAAGCAGAGGGATTTATTAATTGAGCAGCATTAAATTACAAAAAGATATATTGGGATTGTATTAATAAATAAGGGAGACAAAAAGGAGCATTGGTTTGATAGATTACAGCAATATGATATCCACAACAAACAGAGTGTTTGACTATTTCACAACGATTGGAATTGAAGATAAGCTTCTTGATAACTCGAATTCAGAAGAGCCCAGTAAACAAGAGCGTTTAGCTGATTTTATATTGTAAAAAGCTATTTTTTGAAAACTGTTTTTGCATTCAGGTAACATAGAAGCACCATTAGTAGGTTTGGAGATAGTTCATAAAGAAGAATCTGTTGTTAAAGATAGTCCAGGAGAAAAATATTTAGATATTCTAGGTGATAAATCCTTGTGGTTGAGATGCTATTACAGCAAGGACAAGCCAGCCATAACTGAAATTGGGCTATTTTACTTTCGAAAGCAGGATAACTTATTAGTAATACATTAGGTTTATTAGTTATTGTTTGATTGTAGTAGTAGAATAGTAGCAGCATATTTATTTATTTTTTTAAGAAAGTCAGAGAGAAGAATTAGTTGTTGCTCGTGCCGATCCTGAAGAGCTTCGATAAACCTACAGAGAGCTTTTAAGTAGCATCAAAGTAAAATAGCTATTGATCTGAAATTTAGAAAATAATGTTGAAATTATTTTGTAAATCTAAATGTAAAAAGAGAAGGTTGGGACTTTTGGCAAGGTGATTTCGACTTAACCTTGCTGATGGACGCAGAACCGAAGCCTGATTTTGTGTTTGCTATGTCGTACAAAGTGTAAAGCAAAAGGAATTATGATAACAAGATTCTTAAGCTCATGGTTATCACTGCAAAATCAACAAATAACAATTCGAAACTCAAAAACGGTGGAAATCTTCATGTAGTCATCCCAAAACAGCATGAAGTTGTCAACTTTTCCTTCGGACTCACACTTAAAAACAGAATTTTCGCTTTTCTTAGAGGTAATTGCTTGAGTATTTATTAGAGTAGAATAATTCTTCTCAAGACTAGATTTTTAAACTCATTTTGCATTAATTTTTTGGTTGTTCGGACTGATAGAAATGGATATCTCTCAAAAAAGATTTAAGCCTTCGATCATCGACAGATATCCTCTCAAAGACCATAAACACACAGTAAATTCTTATAAAATTCTGTTTTCCTAACAATTTAACTCTAAAAACTCCTATTTGTATCCAACTCAGCCATTTCCAGATGCTGTGTCGCAATTTTGCTTTCCAGAGGGAGTCTAATTCAAAAGAGATTCAGAAAATTCCCCTGAGAGCTTTAACTTTGTTTTGACTCTTTAAGATGGTTGTAGAATCTACTGTACTTGCTTAATCTTCTATGAAGTACCTGAGAAGAGCATTATCCAAGCAGTAATCATAACAAAAATAATTATTTAGATCATAACAAATTATCCCAACAAAATCTCTTTCTTTCTGAAAGTTAGGACATATTAAAATAGACTAAGACAATCCTCTTTTCGTTCAAAAAGCGATGTGTCTGATCTCGCACTATAATTATTTCGATGAATACAAATCTATCTTGAAGCATATCTATCGTCTTTCGTTGTCGAAAAACTAGATTCCAATTGAAAGATATATCTGCAATATTGTCGATGAAATCAGGTAAATAAATTGAGATTTCAATATCATAATCTTTATTCTCTTTTACTCTTAGACTCCCTTTGGAGATAAGTGAATGGGGCAACATTGCAATACAATATGACATAGGTGCAGGTAACTAACAAAACCATAACTTCATAATATTTTTGAACTAAATCTTCTTTTTTTTGTTCAAAACAAGAGAGCGTGCTATTTGGTACATCTCATAAATACCCTCCATTCAGCAGCAAGAGCTTATATACATTATTCCGACTGTTGGATATAGAAAAGATTATTTTCCTGTTTGAGTGTGTATTACTTGAAAAGAAGCTCTTCATTATCAGCAGATATAAAGCAGTCATCACATAAGTGACAGAAGCACTCACGTCGTTAATATTTCCATTTTAATGGAACCATGTTTATATTCCAATTCTCCCTGATGTCCTTGCGACGTATATGGAAGCTCCTTTACCATTCATCATAGGGTTACAGTAAACAAAGACTTTAAGCCTTTCATAAGGAGCTTAACCAGATGTAATTTAAAAAATAAAAACAATTAAACTCTCTTTCTCTCTATTTTAAACACAAATTATCTGAATGTTGTTTCATTTCTCATCTATTTTATCTTTCCCTTAAAAAACAGAGCATCCAAGCATATCTAGACAGTAACGATCTAATTAACATCGAATGGATGCCTTCCCTTCCTGAGAAATTTCTGAAACAGCTCAAAAAGAGACTTTAACCTTATTCCTCACTGCATTTACCCCTTCTCAATGTCAAAGCTTTTCTTGAGCAGTAAGATCTTGCTTTTGAGAAGTACGTTGAAGAAGATGACACATCGAGTTTCGATCAATTTGACATCCGCGACGCTTTCTTCGAGTTTGTCTCTTCCTTCATGCTAAAATACAAAAAGTTCCTAGTAAAAAACAGTTTACATTTTATCATTATTTCCCTCTTTCAATCTCCCTCTCTCAAATAAATTCTGTTTCTTTACTTAGATACCTCCAGATAAAAAGAAATTCAATAACGAAATGAGTGAGATTCTCGACACAAGAGAATTTCTAAACTTCCATAAATCATCCAAACAAGGCACGTTTCTACAAAAGTTCGTAGAAACAACGATGTTCTCATATTTTATAGAGACAAGAACATAGATCTCCCCCTTTGAGCCATTCTATCAATTCTTCGATATGTAAACAGATTTTACTAGTCAAATCTTTGTTTATGTAGCCTTCTCTAACTACAACCGTATTTTACATCTAGTTGCCTGGAGACGAAGAGAACAAAAAAAGATCCAATTTTATTTAACAAAGAGCCTTTATCGAAGGTTATCTTCGTTAACTAACCAAACAGCGTTGGACTTGAAAAAAATTGTAAGAAATTCATATTCTCTTTTGGATAATCTTTTCCTGACTCTTTTTGACATATCTTTATTTCATTCAGAGGTGTTTCATTACGATAGATTTCCTCGTCTTTAAGCTGAATTGTTCTGCGAATCCTTAAAAGCAGAGGAAGAATTCAAAGCAGAATTTAATCTAATTGATTTAGCTACTCCTTAAGATGTGAGCTAATTAGATGAATACCAATGGAGTAAGCATCTCTATGAGTAGATCTACTATCTTTGGTTTTAAGTTTTCATCTTGAAAGTCAAATAAGATTTTTTCAAAGAATTCTATTCGAAATTCATCGATTACGCGATATATCTTCTGAGTTAACTTAGAAAGAAAAACCATTCACTTTCTGAAGTCATGTATCGTTTTGTCGTGGAAGCATGCGGATACTACTGTAAAGACGAAAAACTAATCGAATTAGTCTAATCTATGAAAGAACAGCATATCGAAACATCTCCTATAACACATGGTCTTTTTTTCTAAGCTGTAGCTAAATCGAAAGAATATTTTGCTTAGCATGAAGAAATCAGGAGAAATATCTTCGAAAATTATAAAACTACAACGAATAATGATGATAAAGAAGAAAATGATATGAATATTGGGCAGGCACTTAACAATATGAAGCTGAATATTGGCAGTCCTGCAGAATAGAAATCATTAAGAAGTAAATTCGATAATATTGTATTTACGATAATTGATAAGTGTCCCAAATGCAACCGAAATCTTTACCCTGAAGAGATAGTTAGTCTTTGGAAAAAAGTTAACAATGATTATAGGATTAAATGTCCTATTTAAGCTTGTTCTCATGAATTTATCGCCAAGTAAACACACATACATACACACAGACATTTTTCTTCAACGGAATTTGAACAATAATAAAACACTTTTCCCTATTTTCCTTATCAAAAACTGAATTCTTATTCGAGATTCTAGGTGGTGACATTATCAGAAAATGCAGAAAACAAAGATTCAGATCAAAGTAAATCACAGTAATTGCCTGGAACTACAGAAAGCAAAGTGTAATCTAACTCGACTTTGACTCAAGATAGAAGATCTATTGAATTTTTATCACCACTTATTATCCGAAAAGAGATGGAAAACATAATGAAGTAGAAAGGCTAAAACAGTGTGATGAATATCAAATTCGAAGAGGAATATCCTATACTTTACTGGAATTTAATCTTATTCTTTAAACTGATAAGAGCTCCAACATTCTTTCTTGAGTTCGGATAGCCAGAGTATTTCTACAACTATCAAGCTGTGTTATGCGAGAAGAAAATGTTAGATTCTATTAAGAATTAAGAAAAGAATATTCTCTCCAAGATGAGTGAGTATTTCTTTTAAAATAAAACGCAAGAAGATGAGAAGACTCCTAATTCTTCTTTGACTCATTTATCACCACCACATGATAATACATCTATGGGATCTCACGGAGCACGCAAGGATGGAAAGTAAAGTTATTTTTTAGAACTAATATTTTGAAACTTAACTTTTTTTGGTTGAAAAATAATTCCTAAAGAGATGCGGCCCTGTCAAACTTTGGAACTAAGTCAATAAAGAAAATATTCATGCCTCTCTTCATAAAGCTCAAAAAGGATACAGAGAGTACTTTAGAAGAATTGCAACAGCGGAAGACTATCAATACAGTACCAGCACAACCCAAAGAAGACTCATTTATTGAAGAAGAAAAAGCTAGACATACCAATAACTTTAACATTCCTAATGACACAGGATAAGAATCGTGAGTCTTTGAATTATTAACTGAGAAGTCTTGATTTCTAATCTTCTTTTTTTTTGATAGTGAAATAAATCCTCTTCCCTAGAGGATTTGAGGAGAGAAAGGAAGTTGGGGTTGAATTTACAAGATGCAATTGGATCAATTCTCTTCACAAGCATTAGATTTTTTATTGTATGTGAAATCAATTTTTAAGTGTAAAACAATAGGAATGTTTTTTGGAATTCTTTTAAAATGTTATTGCATGAAATATGTTAGGAATCATAGTGATATTGCATAAGAGTTTTTATTTTTAACTCTCATTGATTTCTAAGGAATGTTCATAGGAAATTTAGAACTTCAGGTTTTGTGTTTTAAATAATTTCTCCTCAGAAATCAAATCTGTCTGTAAAGATATTTATTATTTAATGTTTCTAAAGTTGGGTACTTCTAATTCAGTATGCCTATTAAAAATAAACCAAAAAAGCTTGACGTGTTTATAAAACGGAAATAGTTATTATCAACTGAACTGAAAAGGAAGGAGAAGCCTAAGAAAGAGGGGAGAACAAAATAAATAAAAAACGTAAATCTTCAAAATGAAATCAAATTAAAAGTTGTCTGCGAAAGCGAGTTTAAATCTCTGCAGTTTGGGAAGATTGAGAAACAGAAAATAAAGAAGAAAA
>Ga0302271_10000357_pt1 | contig 43769 bp, 32 predicted proteins | sample III_Bog_N1_1_FD_198767 | JGI IMG/M metagenome (GOLD analysis project Ga0302271, IMG submission 198767) | Peat permafrost microbial communities from Stordalen Mire near Abisko, Sweden - III_Bog_N1_1 | ecosystem: Environmental > Terrestrial > Soil > Wetlands > Peat | place: Sweden: Abisko...
TTGGTGGTGTTGACCCTCAATTTGCTGCTACTCCCTTCAAATACTACCCCGTTATTCTCGAAGCCTGGTGGGTTATTGAAGTCAGCGCTGTTGTCCTCGGAAACAAGACCTACAATATTAAGAACGCTATTGTTGACACTGGTACTTCCGTCCTCGTTGGACCCAAGGCAACCGTTGCCGCTATGCTCAAGACTCTCCCCAACAAAGGTGCCCAATCCGTCGACTGTGATAAGATCAGCACTTTCCCCACTCTCTCTTTCATCATTTCCGGAGATACCTACACTCTTGACCCCACTGACTACATCCTCTAGGTTACCGCCCAAGGTGAAACTCAATGCGTTCTCGGAATCCAAGGTATGGCCCTCCCCTCTCCTCTTGAGGAAGCCTTCATTCTCGGTGACTCCTTCATCCACAAGTACTACACTCATTTCGATATGACCAACGGAAGAGTCGGTTTCGCACTTGCCTAATGATTTATCTGTATTTGCATGTCGCATTACGCAAATGAAAGTTACCCTTTTACACAATAATTTCCAAAAACATTTAAATTTTCCCCATCAATCAAAATTCTTTTTATCTTCAAAAAGTCCAACTATTTCCCCTCAAATAATTTCCTTTTTTTCATCGAATTCCAAATTTAAACCAAAGGGTTATGATATCTCACATAACCTTTAAAATTTTCCCAGAAAATAATCTGAAACTCAATGTGCTTTGTCCATACAATTAATTTATAAAATCTCACAAAATAAATACAATTTTTTTGATTATTTCTTGCATTTTTTTCTTCTTCCTCCACTCAGTTTTTAACTACCTTCACAGCAAGATTTGAGCTGTCAAAGCAGATCTCCACAATCGGCGCTATAGACCAGGCTTAGCTTGAGCAAGCAAACTAATTGTATTAGCTGTTTTGATTTGTCATTTCAGGCAACGACAGCCATTCACTTTCTTTGATAAACTGCTTCTAATTTGAGAGATAGCTCATTAGTTTATCCTTAGTGAAAATTGGAATGATCTTGTTCATCTCCAGCAACGCCTTTAGATAGTAGCCATACACCCAAATCCATTCCTATTTTAGGTTGGAAATAAAACAACAAAATTCATTATCCCACTGATTTATTTACTCAAATATATTGTTTCTTACAGGTCCATTGTGGTAGCTGAATCCATGTGCAGTTCTCGGCTGTGTTCCATCGTCTCTGTTATCATAATATGGCACATATTCCTTAGCAATTTTATCCAATGTTTTGATTCCAATGCTGTTTTTCTCCATGAGCATGCATTCAACTGTTGCAAGATGCAGCAGTGCGTTCTACGGTGAGAACAATTCTGGTGCTAGAGCAATAGCAATCTATGCGTTCGGTCTCAGCTAGAATTCACAGCGAGGATGTGAAGATTTATAAAGATCTTTATATATTCCTTTTCTAGTTATATACTAGAGAATTCTCTCCGACATATTGTCCATACTTGGTAATCGATTAGGAATCCAGTAGCTTCTTTCAAAGAATTGCATAATCAATGAGCTCCAAGATCTAAATGTCAATTTCTTTCCACTGGAGGTAACCACTTCCTTCACTGGGAGGGATGAACAATTTGCAGCGAAATCGACACATAGTTTCAGTAAGGCAGTCAACTCAATTGGAGCACCGTCCCTTTGATAAAAACCAAAAAACTTTATGGGTTTTGAAATCAATTTTACAATTTGAAATACCTGCAAGTAGCTGGGATACCTTTGTTGCCAGCTTTGACTGATGATCCCATTTTATCCATCCATGTCAAACAGTTATGGAGATTACCACCGATAATAAACCCAGTTTGCTCATCTAACTTTAAGGATATATTGAACCCTTCTGTATCCATGTTGGTGTCAATATCCCAGCCTGCTTTCCATTCCCTGAATTGAATCCCCTTTGCATGACTTGCTAAAATCTTATAGATAATTTCATGTATTTTCATGTATTTCTCAGTGCCAGCTTGGAGAAGCTCTTAGTGTTCCAGCATATCATCACTCAAGAATCTCATTTTGATTTATTTTTGTAAGATTTCACTGTTATTCGTGAAGTGAATGTAGTCCTTAATCGCTTTGATAAACCACCAACAAGCATCTCGAGAGTTGTATCTTGGATTAACTCCGTTGTTGAGAAGATTTGGGATTAATCCATGACGGAGAGTACTCGCAAACATGCAAATAATCGATAGGGCTTCAGAGTAGAGTCCAGGAATCAAGAGAGTACCTAGAAAAACAGCCAAAACAAACATTCAAATAAGATTATTTATTTACTCCCAACAGAAATCTCAAAGTTACCTCTAAACGCTATGAAGGTATCTCTCCCCCAGGCTCTCAACCATCCTGCTCCGAAATGCGGCAATCCTGCTGCCATGGAGATCTCATAGGATTCGAACTTCGTGGAAGGTAAGCTAGCAAGGAACTAATAATTTGCCAAGAAGAGACTCTTATGAAATTCTGATGTGAGTCGCATGGTATTTTCCGATTTGAATTTACTGTAGATAGCAAAATGAGCATGCTGCTGAATGTTCAAGATGAATTAGCAGAAATAATGAGGCACAAGGTATCGAGGGATGGTCTTCAATAAGTTAAAATACTATTCGATGTACTTAGTGATTTGCTCTAGATTTCCATTAGCTTTTTTCAATCTTCCAACTGCATAATCCAAATACCAATCCCCATCACGCAGATTCTAGAATAAAGGGCGACTCAAATCGTTCTTTAATGAAGCATCGTTCACTTCTTTGAAAACACCTATTGTTGAAGAAAATGCCAAAAAATGTCAAGAAAAACACCTAATAGTTGTTATAATTTCTACCTCCAAATCCAGCGAAATTAAGAGGTCCCTTGTTGGGTACGTTATACATGCCATAACCGCTGCGTTCATGTTCTTCTGTTTCGCAGGAGAAAAACAGATAATTCACATCGTTTACGTTGAGTGGCTAGTATAACGCTAGGACTTCATCACTTTAGATGTGTGCTATCATTTAGTTGAGATTCTGAATGCCTTGTTTCTAGGAATGGTGCAAGGCGCATTTCAGAACAATTGAAAGTGAAGGTGGAGCGTTGAAGAAACTCAAAACATGTTTTTTAGATTCTTCTAAATATTTGATCTCAGCATATTTGTGAATGTTAAATTCTTCTGTAATAAGAGCTTTTTTCCCTGTAATATGCTCTCCATCGCTTGCTTCTTCGCGTGTTTCTAAGTTGTCATGGGTTAGGAATATTCCTTCGATCGATGAAATTATCCCAGGACACTGGATGTCCACTAGAAGCTGATCAAACCAAAAAATAAAATATGAAAAAATTGTTGCATAAATTCGAAGAAAAATACCTTGGAATCAGTGGATGCCTAAGACTCTAATGCTGTCCTTGTGATGAGGAAGAAGAATGAGTCCTTTTTAGGTGTTTCTCTCATAACAGAAATGAACCCTTAAGGATATACTTCCGAGAATATAAACGGGTATTCTTTATTCAAAATCTAATTGATTTCTATGAATCTCTTTCTCGCTTCTCGAAGATTCGTGGAGGATCTAAACATTCCTTAGTTTTCGAATAATGTCACGTAGTTATTTTCATTCCTTGTTGGTTTCGTTTCATCTGCTGTCCAGACTCCATCGATAACGAATTTATACTCAATACTTCTAGCCTATGCAGACACCTTCACAATTCCGAGATATGTGAACTTCCCGAGATCATGCGTGCCATCGAAGTGATTCATTTTAATCCCAGTTTTCCAATCATCCCAAGTTCCACGGATTTCGATGCTTTCTGAAGATTTTTCGATTGTTAGGAGAATTCCAATGTCGATGAATTATTCGTCTCTTTCTATGACTTAACAATCAAAATTCATACGATATTTCCTTCTCTCGTTCACGACACTGAGTCTTTCAGGATATAACTCGTCGAAACCATAGACAGTGCCTGAATAATTCCCAAAATAGGATAGAAATATTTAGATAATTGCTAATAATTATAAATCTATTTCTATTTACCTTGTATAAAATGACTGAACGATGACAAAGCAATCAGCGAAAGAGGATACTTATGTGAAAAAGCCTTAATTGTTGCTTCATTATCATGTGATTAATCATAAGCGATACTTTTTGTTATGTGTGGTGTTAATATTTTCTTTTATGTTCTATCAGTGATGTCCGTTTGATAGAAGTGTTTCAGTGTCCCTGCAGTGATCTCCGACCCCCTTGAATGGGCGTTCAGCGATGCAAACAGTTGAGCAGTTGTAGAATTGTGCTTAAGTTCTCTTACCAGTGCGTTAAGTCCTAATCGCTTGCTGAAAAGTGCATCTTTTTCACCATCACCAGTGAATAACTCAGCGAAAACCAACAGATTCTTGTTCACATTCCTAGCACATCGCATGAGATACTCCCCGACGACTAATGGAGTGCTATGAGCGTTGTCTAATCGGAATCCATGGAAGACTTTAGCCATTTCTTGGACATATTTTTTCATACGTTTCCATAACCCTGGAGCATCCGTTTTTTATTATCCAAATCGAAGCTTGATCAGATCTCCCCAGATAAAGATATCACGACGAAGATAATGGAATTCGTTGTCTTCAGCGAAGTTCTTCAAGGGATCGTAGTCCTAAATTAAGCAGAAATCAAAGCAGAATAAATATTTTTGATGTGTAACAATAGCAGTTTATGGCAATTTATCTTACTAGAATCCATCCGTTGTTCGCTGCGAATACACCATTTGCCATTCTGGTGAAAAACCTTGGGACTAGAGGGCAAATATCTGAGACTTCCTTGTTATTTAGGACAATATGGTAGTGTCTGATCTGCTTCCTTGTGGATTCAAGTGCTTCTTTGATAAATCCAGCAACTCTTTCTTTCTGCAAGCTGTTCTGATGTGTAATAGCTCTCTTGAACGCTTCAATAGAAAACTGTCTTGGATTCTTGATGATTTCTTTCTCGCAAAGCTTATTGATATCCAGCTGAGCACCATATCTTTTAACGCCTAGGGAGGAAAAACAAAAACAAGGGGAAAATTAATAAAAATATATTTACAAAATATCCCATTGTTTTACCAATATTCGCTGCATTATCTTTGATAAAATCGAAGAGAATAGTGAATCCTGATTTAGCGAAGATGTTCTCATCATCATCGACATCGATTTCCTGTAGAATTATTGGAAGTTACTTCTCAGTGAGGGTTGCCTTGAATTGCTGGACAAACGCATCTGTGTCGAAGAGGAAATATTCCTCGAGTTTCAGCTTCTTGAAGACTTTGTTCTCTAAGAGAATTAGTATCTTTTCCAGCTCTTCTTCATTGCTGATTTGGTTCCCAGGGTAATCCTCTTCGCATCCATTGGCAATGGCATCACTGAAATCTTAAATCGCTTGATCCAACTCTAACGCTGCTGTGAGTTGTGGAGTATTTGATGGATTATACACAGCATATGGCATATCGAGGATCCACTCGCTGTCATAAGATGTGTGGTTGAGAAGAATATCCACGAACGAAAGTGCTCCATTCTTCTCGAGTTTATGAACGATGTGCTTGATTTCCCAGAATGGATTCGAAATCTTCATTTGTTCACGAGTTTTTCGTGGACTTGCATTTAATCTATTATTATTACTTTAACTCTATGAATGTATTGGCTTAGCTGGTGATAGATCCTATCGATTTTTCAATCTCTCCTCTTAGATTTATTAGCCTTAATGGTTGTTTTCTCTATTGTGATGATTCTCTTCCTCTTCTATTACTTTGTCTTCATTGATGTTCAAAGATATTTCTTAAGCCCCTGCGATTTTATGATGTCCATTACCGTCATATTCCCCCATTTCACTTGTTGCTATTGCACTATGACTTCTTCTAGATTCTTTACTTTTGATATGTCTAGCTGCTGGAGAATAATGTATCCCAGGACTATCTTTTTTATTGGATAATCTTGGGGAATGTAAATTACTGGAAGGTGGTGATTCTTTCGAATTATTGTCGTTACTGACAACCGAAAGGGAACTGTCTGAAACTAATAATTGATTATTATTGAATGAAGCGTCTTAATTGAAGATCTCAGGATTAGGTTAGAGATGATCTTTGATTGAATAGTAGGATTTACTGGAACCAAGTTGCTGAATCGGTGGGAAATGAAAACCATTGTAGCCCAGTTCAATTTGCTCAGACAAGAGATCAGCCCAGTCAGCGACGTTCCCTAAGGAATACGGCAATACAGTTTGGATGATGAGCTAATCCATTCCAATGGGTTTGCCTAATATGGAGATTCTAGGTTAGACCATAAACCATTCTGGTCTGCCAAATTTCTTGATGATTAAAGGTTCCTTGGAGGTATATGAAATGTCGTTTTAGAGGAATAAGACTTGCATTTAGAGTGATCCATCGAAGTCTTCTATTTGGAGATCGATTTCCCAAGAACCTTCAGCGTTAAAGAACCCACGAAAAACTGTGTATTTTTTGTAGAGATCTTGTTCTGTAATCGACATGCTGGATTCTTCGTTGATCACTGGTGCTACTGGATGAACATATTGCCCTTTCCCTTTGCAAGCTGATGGGAAGTTTGTTACAAGAATCGGGGAGGTTTCTTGTAAGTGGAAGGAATCTAAAATGATAGAAACTTTGTCTTTCGCGTGGACGACAAATTGTTTCTCGTGACCATCTGGAAACCCGCCATTGACATCAAGATACAGAACATATGACTCACCTTGATGTCCATGCGTGTGCGTGTGTGAGCGATGCTTGCCGGAGGCAGAATGTGCCATTTCGATTATTTTGGATGCGCTATTTAGCTTATCTCTTTGGTAATAAAGTAAAATCTTTGCCTAAAAAAACGGACTTGAGTGTGTATGCGTGTGCTTGTGTTTCTATGTGTCAGCTTGATCCCTTTTCTTTTTGATTCTTCACCTTGTTGGAATGTTTTGTAATAATATATGATTCAAGGGGAAAAGAAGAGTAAATGAGAGAGAGAGCTCTTTTGATCATAAGAAGAATAATAAAAATTATTGTTTCCACACAAAAGAAAAACGTAAAGAATCGATTAGATTAGATTTGATCGACGATCAAAGCACTCCTAACAATACATATTGCTCAATCAAATAACAAGATCAATATGAGGAAATGTTACAATATTTACTGGTAATCAATCGGGACGTTTTGAATGCAGAAGGATTTGTTTATGCTACAATTAGAGAGAACGAACCACAACAAAAAACAAGATATTTTTTGTCATTTTGATTTTTTTCACCTATTACTTGATGATTCTTGTTTAATCAGTAATAAAAACTACTAAAATCCTTTATCAACACTAGTTTTTTCTACTTTGAATAGATTCTTGCGCATTATCACCCTCTTTTGAAGCTTAAAACTCCCCCTTCTCCCCACAGAGTTGATTTATATAAACTTATTTTTGAAAAATCAATCCTACATCCTAGTTACTTAGGATAAATTATTCGTCAATCTCGAGAGGATGATATTCACTTAAGGAAAACAACGACTTTTACGTTATTTTTCACTTGGGAGTCTGAAAAATATGTCTCAGCAGAGTGACTTTCATACTTTTTTACCTTCAAAAACAATGAACCGAATGAAAATCGCAAAATTTTTTAGAGCGAAATTAAGAAGAAGGAAGTAAAGAAGACGTAGATTGATAGATAAGAGTGACGTATTAACTTACGCAAAACAGATGATTAATTCGCAATTATCTTCTGCTGTTGATACAGTGGCTGATATTGATTATTATTTTTCCTTTTGGATGGCTAAGAAAAAATTAACTTGAGATTTTGTTACTCTTTAACTATTTCACTTCCTATTACCCTCACTCTCTCCCAAAAAGGTTTTTTTTATCTTTTCCTTGTAGTGAATCGAAACTGGGTTAGTCCTATTGATCCTAAAAAATATTTTCAAACCTGACAAGCTTCCCAACAAATTAAACACTTAATATAGCTGATGTTATTTCGAAATTGTTGTCTATCTATCTATTATTCGTTGAAATAAATTAAGAATACCAAAAGCTAGCCAGCAAAACCAACAAAATTCGCTTACGATTTGTTTTAATGTGACTACTTCATTGGGGGAATTTTAAGATTTTGGGTGTTTCACTATCATATTAATCAAAGGGATATTTTGTTCAGAGATAATCCCTGTGTGTGTAGGTACCTTCTTTTTAAGAACTGACATGTTAATATTTACATTCTGAACGACATATGCTTTCAAATCTTATTTATTATCCATACCAAAAACATGATAATTGAATTTCTTTATTAGTTAAGGTTAAGAGAAGAGAAGAACACATTATTTTCAAACTTTTTTAACTAAAAAATTAAGGATTCCATTTAAAAGAAGTATCACAACACATACAGACAACATAATATTTATTAAACAATCTCATCTCTCTCTCTCTCATTCTCATTCTCAGCATCATTCTGAATCAGTATCATGCGTGCGGAATGCTTCATCACTGAAGTTAATATTATCAAGTTATTTTTAAAATTAAAACTTTCCTTTCTGCAATTCTTCATTAAAACTAAATCCGTACACACCTGCTCTTCCACTGTTTAAGAAATCATCTGAAATACCTTGATTCTTCTTTTAGCATCCCTCATATTCCCCATGTCCGTCATCTGCATAGAACCTACCGTCATTCCTTCTAGCATTCTACTCTCCATGTGACAACTAATTCTCCCTAATATTATATGTATTATTAGCATTCTAAATCCTGAACTGCTACTAAATCGCTAGAGACAACTACTCATCCATATCGCCATCTATATCTCCATGCGTTTCTCCATTTTCAGTCAGCTGATTCTCATTAACATTCATACTATTTCTAATATATATATTTTATCCCACACAATGATTATCAGCTTCTCCACCTACTCCTGCAGCAGTTGTAATCATCCCCCCATTGACTAATCCAACTTATCCCTTATTCTGCTAGAAGAACTGCAGTAAATTCAAATGTGACGCATATGTTGTCGAATTCGGTAATGATCTTAACGATGCATGTCCATCGAGTTCTTAATAATCCTACTCATCTCTTAACAAAATAGCACTGCTATCTTGCGTTGTTTCTTGACGAGAAGATATCGTCTAAGAGATTCTATTATTAGTATTGTTATTGTTATGTGATCTCATCTATTGCTAGCAATCTTAACCAGTTTACATTAAATATTATTATTAATTATTTTATTTATTCATAGCTATGGAATACTACTACATCTGTAGATTCCCACTTTTCGGCGGTAATAGCAATTATCTCTACAATTAACTTCCACTATTCGTCGCACTGGAGGTGCTATTCAACAAACCATGCTGCATGTTAGCTACACCAACACCTCCATTTGAGTTATTCACAACACTTTGCAAATAATTAGGATTACTCATGACACTGCATTACTATTATAACACACTGCAATCATGGTTACCAATACTGTTAGTACTCCCAATGCTGTTAGCGTTCGTAGCAGCAATTCCAATGTTGTTACTACTACTATTCGGCATGCTTTAGACTAGATTCGACACAAGAGCTTGCACTGTTTATGATTTCTCTGTGATTATCCCGACTGATTGTTTCAGTATTTGTTACCTCGCCGATTAGAATCGAGAGCTGGAGGATAATTGCTATTATGAAGATGCTGTGGAGGATACAGACGATTTCTCAGGTAGAAGCTTCGTTGTTGTGCTTAAATGAGCTAACGACTATTAAGACAGTGGAAGAGATTATTATTATTATGTTTTCTTTGAGCTGGTGTTACTATTACCTATCTTAGATCCTCCTGGTGTCATTGATTGCTATTGCTTCTTGGTGATGCTGTTTAGATTAGTATTACTAGTATGTCTCTTTGCTTTTGCTGAGGAGGTTGATTTAGTGTTATTCCTATTAACGCTTTTCAAAGGTGATTTAGCTGGAATTGTAACAGGATTAGGAGTGTTATTATTCTTTGATTAAGATGCTTTATTCCCAGTACTGCTATGGCGAATATTAGAATCAGTTGTGTTTGTTCGTTACTACTGCTTTGACTATTTAAGATTTTACCCTTTCAATTCTTGCTAATCAAGCTCGTCATCATCTTCAATACCTGACTAAGGTGGAACATTCTCTTATCCTTCTATCATATCCTATTACTCTTTCTACTACCCTTGGCTCTTCAAAATCTACCTCTCCTTTAGCAACAATCCTAAACATTCTTGTAATTTATTACATTTCTTATTTAACCCCGCATTCTCCGATTAAAGTGCTAATAGTTACTATTAATCGATCGTTTACTTATGCGCAGCTAGCAATTATGTATTCTACCTATGCAACTACGAATTCTACAATAATTGTTAATTCAACAACCCTTCGGAGGATTCTCTTGTGCTTCTTGCTACGGATTCACTGATTCTCGCTGCTGTTTCACTGTTCCTAGCAGATATTTCACTAGCTTAGAGTTGATTTAATTCTATTAGTGCAGATTGGTATTTCGATCGCCATTCGGATGCACTCCGAGAGAGTTTCTGAAGTTCAGATGATTCACGAATACGTTCGTTACTTGAATGCGTTACTTGTTCTTGGAGTTGTGTGTTGATTGATAGGATTGTGTGGAGTTCCTTTTCAGCAAGAGGGAGACGCTCAATTAGCATAAGTACTTCATCACAACTCAAACCGAGACGCTTCTAAAAAGGAAAATATTATAAAAAAGTTAAATTTTCTCAAAAGATATTATAAATGGAAGTTAAAAGCATAAATTTATATTTCTTTCTTACTTCAACATCAAGATATCTCTCATAATGCTGTTTCTGCTGTTATAGCTGTTATATCTGCTATTCTTCCTTTTTATTCTAGTCTTCCATTTCTTTTTATGGTATTTATTCTTACAAAACCACTTTTTCCTTTAACAATTCCTCCATTTCCAATTCTTTCCTTTTTATCTCCTCCTATCCTAATTCCATCTCCTATCTCATCCTCTCCACTATCTCCTCTTACTCTTTCTTCTATTACTTCATCACTTCCTATATCTCTTCTATTTCTCTTTATTTTCTTTCCTATTCCTCTTTTATACTTTAATTTTCTATTTTCAATTCCTGCATCTAATTCTGCATTCCTGCGAATTCCCCTTCAAATACATCTTTCACAGCTAAAAACGAATGTAACTCACTAGTTAATCTCTAATTCTCGTTCTTCAACAGCTAATACGCTGGAGTGGCTGATTCATCTAAACAACCAACTTACTCTCCCTCGAATCCTTACTAAATACCTTAACCTCGTAGATGCTCTTAAATAATCTCAAACAAGTCAATCCTCGTATCCTTCAATGCCATAATAAACTCACTTATCACCTTCAACTCCTTCTATAACCCATTTATAGTCTCATTCGCTTTTCGCTCAATATCTTCTCGTTTTTCTCTTTCTTCCTTCTACACCTTTTCAATAATTTCCTTGTATTCTCTCTCCAATTCCATTTATTTCACCTAATTCTTCTAATCCCTATCACTTTCCTCTCTTTCTCTATCTCTCAATCCATTTATAACATTACTTTACTCATCTATTTCACTTTTTAGCTACTTGATTCGATCCAATTTATCCTTACAATCCTTCTCTAAACTTTATGAATATTATTATTATAAACTCTTATTATCTATTTCAGTCTTCTAAAACTCCTTTAACACCTTGTTTTCATCTAACAACCCTTCAAGTTACCTATGTAGCCCTGCTATTTCTTGATTTTATCTCTCCATCGCTGCATTCTTCTCTTAAATCAATTTTTCATTTATTTATGACATTTCTAAATTCATTCTATCCTTCATTTTTTCTAATTCTTTTCCCATTTCCATCATTTCCTCTTCCTTTCTTCTCAGTTTCTCCTTTAACCCAATATTCTCCTCATTCGACATCAACAAATAATAATTTACCGATGCAAGTTCACTCGCTAATTCACTTGTTTCCTTATTCAACTCAATTTACTTCTATTCACTAATCTTTTTCATTTCTTCAACTTCTCTCATCGTCTACTCAAACTATTCTCTAATCCCTCGCACACTCTAACTAGCTAGTCTCTCCCTCACACCAGCATGGATTAGCTCTTGTAGTTATTATGTTATTTATTATTCCATTTTCACCTTCCTATCAACAGGTAATTCTTGAGATAAACCATATGATAAAACTGACTTTAATAATTACTTCAATCCATCTTCATTTGAATCCAAATAACAAAACTAATTCTGTTACTACTCCTTCATCAATTACTAATGATTAACACTCCCCATTTCGACACCATCTTAGTCTCTACAGCTGACTTACGATAAATGCCCAAGATTATTCCCATTCTACATTTAATCTTTTATCTACTAATATTTCACTGATATCTCCTCTAAATTACACCTCAACGATATGTTATTCTTCACGATTTCATTCAAATACTTCTAATACGTCTAATTACTCTTCCCATCTATCATACTTCCTTCCTTTCCACTTTATTACTTCCCATCTACTTATTCTTTATTTATCAACTCCGTCACAAATTACGTACTAGCTTTGTCTAGATTCTTAATCGTATCACCCATGTGATTAATCTACTTCTGCATAAGCTAATTATCTCTTTATAGCTTCGCTATCCGCTCTTTACTTCCAGCTTAGTCTAACAATGCCATGTGCAAGTCTGTCTTCGCCGAAAGTAACTCTTCCTCTAGTGCTTTCTGTAAAGCTGATTTCTCTGCAAGTTCGCTAGTCATTTCTTCTAAATGACACTATAACGCTAAGAACTGCTAGCCTTCGCCGTGGGTTTAACTTCTCCCACCATCACCTCCACTGGTCATAAGAGATAGGTAGTTCTTGGATGAGCTTTCTAACCCTAGATGACTGGTTTTAGCTGACCAATGAGTTGTTGTTTTCTTGGATACTGGGGTGGATTCGCCAATGTTGTTGTGGTTGTTTTCTAGGATTGGCTATTATTGCTCTAGCAAGGCTATTTATCTGCTGTTGATGATACTATTATTGTTAAGCTACTTTTTTTCTTGAATTCTACGGATTTCTTCTTCGTTCTCAGCGTATTATTACTGAAGCTGCTATTCTAGCTTATGGTTCTCTAGCCATTATGGATTGTTATCATATGGTTATTCTACAGCCTTCTTGTTGGTATGGTTGAAGATGCTTTGATCAGTAGTAGTGAGATCAGCATGACGATCATGATCGGTATTTTACTTTGCATGGGAGGTAATATCTTGATAGTATTGTTATTGTTCTTGCACTTTACTATTCTCTATTTAGATATTCTTATCTGATTCTTGTCCACTGGTATTCATACTTACTCCTCTGAAAGTCATCTCGACTGTTGCTTGTTATTATTGCTATTATTAATTCAATTATTCTTTTTGCTATTCGAATAACTTTTTAGCGCTTTACACCATTTATTGCTCATTCGTTCGATTATGGCAATCAAGCAGACTCAAATTATGCTAATGACGATGCTTCGAGTGACTGGAAGATAACTGCATGAGCTTAGCTGATTAAGAAGGTAGAATAGGAGATCTATCTGCGTTGTAGCGATCATGCGTAGAAGGAGAAGGAAATGCTGAAGACATACGAGGGAGTCTACCTAGGAGTTTACTACTACTGCTGTTATTATTGTTGTTGTTGTTTTCAGCCATCGAGTGGTTGCTGCTCATCGCTTGGCTTGCAGAAGTGGATTTATCAAAAATGATAGAAAGATTGTTTTCTTAGTTATGGATGCAGCTGCTGATATGCTCGTTTTATCGATCAAGTCAAACAGAAAAAGATTAATTAATTTTTTCAATAAATTGTTTGTTATTTTTTGTTTTTTTTCAAATAATCTAACTGAATCAAGGAAAGGGAAGGAAGGCAAAAAGAACTAAACGAACAATTGATTAAAAGAACATATTTTCAAAGGTATTTTGTTGCACTATCATTATGCTGTTGAGTAATTATGATTTATTCAAAAAGAAATTTTAAAGCAACTTCTTGCTTTTTAACAGAATGGAACAGGAACTGCATTCATTAAGCATCAACAATACAAATAAACAAATAACACAGCCAATAATAATAATAAGTATTTATTTTTAAACTACAATTGTGTAAAATATCAAAGAAGATAATGGAAAAATGTGTTGTTGTAATTCTTTTTAAAGATATTTCTAGTATTGTTTTTGTTTGATTATGCTATTACTCAATGAGATTTCATTAATTTTCACTGGTGTTTTTAACTATTTAATTAATACTCTCAAATAGACGCCGCACAAAAAAAGAATAGAGTTTAGGAAAATATCAAAGAGAGATGTGCGCATTCACATATGTTTTATCTTCACTATAAGAACATAACAGAATGCTTATGATTCTCTTAAAAAATAATAAAGATAAATACGCCTCACCAATTAATTCAACTCAAGGATGTATGCACAATTTCTTCAAAAGTATTAATTATATTTCTTTTTAGAATATTTCCTTATTTCCTTAAAGCCTTTTATTTTTCTAGACCCTTCTTTTTCATCCAATGGAGGATTTTTATTGTTTTTTCTCAAGAAGTCTTTCTATTTCCACAATCCCAAAAAAAAAAAGAAGAATAGATAGATCAAAGGTTTCATGAATGTTCACCTCAATATCGTGTGATGGGTAGTTTATGATTTGATATTCACTAAAATAGACTTAAAAATGACGAAGGGAGAGCGAGAGAGAGATTGACAATTAATCAGAGATACATATTTTATAGGATGATGATTTCTGTTCTTTTGATTCTCAACTTATTAAAACCTCAAATCGGAGCAGGGAATTGAACACCAATTATTATGTATAATTTATTAGATATTTAATTTATTACTAAACTCCAAACAAGAGCCTCCATTAAATCAATTTATCATCTGCTTCACAGATCTGATAATTTACGCCTCTACTCAGAGAATTATTTCTCATAAAAGTCATTTCATTGATCATTTGTAGTTTCTTTGGATAATAATTAAAATACTAAAAGAATGCTATTCTTCCTAGCTGTATCTTCGTTCATCTTGATTGCTGTAATGCGTCTGAGCTTGAAAAATTCCTAAGATGATTGCAGATTTACTATGGAAAATCAAGGATACATAATTCAACTTCATAACCCTGCAGAAAACAAAATTCTAGATGGAATTAACGAGATTATCCTTCAAGATAAGTATTTAGACTTGAAATCCATCAATTTACAAGGTCAATAACAGGAATAATAAGACCAAGAGTTATTGAAAATATTCTCGAAAGTTCCAGAAAACAAAAATAAGTTATTAATCCCATAAAAAAATTAAGAAACTGATGGAATTAATAAAGGAAATTTGATCAGATGGAAATGTTAGAAAACACAACTAACTAATGAAACCTACTAGTATTATGAATATTACAGCCTAAAGCTGCAAGGATAGGTTGATGCTTTCAATATCAACAACGATGAAGAGTTCTTAAATTGCTCGGAGATGAAAATTCGTTTAATCTTTACTCATGGTACCGCTGGTATTTCTGATGGTCAAAATCAACTTAAACTAGCTAATTCTTCCAGAAAAGAAGGCAGCTCAAGGAAAAGATGGATGGAATTTATTAAATTAGCGATTATCCTCTTTCTCGCTGTTCTATTGCTATTTACAATATTCTCTATGGATAGCTAAAGCAGCAAGGATGTTAACATGCAACTACAGGAAGATAGATAAAACAACAGTGATAGCTTTAGCGCAAAATCATGATAATGTAATAGACAATAATTGATTTTGTTAGTTATCACAAACACTAACTGGATAATAGATTTTAATAAGAAATGTAAAAAATCTTAGTTGAACAAAATTCCTCTCAACGTATATTCTCCATAAATAGTTTAGTTCTCTTCTCCCTTCATGTGAGCTGGCTTTTCAAAAACTGCAGGTCACACGCATCAAATGATGTTCACAGTTTTAATAATTAATTGTATGTTTATTGTTTATTTATTATTTTTCAATGCGAATGGCAAACATTTTTTGAATTAAAAAAGGACCAAATATCAAAATATTTTCAAATGAAATCCATGAAGATAAGGCCTAGGATGCTTTTTGCTAACAAAAGCTTCTATTCTTCCAAGAAAAGCGACAAGGAAGTTTACTTCGCTACATTGAAAAAGCAATAATGAGGATAAATTCATGAATGTGTTAAACTTCCTTTCCAAATAGCTAATGATTAGTGTTTATTCTGGCTTGGAAGTACCTTTTATGAAAAATACTGTAATAAAAGAACTAATGCTCCTTAGTATTTTGTTTTTTATCCCCTTTAATCAGAGAATAATAGTGAATGACAGTATTAAAAAATAAAGTAAACAGAACATTGTTTGATTACAAAAACAAAATTAAATTAGAGACTCTAAGAAGGTAGAATCTTATTATTTATTTAATAGGAAAATTCTAGCCTCACATTTCACATTGGCTGTTTTGAATAAAAGATTTGTTTTTAGCATAAAATAAAAGACTAATTAAAATGAAAATTTCTTATTTTATTATGCCTAATGCAAGTCTGGTTGCTCGCAAGAAGAAGGCACATAACTTAAATGATCTATTCATGAAGAAATATGAGTCTATTCGAAAGATTGAGTCAAGAGCTTTTGAAATCTCCAAAAAATAGATAAAAAATGGAAATATTTGATTTAAAAATTATTTAGTATGGGTGGTCTCTTGAAAAATGTTAAAGAACAGAGGATCAAATCTTAGGGAAGATTAAAAGAAATTAAACATGCATCATATGGAAGAGATTAAGAAGAGTTCGTGATGAGGGATTGTCTGTCATGATTAATTCTACGAAAGAAAATAACCTCAGGGAATGATGGAAATCAATTTAGAAAGGGGTGCTAATTGGCTTTAAAAATAGGAGCTGCAGAGTTATTATTAAAAGAACTGTTAATTAATAGAATCAAAACAAAACAAAACAGAAAACAAATACACTTTTAACAATCTTGAGATTGCAATAATTATCAGAACAAATGGGTTGCTAGACTTCACGTAACGAGATAAGCTCAGCTATTCAGGCTAAGATCCCTGATGCAAAGTTTAACATTGACAAAAGTGACAGATATTACATCGTCTAGCTATTCACAGGATGTCTCGCAGAGATGGCGTACTACATCGAAAGTGACAAGGAAGCTGCGATCATTGATCCTCTCAGAGAAATCGACCCGTATCTGGAGATAGCTAAGAAAAGAGGCGCGACAATTAAGTATGTGTTTTTGACTCATTTCCATGCTGATTTCGTGTCTGGACACTGCGATTTAGCTAAGAAAACTGGTGCATAAATTGTCTTTGGACCTACTGCCAAGGCTGAGTTTGAGTTCCATTTAGGAGCTGACAATGAGATTTTCAAGATCGGATAGGTTGAATTGAAGCTTCTCCACACTCCTGGACATACTCAAGAAAGTAGCAGTTACTTACTTCTTGATTAATCAGTTCAAAAGGCTGTGTTCACTGGTGATACTTTGTTCCTCGGTGAAGTTGGCAGACCTGATTTAGCTGTCAAAGCTGGTGAAATCACTAAAGAAGATCTCGCAGGATGGATGTTTGATTCTTTGCGCAATAAAATCATGAAATTAGACCATAATGTAACAGTCTATCCAGGACACGGTGCTGGCAGTCCATGTGGCAAGAAAATAGCTGAAGGTGCTTCGGATACTCTTGCGAATTAACTCAAGACAAATTACGCGCTAGATGAGAAAGTCACAAAGTAAGACTTCATCAACATCCTCACTGCTGATTTACCCACACCACCGATGTACTTCTTCCATGATGTCGCTATGAACAGATCCAACGCATTACCAGTTGACTCCATTTTAGAGAAAAACTTCAAATTCCTGAACCCTTAGTTGTTCTTAGCTGAACTCTAAAAACATCCTAATATCCTTATCCTCGATTCTAGGCCACCAAAGGTATTCGAAGCTGGGTTTGTGAAGGGATCAATCAATGTTTCCCTTTCTGTAAACTTCGCTATCTTCGTTGGAACACTCTTCAAGCCAGATACACTTTTCTTGATAGTCAGTGAGCCAGGAAAAGAAAAAGAAACCATCGTGAGATTAGCTAGAATCGGATATGATAATGTTCTCGGCTGTCTCGAAGGAGGCTGGGCGGAATTCAAAGCCGGTGAAGGACATGCAGTGAACTAAAATTCAGATAAAATCAATAGCATCCCCGCAACTGAGCTTAAAGGTGATGAATACATTGTTGATGTCAGAAATGCACCTGAACTCACACATGGATCAATTGAAGGAGCGATTAATCTACCCTTATCATAACTCCAAGTGAAACTCGTCAGCGGAGAGAACTTACCAGAAATCCCTAAAGACAAACCAGTTTACTTGCATTGCAAATCAGGTGCTAGATCAATGATTGCATGCAGTCTTCTGAAAAAAGCTGGTTATGTCAATCAAATCAACGTTGACGGAGGGTTTGATACTATCAGCAAAGAAAATCACAAGGTTAAGTTTATTAATCTCAACAAATGAAAGAGGAAAAAGCTAATTTGATTTGATTCCCTAGCGGAACAACATAGACTTTAAGTTCTAAATAAGAAACTACATATAAATACATATCTACATGTCTGTGTTGTCTGTGTGCGTGTGCTAATTGTTAGTTTCATTCATTGATTCAATCAAATTTATCATCAAAACATTCTACTTAACTAACATCTAAAATCCTCACAATATCCGTGGCATATTGAATATTCGCAGCAAATCTATACCCTTCATCCCCACAATATTTCCCTTTATCTGCTAATTCAATCACAGATTCATACTTCGGATAATCAGCGACTTGCATTGTTCGCCCTTTCAAGAATATTCGAAATTCTAAGATTTTCCTGAGATTTCGTGTGTTGCGATTGGAAAATAAACTCGATCCTTTGAGTTAATTCACAGTTCTATAGTCATTACCATTCTCGCAATAACTCATTTCAGATGATATTACTGATTTCCCTTCTTTTATTGCAGATTCACTCATTAATCCAAAGTAAAATGAAGGGTTGTTCTAACTGTGCTGTTCCATTTCAACTCGGATAATATACTTATTCTCAGGGATAATAACGATATCGAGATGACCTTGTTTACTGATGTTATAAATGTCTGTGTGAGTGATCTCAATCTTATCTTGAATTCTCTCGATTTCCAGGAATTATTAGGAATCTTTGTAGTTGAGATGTGGCTTGAATTAAACGGAATTAAGAAATGATTGAGTGGGTTCTTGGAAGAATGAAATTGAGTTGATTGTGTTGAGAATGTGTGTGGTAGAGGCAGGGAGTGATTCGGTGTTGAAGGTTTTAGCTGCTTGGGTGTACTCATCGGTGAATTAAGTGAGGGTTGCATTCTTTGCAGATGTGTTGTCAAGGAGTTCGCAGATTGTAGTGTGGATTTGATTTTAGATTTAAAGTTGGGTAGATGGTTCTTCAGGAAGATCTTTCTGTTTCAATTGTTAACTCAGCAAGTTCACGAGTTCTTCAGCTTTGTCATTGTTTTGTCCGAGACAATTCTGGAATTTCTATTGAATCGAGGAAATGTTACTGAGTTTTAGTTTCGTTTTAGCTTTTGCATGAAATATAGCCTCAGATATCTTCTCCTGCAGCTCTTTGAAGTATTCATCAACTTGGAGAATAAAAGAATCAGTTTAGGTAGCTATGTTTTAGAGAGACGACTCGTGAGTCATGAGAGTTTAACTGAGATTAAGCATAGCTGTTCCATCTTTTGATTCCAGTAATTCTTTAATGGTGATGACTTCTTGCATGGGAATGTTATCCTCGCGGAGACAAATTATGCAGATTCTGTGATTGGTTGTATCTTTGGATATCCGCAGAAGATCCAATGGATATTTGGAGTGTTTGATGCATTTATCTTGTGTAAGTTTGTTTTCTAAATCAAAGCGTTCTTGTGATTTGTCCATTGTTTTTTTTTAAGAAAAGGAGAGAAAGAAGGAGGAGAAGTAGATATTAAAGAGGTTTATATTGTAGTTGTTGTAGTTGCGATTTTTAATTCGTTTTAAGATGCTAGTTTAAGATAATCAAAAGGAAGATACTCTCTCTCTCCCAAGACTAATTCCACTATTTTTAATATCATATAAAACACATTCTATTTGATTATCTAATTTTTTAGATATGTGCTGTCTTTGTTATAAAATTCAAATCTTAACTCAAACTATGTGATTTTTTCTTTGTTTGTTCCAATATTCTTTTTTGGTTTTCCATGGATTTATTTCATGAAAACAAACAATACAATATTATTATTGCTGTTAATTAAGCTTGTTTTGCTTGAATTCTTTATCTGTTTTTAAGCATCATTCTTTTGATTTTTCTAAAGTGTTTTTCTTTGATAAAGTAAGTTTTTTAGATGATCCCTCCAAGAGTATGTTCTCTTTTCTTTTTCTTTTTTAAATTTTTTTTTTTCAGCTAAGAATTTGCCTTCATTTTTCAATAATAATCATAAATATGACATGGCAAAGTTACGAGTTAATTAACTATTCCTTTTGTTCTCTTTGTGACAGATTATTTAATTTTGTTAATAGTCAATTTCAGAAAATAATAGACATATCTATGGGATAGAATGGAAATAAAGCCAAAAATAGTCCAGAAAAAATAATTAGTAAGAAGATAAAATAAGAATAGACTCAGAATTTAATTAAGAATATCGGGAAATTACAATCGCAGTCAAGTTGGATTATACATATCGGATGGAGAGGAGAGCAAGTTAAAGGTTTTTATGATTTTAGCTATCATAGCAAATTATCATTTTTGAGTTATTTTTTTAAGAATTGACTAAGCAATAAAAATTCTATCAAATAAAAATGAACGAATAATTTTCATTTAAAATATCCCTTCAATTTTGATAACATTGCTATTAAGTTCTTTCATTTTTATTCAAGTTTTTCTCTCTTAGTTCCTTTTATTTGATTCTCCCTTTTTTGAGCTTGTCAGAAATGATACAGATTCAATTATTTAATTATCCCGGAAACTGTGAAATTATTGTAAATTTTGGGATTGCACATGTAAGAAGACGACCAAATCTTACGGCCAGCTCTAATAAACATTCCCAGATCGCTCACTATTTCCTACAAAATAAGATTAATCACCAAAATAGTTACAAATCTACTACATTAATTAAGCACTTTTTGTCCTTTCACTAAAACCTTGAAAATCAGCTAAACTAAAAGTGATGAACACTTTGGATAATGACCTTCACTCTCCAAAGAAACTATTGGATCAAACTATAAAAATATCTCCAACTCAGAATACTGAAAAAAATGCTCCTGTGGATATGACATTCAAGGACGTGAATTATGGAGTCATTGTCAAGCATTCTCATAAGGAGATTCTTAAAAACATCAGTGGGGTCTTCAAAAGCGGAACGATGACTGCAATCCTCGGAGCAAGTGGTGGTGGTAAAACATCTCTCCTAAACGTGCTTTCTGGAAAAATAAAACATGAAGGGAATGTCAAATTAACAGGGGAAATCAAAGCTAATGGAAAAACCTTCTCCAATGACGAATTCAATAAATTCTCAGCATATGTCATGCAGAACGATGTTCTTTTGGAAACCTTAACAGCCAAGGAATGCCTCTAATTTGCTGCCGATTTTAAACTCTCTGGGACTGAAGAACACAAGCGTATTAGAGTAAACGAAGTCATCCATGCTTTGAAGCTCACGAAATGCTAAAACTCTTACATTGGAGGATATTTCCTAAAAGGCATTTCCGGTGGTGAACGCAAACGAGTCAATATCGGCTGTGAGCTCATCACTGATCCATCTGTGCTGTTCTTAGACGAACCCACTTCTGGGTTAGATTCCTTCACAGCATTCATTGTGATCTGCTCCCTCAAGGAATTTGCGAAGAAACACAACAAAACTGTCATTATGAGCATACATTCTCCCAACACTGATATTTGGAATCTCTTCGACAAGATAATCCTTCTCGTGCAAGGCCGAATGATCTACTAAGGAGACCAACATTCCACATTAAATTACTTCAAATCGGTTGGGTTTGTCTGTCCTAAAAACACATGTATTGCAGATTATCTAATGAAAAAAATGACTTCCAGTGAAGAAAATGATAAAAATTTCCCTATACTCTTCGACAGCTACGACAAAATCCTCAACAGCTAAGTCCAAACTGAAATAAATTCCATTTCCACCCGCGAAATCCCCATGAAACAAGTCAGCACAAGTTTCTTCTATTAAACATCTAAAATCGCAAAACGCACATTTCTCTCCATGAAAAGAAATCCTATACTCCTCAGGACTCGTGTCATCTAAGCCATCGTCCTCAGTGTTTTTATCGGGTTAGTATTTCTCAACCAAAATAAGATCCACCATGACAGCACATACACGGATGTGTAAAACAAAATCGGTGGATTGTTTCTCTGTTCGATGTCGATATTCATGCAATCTCTTAATGCGATTATTCTCTCCTTCCCAGCGGAAAGAGTCGTTTTCTTAAAAGAAGAGAACTCTAAGTACTACTCGACGCTTGCGTATCTGGTAGGGCGACTCTCCTTGGAGTACATAATCATCTCGATTGCTCCTGTGATCATGGCTGTAGTGACGTATTTTATGATCGATTTAAACCAAGATAAACCAGAGTATTTCTTTTATTTTTTATTGCTACTTGTAATTCTTTCCTGGACTGGAAATGCTCTTGGATTGATTTGCGGCATTACCCTCACGAATCCTAGAACATCCTCTGCACTTCAGCCAGTTTTCAAATTACCTTTCATATTATTCTCTGGATTCTATAAGAACAGGAATGACTATGCATCTTGGATTGGTTGGATTTAGTATATTTCTCCGTTTACGTATGGACTAGAAGGGCTAACAACGAATGAATTTGAAGGAGTAGACGCACCATTTGACTTAAAAAAGACTTATGATTTCAATATTGGAAAATGGAACTGCTTCTATATTCTAATTGGTCTCTTCGCTGGATTCTAGATGATAGCAATTTTTTCACTATACTCGAAAAGAGGCACGCTGCAGTGAAACAGCAAAATAATTGTCAGTTGTATTTATTTGTATTAACAACTTTTACCTTTTTTTCCTTGTAAAAACCCTTCGAAGAGTCTTACATTTGAATCAATGTTTGATTACATGAGAAGTAATCAAGTAAAAAATCTCTATTGATTAAAGACTTTTGTTATTAATTTGTTCTTTTCAAAGAAAAAATAGATAGAACAGATTAATTGACGTGAAATCATATTTGCTTTATGTTATTACACTCAATCAACTTGCTGGTTATTTGAGAAATAACCCATGGAAGAATTTCCAAAGCTAAAACTTGTGGATTTTGTTTAATCGGGGCCTGCAGAACCTTGTCTAGTTTAATTTAAGGAGGTTTTACAAAAAAAACTAAAAGAGTATGAATCTATATTTGTTTGAAATAGACCTATTTTATGCAAAAATACACCTAAAACAATATAAATCTCTCAATCATCAACTTAAAATAGTTTTTGGTTGTGAGTCCCTGAATTTTACAAAAAAAGAAGGTAAAAAATATCTTGAAATTGAGTGAGACAAGAAATGAGGAAAATTATGAAAGTTTCCTAATATGTAATTAAAAGAGTCTATTTTATTATTGGATTACTGGGAATGCAAGGAAGAAAAAGGAAGCTTAAAGGTAAGACATGAAGGGGGATAAAACAAGATCGGGTAAATGGGGATAGGATGAAAATAGAAAAATTGTCAACTTTGTTTACTGAATTCTTATCTATTTAGGTAATTATTTTTAAGATTATGCTAGTCTAACACTAACCAACATGAATGCCCAAAAGATATTCTCACAGGTAAACTTCATTTGTTTTTGAAGGAAAAACCTTATTATCAGAGTAAAGTCTTTGGATTACAAATAATATCTAAAAACTGTAAAGAAAGTAAGTTATTATTATGTTGAATCTAGGTAATTACTGCTTTAAATTAGGGGAGAGCAACACAAGCTCATATGGCATGTCATAATTATTAAAACTAACATATAAACAATTCCTCCAAAACATTGAAATATGTCAACTGTTACTACTGTAGCCAAAACTGATCCTGCTGCTGTTGATAATGCAGTCACACAAAATTCATTACATAATACTAATGCATTTCATAGCAGCACACCCGTAGATTTGACTTTCAAGGACATTAACTATGGAGTTGTTGTCAAACATTCTCACAAAGAAATTCTTAAAAATCTCTCAGGAGTCTTCAAGTGTGGCACGGCAACAGCAATCCTAGGCGCAAGTGGTGGTGGTAAAACATCCCTATTGAATGTGCTCTCAGGAAAAATATAAAACTCCAGTAAAGTCAAATTATCCGGTGAAATCAAAGCAAATGGCAAAACTTTCTCGAACGACAAATTCAATAGATTCTCAGCGTATGTCATGCAGAACGATATTCTCCTGGAATCGTTAACTGCTAGGGAGTGCATTCAATTTGCAGCTGATTTTAAACTCTCTGGGACTCCAGAATTCAAAGCCGCAAAGGTTGAATAAGTCATCCATGTTTTGAATCTTAAAAAATGCTAGTATACATTAATCGGTGGTTAATTCCTTAAAGGCGTTTCCGGTGGTGAACGTAAACGTGTCAATATCGGCTGCGAGCTCATTACCAATCCATCAGTGCTTTTTCTAGACGAGCCCACTTCAGGGTTAGATTCCTTCACAGCATTTATCGTTGTGAATACACTCAAAAAATTCGCTAAAGTTTTCAACAAAACAGTTATCATGAGTATCCACTCTCCCAACACTGATATTTGGAATCTCTTCGATAGGACAATTCTACTCGTTCAAGGAAGAATCATCTACCAAGGAGCTCAACATCTAGCAATAGATTATTTCAAGAACATCGGATTTGAATGCCCTACACACATGTGTCCAGCTGATTACTTCATGAAACAAATGACTTGGAGTGAAGAACATGAAAAATAAACATTCCCAATTCTCTTTGAAAGTTACGAGAAACTCCTCTCGAGTGGAATCTCCACTGAAATCGACTCAGTTTCAACTTCCGAAATACCCATCTCCCACATGAGCACATCGTTCTTATTCTAAGCTGGGAAAATCACATATCGAACATTCTTATCTATGCAAAGAAATCCTCTACTTTTCAAGTCAAGAATCTACTAAACAATCCTTATCGCTGTTTTCTTTGGGTTAGTGTATCTGAACCAAAACAAAATCACTCCTAGCAGTACGATGATAGATTTGCAGAACAAAATCGGAGTAGTATTCCTCTGCGTTATGTCTACATTCATGCAGTCTCTTAATGCAGTGATTCTCTCATTTCCAGCAGAAAGGCTCGTTTTCCTTAAAGAAGAGAATGCCAAGTACTACACGACGATAGCCTACATCACTGGTAGACTCTCACTGGAGTTCATAATCATCACGATATTACCAGTTTTCACATCAGTCATCGTTTATTTCATGGTGGATCTTAACTAAGACAGTGTCTGGTATTTTTTCTATTTCTTAGTGTTTCTAATTCTCCTATCTTGGACAGGGAATGCTATGGGATTAGTTTGTGGGATTCTTATAACCGATCCTAGAACTGCTGCAGCTCTTCAGCCGATTTTTAAACTCCCATTTATATTATTCTCAGGATTTGCACAAAACAGAAATGACTTTTAAGCTTGGAATGGATGGATCACGAAAATATCACCGTTTATGTATGCACTCGAAGGGCTAGTTACAAATGAATTTGAAGGTGTCGATTCACCAATAGATGTGAAAGCATATTATGGATTTAATATCGGGAAAAATAATTGCTTGTATATCCTGATTGGTTTGTTTGCGGTGTTTTAAACGCTGTCGATTCTGTCACTGTATAAGATGAGAGGAACATTGTAGTGAACAAGAGTATCTACTATGGCCTAGGCAGTTAGAATGAATATGCTTGAGTGAATTCAAAAAAGAGCAAAGAAAGTTAACCGACTAATAAGAATATTTTACTGACATTTTATTTTATTAAACTACATAGATAATTACTCACAGTACTTAATAATTATAGATTGAGAGCAAACTCAAGAATATTTCTATTATTATTATTATTATCTTCTTTTTTTGTCTTTGTGTTATCAGATTTATATGACTCTTAAAGAATAATTAATTCTGTCTCTATCCCATCGGGAATTAATAGACATCTACTACTTTAGATATTATTTCCTTGTATGCTAATAGAGGTACGCTGTAATGAGTTAATGCAAAGATAAAGGTGGGTTTAAGAAAAATAAAAGAGAATTTGAATGTTTATTGTGAATTTTGTTGTTGGTAATCAATGAATTAAGAATCGAATAATTTGAATATTTTAGGCTATCTTGATTGTTGAATATAAGAATTTGAGTTAATTAAGCCAAATAGAAAGTATTTCCGGAGCGATTATCAGTGAAGGAGAATAAAACAAATTCAAAAAAGAGCGTTTATTTTTGCGTTTTTTGCTAGTTAATTTAAGCCATTCAGGCGAACAGAGAAATTATAATAATCTAAAATCTCCCAGAGCAATACAAGATTAATCAAATTTAGGAGAAAAATCTAAAAAAATAGCGTAAGAATACTCTTGATCAAAGGTAGCGCATTGTTCCTCTCAAAATCTCTCCAGCTAACTCTTAAATAACTTCTTCTTAAAAAACATACAATTCTTTCTTGAGAATTCCTAATTATTTTTCGATCATTTCGACATATGTGCGAGATGCCAAGTTCCTTCAGGGAACTGAAACTCGGCGGCTGGAACTCAGCACTGATCAAATGGAATTTTGAGATCAAAGACCCATGGCTTGAGAACTAATACCAAGTCGAGGAGCTAGAAGGAAGCAAAATTAGAGGGATCATGTGTGGGATTAGTCTTATGGTCTTCTCGATTATCCAATCTACCATCGCAGTTGCAGAGGATAGCGACCATTTCACAATCTATTTCGGCGTGATGAACATATTACCTCCAGTGATTTTCGGTCTGATTGCTGTGACACATAGGTTAAAGTATTTTCTGTTTAGATTTATATATCCACTGTTGCTCCTCGCGTATCTGGGGTTGTTTACAATGACTCCATATTTGTCTAAGAAAAATGCACCGACTTCGTTTTTACCTTATCCTGGAGCACATACAGATTCTTCTGAGACTTCAACTGATTCTCTACCTCATTCGTCAGCGTAAAACAACAAAAGACCTCCAAATCATGCTGGAGAATACTACAAACAAATGAATTTTTGACTCATTTTCCAATAAGTCACTTTATTAATTACCTTCTACATCTAAAAATAGATAATATTTCTTTTCTCATAGACTTTTCACAGCATTTTAGCACTTATTTTTCCGAATATTTACTTATTTTTTTCTATCTTTTCTCCTTTTGTAGCTCCATCTCAAACTCAACAGGGTTTCTGATGCTATTACTAGGTGCTGGGTCCTTTATGAGCCGTACAATTCTAACTATTCTCTTCTCTCTTGGATTAGTCTTCGTGGAAATCTCCAAGACAACCTCCAACTAATGGATACCAACAATTCTCTTTGGAGTTCTCCAATCCGGATTAGTCTTCGGCTAGTTAGTCTTGCAAGAACAACGACGAAAAATTCGCTTTTTAGAACGAAAAAGAGAAAATTGCTTGAAAGGTATTCTCGATCGCGTTCTTCCCGTCAGCATAATCACAGCTAGCTTCGATTCCTCCATGTCTAGACTTATTTTCGGTGCAGCGAACTAAACTGCTGTGAAAACATTAAATATGGTATCTGAATTAAAATTCCATGGATTTCTCGAAAAATGTCATGTCGATTAGATCGAAGAAACGAATAATGGTATTCTCTCATCAGGTGAATTTGATCTTGCAACGAAGCGTCTAAATGGGATATCAAAACATCTCACATTGAAACAAGTCTGCAAGGAAATACTCATGAAACGGCTAAGACAACAGGAAAAAGAGAATTCCTAAAGATAATACAGTAGAGGCAATTAGAATAAAGGGAATTAGTAGAAATTAGTTAAAAAAGTAACTAATTAAGGATTAGGATAAGTAAATAACAATAATAATACCAGTGAGATTGTCCGCGGTGTAAAATCATAAAGTGCAGAATTAAACTCCAAGGAAAAGGTACAGTCTCTTATGGCGTAATCGAGGATTTCATTCGCTGGATCTACTGTGCATGCATAATCAAACAATTACAATATTGCTATGCTCAACAGCAATTATGACTTTCAATAAGCTCGTTCAAACTAACAGGGATAGCAATCTCCAACACATAATGGAATTCCAAGTTAGAGTTTCTCGAATCCTCCTCCTTCTTCGCAGGCGGCATAAAGTGAGTACAACTAGAACTACCAGCGGAGTGCATGCTCTATTTTCAGTGGATTTATCTCTGAAGGTGAAGGTATCCGAAAGAGAGTGAACATCCGTATTTGGACGTATTCCTTTGTGTAAGAGCATGTTGTGATTTGTGTTGAAGATGAGAGTTTCAAGCAGCAGTTCAATTCGTATAAATAGAAGTATTCGTCGTTGTAGTTTCTTTTGAATGTCTTACTTCGACGATAATCGGTGCTGCTGAGGAAATCACTGGAATCGATGGGTTAGTTTTAGTAAATTGTGAGTTCCAACTTGCAACGACCATCGAAAAGTGCGTAGATTGTAGCAATAAATGAGTAAAATAAGCAAGTAGCAAATAATAGTAACAATAAGCTCAAGAAATCGAAGACATTAGATAATCTGCAACTACAGACTCACTTTAAGTAGTAGACTCGCAGTAAATCCCCGACTTCCTAGATACAAAGCTACCATTATACCTAGTAGCAATAGTAGCTTCTACAGTAAATCCCTAAAATCTTCGGGGAAAGAGTACCTACAGCTGAAAAGAATTAAAGTATTTAAAAGACGCTGAAAATAAACGCTCCAAAAGCTAGCTTTATGCAGGAATCAAAGAATTTACAGAAGGACTAAACTTTCTACAAGGCAAGAAGCAGCGACAATAACTAACTGACTGATACATAGACAATGAGCACTGAACAAAAATAGCAAAACTAATAGTAGTTTAGGCGATTGATTCCACCAAGTCAAAGTAAGAATGAAATACCTTCGAAAGGAAGTTTGTTGATTGGAAATAAAGATACGTTCTAAAGATTGATTCCTACGAATGAACCTGTGTTACCATTAACAAAGACAATGACACCGAAGATTCTCTCAGTAGGCAAGGCTCAATAACAGTTCTTTTAAACTCCAATAAATGAAATCTCCAAGAATTCTTAAGTTAACACATCAGCGAATGCTATTTCTTCTGGGGTTGATTTAGTCATGAACAATAATAATCCTGTGTTTGAATAGAATTCACTGTCATACTTCCCAAGTATTTCTAAAAACCAACTGATAGCTAGCTCTGCAGTTTTATCTTCCAACAAAGTGCATTTTACTAAGCAAGAGATACCAGATTATAGCGGGAATATTGGATAAGAAGATTTCCTTAAACCTTTATAAATGATCAAATCAATCAGGGAATTTTAGCACCACCAACATAATCACTAGAAACAATCGCAAATCCCTCCAATAAATATCCCATCCAATCATCTGAATCAACAAAAGATTACAGCTAAAAGTGACAACTTCGAGGAGATTCCTTCGGAGGGTCTTCCATCGCAACAAAGTCTAGCTTCGATTGAATGGCAAGTTGAAGAGAAAGTCTACGATATTCAAATCACTAATCCAAAGACAGAGTTACCTGCTACAAGCTCAATTTCATAGATTGCAAACAACCTTACTGATCAAGCCAATAAAAACAATATTCTTGGCATTCAAGCCTTGGAAGACAACAAAGCTGTGAATGGTAATAGTAACAAGAATGGAAACATCAAGAAACTTGCTAGATTGAGCAATGGGAATGTAACGCAGCCAATTCTAGACGTTGAAGACAACAACGATACCTCAGCGAAAGAGGAAGACGAAGAAAAAGAAGATAATCTTATCTGCAATTATGGCATTGACAACATGCGACTCAGTAGTTAATAAGATCCAATATAAAACTCTAACAACCTTCATTCGGTGAACTTACTACATCCAACGTACACTTTCCATAATTTAGATGCCCACGCACTATCACACAGTAAATCCCTTGCTTCCCCGAGCAACACATCTAACTAAGTAATATTATCTCCTTCTCTTTTAAATCCCAATCGTCCCAGCGAATCCACTGCAGTTATCCCCGAAGAAGAATCTGTTAGTAACGGTATGAACAGCAGCTACAGCGGTACTAATCCAAATCCATTGAAGATAAGTTAATTTCATCTGCATGCAACGCTTTAACTGGTCAAAAACGTTGATTGTTTAATGCGAATTCTTTACTCCCCGAAGAGTCTAATAAAAGTTAATTCGTAATTCCTGTGTTCCGTGAACTTACTCTCGATTGTGAAAGTTATCTTAACGAATCTGAGCTTCATAATCGAACGAAAGTAGCTCTCCGTAGCTCTTATGAACTCCAAGAAAATCGACACAAATCTCTTTACAGATAAGGATAAATTGACTGTGTTGCTTTTTAACCTAATTTAGAATTCCCTCGAAGCGGCTCGCTGCAATTCCATGATATCAATATCATTTTCTAATCCTAATCTTTCCGTGAATACCTTCGATGAGATAACGAACACGCCATCACCGACGGATTTCAATAGTATGCATAAAAATAATATTTTTTATTAGCAAAAACGCGAAAGTTTCTCGAGTATCTAAGGAGTGAATAATAATTTAGCTGTGAGGAGATATGGAAAAGGTAGCCCAGTGGAGTGCTTGAGTGCGCTTAGTGGGGATAATAGTAATAATTAGAATAATGAGTTGAAAGTTAATATTGTTAATGAAGTTGATGGGAATGAGGAAAAATAAGGGAAGATTCTTGAAAAATTACAAGAATTTGATAAAATATCACCGGAGGAACTACTGGTCTAAGCTGCTAGTGCTGCTGCTTCTGCGTCCTAATAGGCCTCATCATAGAACGCTGGAAATGCCAATAACATCCCTTCTGATTAGGATGTTGTGAATTCAAGGGTGAAGTTATTGAAGAAAATGAAATCTTAAGAATTTCATAATATTTCACCAAGATAAAATTAAGGTGGAGGTGGAAATGCAGTAGGAGTAGTACCATCTGAAGAAGGTGCATATTCATCAGGGATATCGCATCGTCGGAAAAGAGGTACTCTCTGTAATAATCCCTAGTTATAACTAATTTAATAATAGACATAATTGCCTTAAATTTTGACTCAGACAGTAAGTTCGATATAAAGCAATTGGAATAGTCCATAACAGCAGCAATAATAAGCTAGCAAGAGTTAATTATCTGGTTTGAGCCTTGGGATACTTGTATCTAGAGACATTCTAAGGAAAATAGGTCCATACGAGAAGATAGCATACAGTTTAGGGTAAAGTAATTCGATCCTCACAGAATTTTTACTTTACAGAGATTTACGCCATTTAGACATAGAAGCACCGACGAGGTTAAGTAGAAACACAGTTTTTTCACCTAGCGTTCCTAATAATACCTCCGCGTAGCTTGGGAGTAGCTTAACTGCAACTCCATTGGGTAATACTACAACGTTTACAGCACTTCCGGAGCATAAAAGTAAATTCTGTAGCACAAATAACAATAATAACAATAACAATTTGAACACTAATAATAATAATACTTCTGAGAATGGTATATTCCTCAATCGATCAACGAACAATTACATTGGTGACACTGAGAAGAAATTAACCATCGTTTCAGCGGAGGAAAGCTCTGGGAATGCTGGCGGCTCTAAGAAATTTGGGTTCATTAGTAATATTGCTAGCAGAGAAATCAAGGAGACTGATATTCAAGGGGATTTAGAAGATTAAATGAAATTATCGTAGAGTTCACTGAATGCAATCGAGAAATTGTAATTATCAAGTTCATCGATTCCCTTGGAACGATCGTTCTAGAATAATTCTTTGAATTGCACACTGTAAATGAAAAATAACTTTGGATTCTGAGATACTGTGGGTGATTGATGAAATGATTCAGTAGTTCTTATTGATGTTTTTAAGGCAATTCATTGCTTTAACACGACTATGCTGAATCTGTTTAGGAAAGAATTAAGCTGATAAAAATACTGGAAATAAAATATTAGTATGATAAATACTTGTTGACTGTATTAATTTACAATAAAAATAAGGTAGATAACTAACCTAATGGACTCATTGAAAACGATTGTTTGTTTTGTTTCTTGGTTTTTTTCGCAATATTCTACACTTCCATTCAAATAATTAACGATAACCTTGTGGAAAAGGTAATAAATATTTAAGTTTAAATGGGATATTTTTGTAATTTTCATACTTGAATTAACTGTAATTTAAGATAAACAGCTGAGTATAGCTGATTCTAAGCTTATTATAAGTTAGTCATTCATTTCTGTTGAATTCTGAGTTTATTATCAAAGATTTAATGAAAAAATGTTATTATATCAGCAATATTCTTGTCTATTAACTGAACACAAACCACACAAGTAGTTTAGTTTAATTTGTAAAATATGGTATCATTAAAGAGTTCCCAGTCACAGTATTCAGTGAGTAATGCTGCTTAAACACCACAGAGAACTACAATACTTCCCCTAAAAAACAATATTTTAAACTTTATTATTTATTATTTAAAATACCAATCAAAATAACAATATGAAATTCACCTCACTGGTATTATTATGCATTGCTTTCATAACTGGAGGGCATTGCTATGAAAACAATGCTCACTAGATCATAGGAGAAATCGCTCGAATGGATCTGCTCAGTAGACATCCAGATAAACTCCTTAAAATCGAGGCTAGATTTAACTAAGGATTTTCTTTTGCTGATATGGCTGCGAGAATCAATTCTATTTTGCCATTCAATCAAATTGAAGTTACAAGACGATTACTAAGAAGTTAATTATCTCATTCTAATACATCTCCAAGTTAAATCTCTGATAGCATCGCTAGGCTTCTGAATTGCATAATCCATACATTGCAATAGTATCATGAAGCACCCAGTAAAGAACAACTTTAAGATATGTTTTAAACGTACTCAACTGGATAAAACACGACATTGTTCAATTACTATTAGACAATTGGGTTAAAACATATTGGGAACTTTAGGATGCCACTCTCGGAGGGTGATTTTTCAATAATTTAGAAGAATGCTTAGGAGTTATATATTAAATACAGTAGATGCTCGTTTTAAGGGGAAGAAGATATTTTAGATCCATTAGAGTGGTTGGAAGAACGCAAAGAGTTTTTAGAGAGTTCTGTCTATGCGAGACGTCCACCTGGGAATCAAGCGACGAAAGAATGGGAATAAGGATCGATTGATGCTATGGAGAAATAATTGGCATTAACAGCATATCGGCTAGCTGGGTTTCTGCTTACGATTTTCTGAGGGAGGAAGAAATAACAAGGGAAAAGTATAATATGTCGGTATTGTAGGATTGCTTGCATGTTGTTGTTTAGGATTTAAAAAAAATAATATGAATTTTGGGAATATTTATGGAGAAATAGGAGAAGAAATTTACATAAAATGATAGTTCGATTAAGATAATATGTTCTAGAAAAATTAATAAGAAGTAAATAATAAGAAGGGATGGAAGTGATGCAGTGTGGTGGGAAACAAGCAGACAAATAAGAAGGGAGGAGCTGGAAGATTATGTATTTATTTATTTTTTTGATTGAATGCTGTTTGGAGCGAAAAATTGGGGGGAGAAAAGGAGGGATAAGTGAAAGAGATATTGGTTAAATAGAAGGAGTTATTTAAAGAAAGAGAGAGGGAGATTTATAGGGTGAATTCGGTTGATTAGTTAGGAAGGAAGCACAAGAAGGAAGGAAGATAAAAGGTGGAAATACAGAAGATAGGAGGGTATTGACGAATAAAAAAAGGACAAAGGGATAATCTCAGTTGGATTGAAGGATTAGGATATCGATAGATTACAAGATCAAGAGAATGAGTTAGCATAATTTCAAGAAAAACTAAGTCGTTTGGGCGAAGCTTAAAGGATATCCATGGTGGCCATCGAGTGTAAGGATTTAAGATTTTCAGGTTTTGCCAAGATAAGGTGATGCTGAATTGTTTGTGTTTAGGTATAAAGTGTTAGTGGACAAGATGTGGTAGTTAATTTCCTAGGAGAGAATTCTCAGTATGCATTTTTGATATTTAAGTTCATGATTTTAGGAATTCTAGATAGGGTTTGCGAAGAAACCACAGTGATTTTATTTTATACAACAGTGCGACAATTCGAAGCGAGTAGGTGTTTGATTTCAAGGAATCATATGGATAGTTCATTAAAGGAGTAAGTGATAGGAAGAAGAAACTTAAAGCAGCTGTGGATATAGCGATGAGGATATCTGAAGGGAAAACAACTTATGAAGGTAAAAAAGAGAATGAGAGAGATAAATGGTTCTTGATTGGTAATTGTGATTTATGAAAAAATGAATAGAAGAAAGACGGACGATGGAGAGGAAATACTTAATGGTAAACGATTTAATAGTAGGGGGAGAATAATAAATAATTGAGGGAATTTGTGGAATAGGAGGAAGATGACGATGAAGAGACAGAAGATAGAGGGAGTAAGAAGAAGAATGCTGATGAAAACGATGGTGAGGACAGTAGTGCTATCAATCACGCAGATACTTCTAATTCTAATCTAAAGAATGCATCTTCAGGAGGAGGAGTGACGAAAAGCAGAAGTAAAATATATTTTTTTAATCGTTTTTGGTCATGCGGTATTATGCTCCTATTGGAAGAGAAGAAGAACCTAAAATGAATGATTTTTGTTTTTTGTAGGCACAAGGAGAAATTAAATGAAACCAGCTGAAGTAGTAGTCACTGGTAAGAAGAATAATGATACTTAGGAAAAGAGTTTAAAAGATAAGATCGTACCAGGGAATGCGCATGATATTGGGATGAAAATATCAGAGAAAGAACATTAAAAAATGAATAACAATGAAGATCCTTAGAGTACAGTGGAAAATCATATTAATAACAGCAATAAGATAGGGAGTGTAGATAATAATAAGACATAGGAGGATGTAGAGAAGAATGGATTTCCATTGAATGAAGAAAGTGAAAAGGATAGTAATTAAAATAATAATAATAATAATGGTATTCACAAAGAAAGCAAAAATCAAGTAGCATTGACTGCACATGAAGAAGAGATTCTCAAGTAGCAAGATCTAAGGAAAAGAAGAATATCTGAAGGGAGTGAAGAGCATATCATGGAATTGGAGAAGACAACTAAACATGATTAGAAAGGAAATATTAATTAAAAAGAAATCAGCAATAGTAATATAAAGGATCCAATTGAGCCTAATGTTGTTTTATCTCATTCTGGAAGACCTCAAAGGACAAAGAGAAAGAATGGGCTTCAAATGCAATATTTATCGGAATAGCCATTCAAGAAATAGCAGTTTAGCCATAGCACTTCTACTAACAATAGCAACTATGCATAATTAGTGAAATCTCTTGAAGCGGTGTCTCATGTGATTTCTGTAGAAAAAACAGCACCTACAGGAAATTATTAGAAATTACTTAAGGATCTTGAAGCTGTGTGCTGTTAGTATGAAGCTAGTTAAATCAAAGTTATTGATATTATTAAAACAGGAATTGGAAGGACATTAGCGACTGTTCACTGTTCTATTGGAGCTTTTAAATCACCTGAATTAAATGGAATTTAGTAAAAGATCATGGATATCCTTGATGGAATAAGAGAAAAAGTACTTATTGAGACATTAGGGGAGACTATTGCATAGCATCCTTTGTTTCTGAAGGCAAGTAAGAGGATCGATTTGGAGATTAATAAATAAGTGAAGAATCGGATATAAAATGATTAGTTTGTAATATTTTTTGTTTTTTTCTTTTCTCTTTTAGGTGATGTAGTGCACAGTACTAAGAAGTTAGATAGCTCTAGTTATTACCATAAATCCTAGCATTCTTCTTCATCTTTATCATAGCAGTAATAGGTCGATGAAGACAAGAAGCACAAAGAAAAGTAACTTCGCTAGAAAGTATGCAAGAAAATAAATGATCTGCTAATAGCACATTATGCATATGACAAGGAAAAAGCATGGAAACTAGGTGTAGGCTTAGAGAAGAAAATCAAAGTAGCATAACCTGAACTTAGCTATGAATATAGGAATAATGTCAAGGGGGTTATTAGGATGATTAAAGTAAGAAAAGATATTAAATGATTGATGAGAAGAAATTGTAATTTATGTAATTTTGGTTATTTGTTTTCCAACAAAAATAGAGCAAAGAACTGACAATGGAGTAACTGGAGACGAGCAGTGTTGATGATTTAATATAAATGATAAAACTAGAGAACATCTAAGCAGATTTGAAATCATCAGGAGTACACTTTGAGAAGGGAGCCATCAACAATCAAGATGATGAGTGAAGAATAGAAAAGAACACCTAATACACAAATATAAGCTTACACACGCACAAATCAAAATTGAGTTGAGCTCTTCACCTTTATTTTTCTCACACACTCTTTGGGTCTTTTTAATTTACATTCTATTTATTTTATCACACAGAACAGTCATATTAATAATTTTGACTGGTACTAAAATCATTTATGAGATGTGTATCTAGTATTTGTATCCGTATCACAGCTGTTTATTAGTAAATTTTTTACTTATTCAATGAGTAAAATCTAGAAATGAATCTAATTGAATAGCTCATATGACAACACACAATCAATATACTTTAATAAAAAGGTTTTTTTTTTAAATTATTGCTAATCAAAATTTGGCTGAAAGATCGTCGCTTTTTTTGAATGTTTAAGCCATGTTGTCCGTTTTATGTATCATCCCTCAAAAAATACCTAGAAATGTGGATTAAAATAAGAAAGCTACAAGACAAGAATGAAAAGCTTTAAATAAATTGAAATAATAATAATAATAATAACTGTTACTGCATTTATCTTCTTTCTTCTTTTGCTTTGATTTCAATGATCCTCTACTATCGTTAGTACTTTGATCTTCCGTGGATTTCTTAGCAGTACTATTATTGTCACTCAAGCTATTATTGCTAGCATTATTGTTATTACTTATATTCCCCGTGATTTCTTCTTTCTATTTAAGTTGAATATTCCCTGAAGAAACACTATCTTATTGATTTTTGATACTTTGTGTCTATTTATTCTCTTAAACCCTTTGAACCCCTTGATCCTTTCCTTTCGCAGAGCTTGCAGAATTTGTTTCATTTGTTATTCTTGAGCTATTCGATTCCCTAAATAAGTTAGTTGAATTGCTATTTGATCCATCTCCCCCTGACGATGAAGAACTCTACTACTACTTCAACTCCGATACCTTCTAAGGTCTATATTTACTTTCAATTTTTATCACATGTGGATAGTTATCCTTATCTATCTCTCCTCCTCCATTGAGTCTATGAATATCTCTCTATTTTTCCATTTGCTCCTCAGCAGGGACAAGTTATTTCTATTGCTATTTCTTCTCCTCTTCTTTCTTCATCTCATTAGCTTTTTTGTTATTTTCATCTGCTCGTTATCGTTACAGTTTGTTTTACTTAACTCTAGCATCATCGAACCCAAAAACTTTAAACTGCAGTGTGCTCTCACTGAGATATTTCACGATGTTCATTGTGATATCCTTGTAGGAATGGATCTGACTGTAATTGTAATTTGGATGACTATTCTTACCTTCTAGCTAAGTTTCAAGAATATAACACCCATTAGATAATCATTAAAAACATCTCTAATTGTTTACTTTATTCGTTCTGAATTTCACGAAATGATTGTCTCTTTACAGCAATGCATATTCGACTGATGTATCTGTACAGAAATCCTCTGGGAGTTCTGCCTTTTTGATAACTATCTTGAAGTTCAGTTGCTTATGCAGTAAATCATTGGGATCTTCAATGACGAGGTCTTCATTGATATTCTCATCGTCGTAGTCTAAATCACCCGTTTCATTACATGGAATGAATCCAACTTCCAAACTCCCACATGTACCATTGTCACCAACTAAGTTGATCTTCGTTTAGTTGTCCATCCCGAAAGCCAAACCGTAGAGAATCAGGAATCCTTATCCGATTAAGAAAGGCTCAGGGGGATCCCAGAACGGATCTTCATTTTATTGAAGTTCCTGTGAAAGAAAGAATTAGAAAACAATCAGACAAAATACAGACAATATGTGTGTGTGTTTTCTTTTTCTCTTACAGGTATTCTGTTGGTTTCGAAGTATCTGTCAAGTATTCCTTTAATGATGAAGTATCTATTTTAGAACTTCTCCAAATCCCAATCGTATTCACTACCTTCTTCGTTGTTCTTCACCTGTTTGAGTCAATCAGCCAATCAGTGTTAAATACAATCTAATTAAACTTATCTGATCTCTCTTCCCCTTTTTTTCAATATTACATGAATATATATCGTTGGTTATTTCTTCTTCGCAGCGTTGATCTCCGATTAGTTCGTGTAAGTGTACAATATCTTCGGTTAGAATGTAATATCTCTCTTGAGTTCCTTCGAAATGAACCCAACTTCATAGATCTATGGCAGAACTCGCTTCAGTTTCATTTCCAGCTCTAATTTCGATTTGATCTTGAATACTCGCAGTTACTCTTCATTTTACACCTGCTGTTTCTGCTTCTCCCGAATTAGCTCCTTTTGAATGCACTCTGCTTCAAGTTTTGATACTATTTCGTTGCATTAACGCTGAGCTTCAATCTTCTCGTGCTCTAACTTCTACTTCTAGCTTTCCTAAGGAAATCAATGTCATGTATTAATGTTTGTTGTAGTTGCTGTGTGTGTTGATATCAATTCCCTTCCTTGTATGTTTACTTCTTTGAATTTATCTTCAAGTAAAAGTAGATTCGCTTCATATTTATCCTTTTGTTCTTTGATTTTCGCCTCATTTTCTGCTTGTTCAGCTTGTCTTTCCAATTCAAGTTGCTTCAGTTTCTCAATACCTTAAACACAATCATAAACAAAAGCAATTCAAAGCACTTCCTGCTGTCATAACTTTTTACTTTCCTATTTGAGTTGATTCTCTGAATCATCTGTTCTATTGATATCTTTCTATGCTTTCTATGCAATTTCTTCCTATGCGAACTCCCAATCGATTTCTTTCGGTAGAACCTCTCCTTCACGCTGTTTGCCATTAGGTATCACTACTAGCATCGTCGAATTCGTACCAAACACCACTCGATCATTATGGAACAATTCCATCTTCACTGTTACTTTCCCACCGTTCAAGTGAATTTAATCACCACATAATTCCTAAGTTATTTTTACAACAAAATCCAATTAAATACATCCTCCTTTTTACTCTATCTCCCTCCTCCTTACATCGCATGGCTCAATGTACAGTCTATTCCCTTCCTCACTCATTTCCTTAACAAACACAGCATGATTATCTCTTATCCCCATACTTCCTAGAACAATATCCGGTACAGGAATCGCATTCTTCCTCCCTACTAATGTCCTTTCCTTCTCTAACCCAAACTTAATCTTCCCATTCAGAATCGGATCTTCATTCAGATTTGTCAAATGCATTTCACATAGAATCTACGCTTCTTCTTCTCTCTCTTCTTACGCTTCTTCTTCATCTTTCTCACATTCCTCCACTCTCTGCTAATGCGTTATCTTCATGTCATTCATCAGATCATCCATAGCTTACAACTCATCCTCTAATGCTTCAATCTCCTTCACACTGAAATTCGGGTTATTTACCATTTTATTCCTCAACTCCATGATCGTATTCTTCAATATTTAATTCTCTTATGTTAGCTCCCTTATCATCTTATCCACTGCACTTTCGTTAATAATCGCTTTGTTTTTGATTTTCTTAGCGTTATCAGCGTATCTAAGCGTTGAGAGTGTCTCTTAGTAGTTGTCATTCGATGGAGATATCGCGCATATCATGAGCGTTTTACTGTTTCCACCAAGAGCATTACACAGGATCTTAGTCAAGCAAGAATCTCTGTAAGGTACTTTGGTATTCTTCTTGCCTGCTTCTTATTCAGCTAAGGTCATGATAACCAATCCCAAGATGTGCAAACTCTTGTTGATCTAACCAGCTGTGGAAAAAAACACATACACAAACATCTTTAAAATCACATAATCAACTACAAATACTCATATTTCTTCCATTTTATCCTTTTCTTACCTTCTTTGAGTCTATCTCCTGTCGCTCCAGTCTTCCCAACTTTCTCTGATCCAGCTAAATCCACTAAATTCATCAGCGAGAACTTCTCAATCTTTCTATTCTCAATTATTTCTCTCTTCCTGAACTCAATCGAGATTATCGTATGCGCTCTCGACGAAGACGCATTCATTTACGTCGATGCAATTGTTCTATTCCTCGATCCTTCTTCCATTCGTTACTCAATCGCTTCATAACTCTTCACTGGATATTTCAACAAATGTTCGACGTAAAACCCTATCGTCTTATTCTCTCTAATCCTTAACCCTCCTTACGGTCTCTTATTATGTGGAATCAATAGATCCTGTACCTTCTCATTATATATCTCCAGCATAGAAAAGCACACTTCATATTCCGTTGTTTCCACTTGATTCAACCCAATTCTTTTGAATATCTCCTCACAAGCAATCGGCACAATCCCTCGATTCGGCTAGTATCCAACCATCGAATAACTCTTTCCAGCACCAGTCTACCCATACGCTAATAGACAGCAATGATATCCTTCCCAAGCATTATCCAGCATCTACGACCCTACTAGATTATACACCGTCTATTAATCCGCATATTTCCCACTAGTTGGCACACTCAACCCTGTACTGTCATTCTCAAACTCGCTGTGACTCCAAAACGAATAGTCAAAGGAGAAATCTCTGTTTTTCTTGGGATCTTCCAAGCATAACAAAGTTGTTTTGTTTCCTTCCATGTCAACGCATAGTTCTGATCCTAATTCGATCTCGCGACTGTTAAACGGACGAACACGAACAGCTACTCGGATGCTCATGATTATGGTGGCTCTTAGTTGAATATGTGTAACCTAATAAGTTGAATATCAAAATGAAACAAAGAACAAACAAAGTAGTTTCTCTCTCTCTCTTTCTTTCTCTTGATTTTTATTATTCTCTAGGTAAAAAATTAATTTCTTCTTATCCTCCCAAAAAGAATCAACAGATTTGATTGATCGATCTCTTTTTCTGCTTTTCACTTCCTGGTGTGATTCGTGCTGACTTTTCTCAATTTATCATATCAGCAATATTCTCATATATATAAGATTTATATTCTTGAAAGACATTTGAAAACAACATAAGCATCTCCACCTCAGATATTATTAGTTCATTTAACCTTCTTCACGCCCATCAATCTATTCCCTTACTATTTGAATATTTCAATAACAAAATACACTTCCCATTTATTCACTAACTACCCCCCAAAAAAATTATCTAAATGTCATTTATTTGAATGAAAACACACAGATACACATACACATACAATAGGAATATTGACCATTTATACCAGTTTTAATATAAATCTACTCCTCTCTTTTTCTCCTTCTCCTCCTTCTTCATATCGGCCTAAACTTATACAGAATGCTAGGTAGATTAATCGCCGCTAAGCATGGTCCAATCGACCTTAGATGTATCTCCAAATCCTAGAGCTTACTATTCAGTAAATAGATTAATATATAATCCTAGAAGAAATCCCTTGACAATTCCTTCAGCAATATCTTGAACTACCTAATCTACTCATCTTCATCCACCCAAATCGTCCATCCTTCAATGAAATCCTTCTTGTTCTCTAACCTAATATCCTTCTTCAACCATCGCTAGAATGCCTTTAAACTCTCTTCTGAATTCCCTAGCATCGCTAACGCTTTCTCCGTGAAATGATTATGAAACGACACGAATTTCCTGAAAATATTCCCGAAATTCTTGAAAATATTCCTATGCCTGCATTGCTAGTATTTCGTTTAACCCTTTGGTCTACTTGGCCATTCTGTCTTGTGTCTCGTGTGACTATCCATGTTGTTGGTATATCCTTCATCGTCTTCATCGTAGTCGTTCTCATCTTAGCCATTGTGATTGTTGCTATTCAGGTGATGCTTCGTGTTGTTGTTATTGCCCTTTGTAAGTGCATTATTATTATTCCTATGATTATTATTCCCAGCAGAATCATATGGTTATTAATGTGAGTATCTATGCTAATCCTCCTCGCCATGACTTCTAGCTTCATTCATGTATTCAGCTTCATCATGGTTAATGTACTGCTAATGAAGATGCTACTATTACTACTATTATTACTATTATTGCTGCAGATAAAACAGTGATTATGTATTCTAGAACTATTACTATTGCTATTACGCTTGGAACTATTATTACAGCTATTACTGCTATTTAAGTATGCTCATAGCATAGCTGTTATTGTTCTTTAACTAGTCGTCGTTAGTCAACTGCAACCCCGTAGTAGAATTCAGATTCTAATAGCTATTCCCGATGTTATTATTATTGTGATTATCAACATCAGGTTCTTCTTTTTTTTCTTAGAAATCTTTTTCGTAAGAGATATTCTAATTCTGCTGTTGTTATCCACTTAGTGTTGCAAGGTAATTGGGGATGTTCGTAGATGCTACGCTAGTGTTAGATAAAAGGGTGTTTTGTCTATTGTTACTGAGGGCATCGGGATTCTTGAAGATTAAATTGCTGTTGTTGTTATTATTAACATTCCCTTGTGCTTAGAATAACTAAGACTGCAAGTCAGTACCATTTGTACTATTATTATTATTTGGTCCATTAGCGCTTGCGTGATTAAAGAATTACTGGTTCTATTATTGCTATTAAGTCTTATTCTATTACTGAATCTATTCATAGATCTGTCCTGTTTTGAAGGATAGAAGGAAATAAAAATAGTAAATTTTAACAAAATTACAATGAAATGTTCATAGGAATCATTACTTGGTGCTGCGTTGAGTGTGTTCTAGAATGACGCCGCTTCCATGAAGGCAGGACTGAGTAGATCGAAGTTCATGCTTTGCTAGTTGTTGCTTGCGTTGAAGTTCGCGAAATACCCGTTGTTATTGTTGCTCTGCTGTGTTGTTAAATCCGGCATGAAGGAACTTTAGTTGTTAGCGAGTTATTGCAACTATTATTGCTAGTTTTGTTGTTATTGCTAGGGTTAGTTGTAGTTAGAAAATAGCTATGAATATCCATGGCTGAGATCGATGTATGGTTCAGCAGCACCTTCAGGATTCACGGAGATAAGCCGCTTCATTTCTAACCCTCGCACGGGGTTCATAGTGCTGTTCACGGAGAATCTCGAGTTGAGTGGAAGCAGAGGGAGTTCTTGTTAGACATCATCATCGTTTTTCGTGTTGTTAAACAGGAAATAGTTATTTGTGATATCCTAAGGAGTTACTGGTAATGTTGGCTTCAAAGCTTGCTTAGTGATATTGCTAGTGTTGTTGTTGGTGTTCTGGATCATTGTGGTTCTGTGTGGGTATATGTATGTACTCTGGAACAATGGTAACTGCTAAGTCGGGAGTGATTTATATTATCTATCTTTAAAAAATCTATTTTTAAGATATCTTTATTAGTCTATATTGCTTTGTTTATGTTTGTTTTGTGTGAGTTCTAATTACCTTTATTCTTTATTGTCTTTTTCTTTCTCTCTTTGGCTCTTGATCCCCGATTCTAGCTTGAGATAAAACCAAGGAAAATAAACCAAAAAGATCAAAGATTCCTTCAGCTTATTGTTCTCAAAATTTCCCTCCCTTTCGTTCTTGTGGGGGGAGAGTTGTTCTGCTCTCCCATTCAGAAATCAAACCCCGCTCAAACATTTTTATCCAAATAAACTCACTTGGAATAATTAATTAATCCCCCCCCCCCTCCCT